>QWCL01000404.1_pt1 | contig 27926 bp, 27 predicted proteins | sample 1972551 | NCBI WGS metagenome assembly QWCL01 (sample SAMN09866709, study PRJNA288562) | Human oral metagenome isolate term2_saliva, whole genome shotgun sequencing... | isolation source: mouth | host: Homo sapiens | place: USA: California
TTTTTAACAGATTATCTGACTTAGGTGTGTTTTGAACTGCCTCCTATTTCTCGTGTCCAAGAAATGGGAGGCAGTTCATTCACAGGCTCTCTTTTTGTTCAAAGCGTTTCTCGCTGTCTATTAGGCTACAAAATGAAATGCGTCACGAGGTGTTTTATCGTGTCCAACTACCTTGCCGCAATACACAAAACCAGCATGTGTAAGCGTCGTAGTCATAGCGACATTTGCTTCATGAGTATCTGCGCGAACGTTTGAATAGTTTTCGCAAATCCAATTGAATATAAAAGAGGCAATTCCGTGACCTGTATATTTAACAGCCACTCGGTGAATAACAACGTAATCCAGGCTGTTTATCCAAGCGCCTTCAGCAATATTGACGTATGCCTCGTCAGGACCGGGTAAGAGCGAAAAACAACCAATAATTTCTTCAGATGTTTCATCTTCAGTGACTACAAAAAGGCCACATCTTTCATAATCAGCAACAGCGTCTTCTAAAAGAGGATAGTTCTCATTCCATTGAAACGTGTTATTTTGCTGATACATAGTCTGACGACCTGTGTCGTACAAATCTGCAACAGCGCTGAGGTCTTTAGCAGCAGCTCTTCTAATGTGCATTAGAAGACCCTGATATTCAATGTTTTAGCAATACTTTGGCCAGGTTCAAGGCTTATAATGCCCGGTTTGTGTTCAAAGATGCCGTCACAATCAACGGTATCTGCAATGCCACACCATGGCTCAAGAGCAACAAATGGACAACCAGGAGCAGCACTCCAAATGCCCAGATAATCAAAGCCTTCAAAGTCTATCTGAATGCCATGAGTCTCAGACGAAGCTTCCGCATTAGCTGCAAGTGTAATGCGTCTATCAGGGACGTCTTCAAGTGTGATGGTCTTCTCGCAATCAATAAGCTCCCAAGACAGGGGAAGCGTATCAGAGTCCACGATAAGCTTCTGTGGAGTTGTGTAGTCACAAAGTCCATCGTCGGTAATAGAAGGGCCGTAGCTGGTCCAGGAGTGCGTAAATAAGAGGTAATACTGGTCCAAAGAGGCTGCCTCAACACCAGGGATCGGAATGTTGAACGCTGGGTGAGCGCCAAGAGTAAACGGCAGTACAACGTTTGCAGGATTGGTGACCTCATACGTTTGCGTCAGCGTATCACCAGCTACCGAGAAGATCAGTTTAAGTTCAAAGTCATAGGGATAAGACTTACGAGTCTCTTCGGTACTTTTTAACTGGAGCGTTACAGAAGAGAGACTCTGCTCGACAACCTCAAACTGGTTGAGGCGAGCAAGTCCGTGACGCGCAAGAGAGATGGTACCTTCTGCAGACTCTGCTTCACCGTCTTTGAGAACGCCAACAATGGGGAAGAGAATGGGAGCACGTCTTGGCCACCAGTTGGAATCTCCCTGCCAGAGGTATTCTGACTCACCTTTGCGTAAGCTCATGAGCTGCGCGCCCATGGTGTCAATTGAAGCGGTAAGAGAGTTGCTAGAAATAGAAATAATTTCGGACATAAATGCCTCCAGCTAAAGAATAAGCCAGCCTCTTTTGAGACTGGCTTAGTATACCAAGTTAGAAGTGCAGAAAGACTAGTTGTTGTCTGCCATCTGAGCCTGAACAGCAGTAATTGCAACAACACCAACAATGTCGTCAGCGGAGCAACCACGGGAGAGGTCGTTGACAGGACGAGCAATGCCCTGAAGGATTGGACCGTATGCCTCAGCACCACTGAAGCGCTGAACAAGCTTGTAGCCAATGTTGCCAGCCTCAAGGTTAGGGAAGAGCAGGATGTTTGCGTTTCCTGCAACCTTAGAGAATGGAGCCTTGAGCTTACCAACCTCAGGAACAAGAGCTGCATCAAGCTGAAGATCGCCGTCGAGTGCAAGCTCAGCATTCTTCTCGTGAGCAAGCTTTGTGGCCTCCTGGACCTTCTCGGCAGTTGCACCGCCAGCAGAGCCCATAGTGGAGTAGGAGAGCATGGCAACGCGAGGCTCGTCGCTCATGAATGCGCGCCAAGAATCAGCGGAAGCAAGAGCAATCTCGGAGAGCTCCTCTGCAGATGGATCAATGTTAAGGCCGCAGTCAGCAAAGAGCAGAGTGCCGTCCTCACCAAAGTCAGTAGTGGTGCTCATGATGAAGAATGCAGAAACAAGCTTGGTGCCAGGAGCGGTCTTGATGATCTGCAGTGCAGGCCTCAAGGTATTTGCAGTAGAGTGGCAAGCGCCAGAAACCAGACCGTCGGCATCGCCCATCTTGACCATCATGGTTGCAAAGTAGGTAGCGTCATTCATCTGCTTGCGAGCTTCCTCAATGGTGACGCCCTTGCGAGCACGAAGTTCAGCAAACTTCTGAGCATATGCCTCATGGCGCTCGTCAGTAGCAGGGTCTACTACCGTTGCGCCTGGAACAGTAATCTGCTCAGGATCGCCAAGAATAATGACCTTTGCAATACCTTCTGCAACAATCTTCTGAGCTGCATCGATGGTACGCTGGTCCTCGCCCTCTGGAAGAACAATAGTCTTTACGTCGGACTTAGCGGTTTCTTTCATACGGTCAAGAAACTTGCTCATGTGTCGTGCTCCAATCATACTTTGACATTTGTGCCTCGTTGAATTTTGCACTTCTCAGCTTGTAGTTTGTATAAAAGCTAGACACAAAAAGCCAAGAAATGCATTTTCATACCAGTTGCATATTTTACGCCTAACGGCAGAGCTTTGCGCCCCGCATGACTCACTTTATGGTCACGTGTTAAAATGAGTGAAGTTTCACATACAAATCCTGCGCACTTAGGCGCACACGGAGGTTTACATGTCTATCAATCATGGTCTTCCTGTCGGTTTTAACCCCGACAACTACGATGTTATTGTTGTTGGAGCTGGCTATGCAGGCGCAGTTGTTGCTCGCCGTATGGCAGAAAACTGCAATTCAAAGGTAGCAATCTTTGAGCGCAGAAACCACATTGCTGGCAACGCTTACGATCGCCTTGATGACGCGGGCGTTCTTGTTCACGAGTACGGTCCACACATCTACCACACCATGAGTGATCGTGTTCACCAGTTCCTCTCGCGCTTTACTGAGTGGACTAACTACCAGCATAAAGTTCTGGCTAACATTAACGGCCAGCTGATGCCTGTTCCTTTTAACCACCAGTCTTTGAAACTTGCCTTTGGAGAAGAGCGTGGCGAGAAACTTTATCAGAAGCTGGTTCTCACGTTTGGTGAGAACGTCAAAGTTCCTATCATGGAGCTTCGCGAGAAGAACGATCCAGATCTGGAAGAGATTGCTGACTACGTTTATGAGAACGTCTTCCTGCACTACACCATGAAGCAGTGGGGTAAGACTCCAGACCAGATTGACAAGTCCATCACAGGTCGCGTTCCAATCTTTGTCGGTGATGATGACCGTTACTTCCCAGGTGCAACCTATCAGGGCATGCCAAAAGAGGGCTACACCAAGCTCTTTGAGAACATGCTTGACCATGATCTGATTGACGTCTTCCTAGATGTTGATGTCCGTGACATCATGAAGCTCACCGCTTCTAACGTGTCTGTTTGCGAGAAACCATTTGCAGGTGAGGTAATTTACACCGGTCCTTTGGATGAGCTTTTCAACCTTGATCAGGGCGCTCTGCCATATCGTACGCTTGATATGCAGTTTGAGACGCTTGATCAGGACCAGTTCCAGCCTGTTGGTACCGTTAATTACACCACCAGTGAGGACTTTACTCGTATCACCGAGTTCAAGAATATGACTGGTCAGGTTCTTCCTGGTAAAACAACCATCATGCGTGAGTACTCACATGCATATGTTCCAGAAAGTGGCCAGACCCCTTATTACGCCATTCTTGAGCCAGAAAATCAGGAGCTCTATCGTTCTTACAAGGAGCGCACCTCTGGTATTCTGAACTTCCACGCAGTTGGTCGTCTTGCTGAGTATCGTTACTACGATATGGATGGCGTTGTTGCTTCTGCTTTGGAACTTTCTGACGAGCTTATTGCTCATCAGGCATAGGGAGCTTGCATGAAAAAGACAATCACTTTTGGTATTCCATGCTATAACTCTTCGGAGTACATGGATCACTGCATTGAGTCAATTCTTGAGGGCTCTGATTACGCTGATGACGTGCAGATTGTTATTGTTGATGACGGCTCTGTAAAGGATGACACTGCTGCTAAAGCTGACGCTTGGCAGGAGCGTCATCCAAACATCATCAAGGCAGTTCACCAAGAGAACGGCGGCCACGGCATTGCTGTTATGAAGGCTGTTTCTCATGCTGATGGTGTGTACTTCAAAAACATTGATTCAGATGACTGGGTAGACGGGGACGCTCTGAAGACTTTCCTTCAGCAGCTCCGCACCTTTATTGCCTCTGATAATCCTGTTGACCTGGTACTCTCCAACTACGTCTACGAGCACGTTGAGGATAATACCCAAAACTTTGTAGACTATCGCGATGCTGTTCCTACCAACAAGATTATTGGCTGGGAAGAGATTGGCCGCTTCAAGCTGTCTCAGTACCTTTTGATGCACGCAATTACCTACCGCGTTGAGGTTCTTCGCTCTGCAAATATCCAGATGCCTGAGCATACCTTCTATGTGGATAACGTCTATGCCTACGTTCCATTCCCTAAGGTAAAGACTATCTACTACGTTGATGTTGATTTATATCGTTACTTCATCGGTCGAGACGATCAATCAGTTAACGAGAAGGTCTTAACAAGTCGCGTTGATCATTATTGGCGCGTAGCGCGCAATATGATGCACGCATATCACATCTACGACGACATCTCTTCTCAACGTCTTCAGACGTACATGATGAGTTACTTCACTATCATCATGGCTATCTGCTCAGTCTTCTCTAGGATGAGTGACCGTGAAGATGCCATGGACCAGCTGGAGGAGCTCTGGGATGAGCTTCGCGCTTATGACAAGAAGATGTACCGCAAGGCTCGCTATGGCCTTGTAGGCACTGCTACAAACCTTCCTGGCAAGATTGGTAAGACGGTCACTATTGGTGGCTATCGTGTAGCTCAGAAGGTTGTTAAGTTCAACTAAACGTTCTTTCAAATCTAAAAGCAAAACCCTCGTATCTATGATGATACGAGGGTTTTGTTATCTATAGAAGCAGCTTTAGTGCTTACGACCCGCAAGAGCATGCTCTAGATAGTCATGATTACCGGTAAATTTAACCAGCTCGCGAGAAAGCAAAGAGACGGGGAGCCCCACGACATTCTCGTAGTCTCCTTGAATGCTTTGTACCAGATAGCGACCATTTCCCTGAATGCCGTAAGCGCCAGCTTTGTCCATTGGTTCTCCTGAGGCAACGTAGGCAGAAATTTCATCTTCAGACAGTTCAAAGAAGGTAACATCTGTGGTTTCTACAAACGCTACTGCAATAACTGATGGTGCTCCGTCAGGAGAAGGGGACTTGAAAGCCTTAAAGCGTCGCAGAGCAACACCAGTGGATACGTGGTGAGTCTGACCAGAAAGCTTAGAAAGCATGCGTTTGGCGTCTTCAGCGTCTGTAGGCTTGCCAAAAACCTGGCCGTCGTCTGTCCAGACAATGGTGTCTGCTGCAAGGACAATCTCGTTGTTGAGCTGCTCAAAGTTAGGCTGCTCCATGAGCTTATAGCACACTGCAATGGCTTTTTCTTGAGCAAGTCGCTTTACCAGTGCAAGGGGTTTCTCGTCAACTTTTTGAGCTTCATCAATATCAGCAGGCATAACCTGTGGATCTATTCCCATAGACTGCAAAAGTTCAAGGCGCCTAGGGGATTGTGATGCAAGAATCATATGCGTTCCTATCAGTTGTGCTTATGCTGATACTGTACCCAAAAAAGAAGCCTGATAGGCGAGAAACCCATCAGGCTTACATGCTAAGAAAGAAAAACTAAGCTAAAAACTAGTCAAGCTCAATAGCGGTGACTGGGCAGCCGTCGCAAGCCTCCTGTGCTGCGTCCTCTGCAGCCTCAGGAACCTCTTCCTCAATAGCGTGAGCAAGACCGTCGTCGCCGATCTCGAATACCTCAGGAGCAGTGCTCTCGCAGAGACCGCAACCGATGCAATCCTCATTAACTGTTGCCTTCATAATACATTCCTCTCCGTATCTCGAGCCCCTTACTCGAGTAATACTTATCTTGCATTCAAGACTACTTGATTGCAATGTATTTTTTACACGTTTCTTTGCTGTTATGCAACAACAAAGGCGCAGATAATTGAAAGAACATTACTCGAAGTAGTAAGTGCGCATTTGACCTGCATATATAAAAGTTTAATTTTTTAGAATTTGATACATTTTAACGGGATCGCCACTTAGGGTACGAACCTAATACTAAGGGGTACGAAAATTTAGTATGTGGTAAAAATCAATAAGCTCACAGCGTTGTTCATCCTAAAATTAAACTAAGAAGCATTACGCGTTACAAAAATCTTGTTCTATCTGGCAGGGTGCTTTTTTATGCAACATTAGGCGAATCTCCATTACCGCATAAAATTTTTGACAAAAAAGTTAGTTTATAGTAATTTGCTCCTTACCGAGAATAATCTCGGTAAGGAAAGGAAAATGATGGTCAGAGAACGATTAGATCCGGAAATGCGTAAGGAAGACATTCAAAAGGCTGCTATGGCACTCTTTTCTTCTAAGGGCTTTAACAATACGACGATGGATGATGTTCGTGAAAAATCCGGTTTATCAGCCGGCGGGTTATACCACTACTACAAAAATACGGCAGAAATCCTCTACGACATTATGGACAGAGGAAGCAGGATGCGTGAAGCAACGGTAACAAACACGGTTCAACATATGGGGAACAAGCTTACGCCACATATCTTGGCTGAAGTTGTCGTCGATTAAATGTTGGCGAATAATTCTTTTACGTCTATCTATGTCATGTTTCTTGGTGAGATTAAGAAAAATGAACAGCTTAATGCATTATATGAAAAACTCAAAAGGGATTCTATTACTTACTTTAAGAATTTTATGAATGGGTACGAATGCGGATTGCTTACTGATGATGACTATGAATTTGTAACGAATCTCATCAATGCAAGCTTGTTATCCTGTGAAATTTTAGATACGCGTGAAAATTTTTTAAAGAACAGACAGCACTTGGTATCCATGCTTGAAGGTTATTTTACTCGTTCGACTTTTCAGGAAGCGGAAGTTTCCGGTCTCTAAAATCTTCCATCGATTTCCGCATTTCATTCATTAACTAAGGAGGTTTTTTGATATGAACTTATTGAAAAAGTACATCGCCACAAATAAGACCGGCTACTTTTTCTCGGTTCTTTTAGCCGTTATGGGTGTACTGGCAGGACTTTTTGCCTATGTGCTCTTGAGCAAAATGATTGTTGCCCTCATTGCAGGGAATACAGATTTTGCTTTTTATACTAAAGGAGTCCTCAGTATTCTCGCGCTGCTGTGCGCAAAAGAAGTTTTTATGGGTATTTCCACCACGATTTCTCATACAGCGACCTATGGTGCTTTGTGTGAAATCAGGCGAGATATCATGGACAAACTTTTCAAAATGCCGTTAGGAAACATTTTGAATTTAAGCACAGGAAAGCTAAAAGATATCATCGTGAATCAAGTTGACAGCATGGAGACAACCCTGGCTCACCTGATTCCTGAAATGACCGCTAATATTGTTGGCCCGGTTTTACTTCTTGTTTACATGTTTGTACTCGATTGGCGCGTTTCGCTCTTGGCACTGGTTCCTCTTGTGATCGGAATGTTTTTTATGGCCGGCCCGATGAAGCGCATGCCTAAAATGTTTCCCAAAGCAGTCAAAATCGGTCAAGACATGAACAACTCGATTGTGGAATATATCAACGGCATCGAGGTCATTAAATCTTTTAATCAAGGCGATACATCCTATAAAAAATACAGCAATAATGTTTATGCCAAAGCAGATTATTACTGCAAGTGGATGGGCTCGAACAACAACGACTATGCGGTGAGCATGTCGCTTGCACCGATGGGTATTTTAACCATTATTCCGTTTGGTCTTTTCTTCTGTATGCAGGGTAGCCTAAGCGGCGCTAATCTTTTGATGTTGATTATTTTATCGTTTGGCACAATCTCAAATATCATGCAGGTGATGTCTTATGAGGACGATATGGGTCGCATCAAAACTATTGCTGGTGAGATTGAAAAAGTTCTCAACTCAAAAGAGTTATCCCACGCAACCGGTACACAAAACATTTCACGCTATGACATCACTTTCGATCACGTAAATTTCTCTTACGATGAAAACAAACAGGTTATCAAGGATGTCAATCTGCACATCAATGAAGGTAGTGTCAATGCACTCGTCGGGTATTCTGGCTCAGGGAAATCGACCGTTGCAAAGCTCCTCGCCGGATTTTGGGATACCGATAGTGGCACCATAACAATTGGTGGCATAGCTCTCACGGATATGCCTTTAGAACAGCTTTCGGATGCTATTTCTTATGTATCTCAAGACAATTATTTGTTTGATATTTCCATCAAAGATAATATTCGCATCGGCAAAAAAGATGCAACGGATGAGGAAATTATAGAAATTGCTAAAAAATCGGGCTGCCACGATTTCATTATGAAGCTCTCACAAGGCTATGAAACGGTTGCTGGAGAAGGTGGCGGGTATCTCTCCGGCGGTGAGCGCCAGCGCATCTCTATTGCACGCGCCATGCTCAAAGATGCACCGATTGTCATTTTGGATGAAGCCACTTCCTATATCGATCCTGAAAATGAAGCTATTTTGCAAGATGCCATCGCCACATTGGTAAAAGGCAAAACGCTCATTATTATTGCCCATCGACTGAAAACCATTGCAGATGTGGATCAAATATTTGTAATCCATGATGGACATGTTGAAAATCACGGAACACACGATGAACTCTTAAAAGATTCTCCGGTTTACCAAGAATTGTGGAGTGCGGCCATGCGAGGTGAAGAAAATGATTAATACATTTAAGAAGTTATGGAAATTTGCAGAGCGTGAGCAAGGGATGATTCGCTCCTCGGTGATCTGGAGTTTTTTGGGCGCGATTTTTAACGTTTTTCAATTTATGGCCATCTATTTGGTCATTGCGGCGATTATAAAGCAGGAAATTACGTGGCAGACGATTGGTATGTGCAGCGCATTCTTATTGCTTTCCTTACTGGGCATCATTATTTCTAAGAAAAATTCCATGCTTAAGCAAACGCATGCCGGCTATTTTACAGCCGCAAATAAGCGTATCGCTATGGGAGAAAAAATCAAAAAAGTGCCAATGGGCTTTTTCAATGATTTTAGCTTAGGAAATTTAACGGCCATTGCGACGACAAAGTTGGACAGTCTCGAAACTTGGGTGCCCACACTTTTTATTATGGTATTCGGCGGTCTGCTTGTAACCGTGGTATTTATCCTGTCACTTTTTATGCTGCATTGGAAAATTGCAGTCATTGCTATCGCCGGGTCTTTGATTTTCTTGGCGGCGGCCGCCTTAATGCAGCAAAGATCTAAAAAGAGTTCTGATCGAGTTTCTGTTGTACAAAACGATCTCACGAAAGAAGTGCTGGCAACCTTGCAAGGTATGCAGATCATCAAGTCCTATAACTTGGGCGGACAAAATAACAACAAGCTAGATCAAAGTTTTGAAGAAACAAAAAAATCGACGTTGAGCCTTGAAAAGGCCGTTACACCTTACACGGTACTGCTGAAAATCATCATTGCGATCACGATTTCGGTTATGATTGCCACAGCACTTTCATGCTTCTTTTCGGGAGAGCTTTCTTTGGACTATACCATCATGACGCTGGTTGCCAGTTTTGTGATTTTTAACAGTTTATTGGCTTCTGGTAGTGCTATGGCCATGCTTAGAACCATTGACAACGCGATGGATTCTTATGATTACGTCAATCAAATGCAAGATATGCCGGAAGGTCATATCAATGATGCACTCCAGCAACACGATATTGAATTTAAAAATGTTTCCTTTGCCTATGGCGAAAAACCAATCTTAAATAATGTGTCTTGCTATATCCCCGAAAGATCAATGACGGCTATCGTAGGGCCGTCTGGTTCAGGGAAAACAACTTTTTGCAATTTGATCTCTCGCTTTTGGGATGTCAATTCAGGAGAGATTTGCCTTGGAGGAAAGAACATAAAAGATTACTCCCTTGAATATCTCATGAATAATATTTCGATGGTCTTCCAAGATGTCTATCTTTTTGCCGATACGATTGAAAACAATATTAAATTCGGATGCCCAAATGCCAGCCGCGATGATGTGATTGCTGCGGCAAAAAAGGCCCAGTGCCATGACTTTATTTCCGCCTTGCCCGATGGCTATCAGAGCATGATCGGAGAAGGTGGAACAAGTCTTTCCGGCGGTGAAAAACAGCGTATCTCCATTGCCAGAGCAATGCTGAAAGATGCACCGATTATCATTTTTGATGAAGCTACTGCAAATGTTGATCCGGAAAACGAAGACAAGCTGAAAGCAGCCATTGAAGCCCTTACTCAAAACAAAACCGTCATCATGATTGCGCACCGCTTGAAGACGATTCGTAATGCAAACCGGATTTTGGTACTGAACAAAGCAGGGATTGAGCAGTGCGGCACACATGATGAATTGATGCTGCAAGGAGGTCTTTATCGAGATCTTATCGAATCGAGAAGCAAGGCGGAAAGCTGGAGATTTGCAAATTAAAGTTTGGAACTAACAACAACATCTTCGACATAAAAATTGGTATATGCAATTTTAGGTTATATGGGATCATGATTCCGATTACTCTGATTGCAGGGATTGTCTGCGAGCTGATTATCGGAAAGTACGATAATAGCAAGTACATTGCCATTGCTTTTAGTGTTGCCATCTTTATCGATAAGATAAACAGCATTCTTTTAACAATAATTTTAGGCGTCGAAGGTTTAGTAAAATACATGTCATCTGCCTTTTCTCCAGAACAAGCAGCACATGTGGAGACTATAGCGTTGCTACAAAAGACCAATACCTGAAAATCCTTCATTAGTAGCTGCAAAGCTACTAATGAAGGATAAATTTACAGAAACAGTCTTCAACATCATAATGATGGAAAGAAAGTCTATCTTGACAAAATAGCTCTATATGATTATAACTATGTTTATAGTTATATAGATACTAAATTTCGTTGCAGAAGCTGATCTACACTTATTTGATGATGCTGCCAAGTACGCCGGAAGTGTTTCTGCCGCTGTGATACAGGCACTTCAGGACTTTCTAAGTGTTCAACGCAACAAAAGCGAAGGATATGACAAGATTGAGTTAAACCTCTATGAAAAAGGGGTAAGAAGAAAGGTAATGTTCTATGGTATGGAGATTACTCGTGTAGAACGTCCGATAGACGGTGGAATAAGGATTGACACGATTTATAAAACTGCAAAAGGGCAGCTTGCGGTGGCAACCAAGGTTCGCAAGGAGCTTCCGAATTGGGCGAAAGGAAATCCACGCGTATGGGAAAATCCGCAGTCTTGGTCACATGATTTTTGGAATCTAGGGGACAGAGTGTTAAACGTATATCCGGACATAGAGAGCCTAAAGGAGAAGGATGCGTATCTTGCCGAGTGCTGCGAATCTTCTCTTTCGGAAAAGCCTTATGAGTTTTTGGATATTTAGATTAGGCATAAATACTAGATTTATAGAACTATAACAAGCAAATAATGAGATAGCTTTGTGTTTATAAAAGACACCCCTAAAAAATCCAGCGTCAATTCACGCCGGACTTTCATTCACGTTCTTCCGTTTCGTAAGTCTACAATAAGCCCTTATTTACAGTGTTATTCTAAGCGACAGCCACCAAACTTTGTATCATTTTGAGAAATTCATCCTTCATCATCCTATGCATGAATCGTGCTTAATTAACATTTCCCACTTCACACCCTGGGTGCAAGGTGGATGCACTTAGTTCTTTTTTGAGCATGATAATTTCGCTAGTTCTGCACTCTTCAACAAATCCATTCTTTAAAAACATCATGACTGATGGATTGTCTATGGCGATATCATCATAGAGCTGCTTAATACCGTTCTGTTTAGCTGCATCACAGAGCAAATTTAATCCAATGCTGCCGTAGCCCATTTTTCTATATGGTGCGTAGACTATGACGTCTGCAAGATAAATATTTTTATCGCTATCAAAGTGGTAGGCGACCTCTCCAATAAAATGGCCGCCGCCATCCTTTAAATACCTGTAATAACGTTTATTCTCATGCTTTACAATCCAAAAATCATACCAGCCATGCCACACTTCTTTTGGAAAGGGAATTGTTCCTCCCCAGGCATGGTTATATGCCATCGTTTCTTCGTCTGCCATCATCTTCTGACGAAACCAAAGATCTTCTAATGACGGTGTATAAAGGGTAATGGGGCTTTCGCTTTCTTCTTTCATCAGTAGGTTCACGCGCCCTTTTCTTATCATTTTCCACGCTCAAGCAAGCAAACGTTTTCCACATGGAAGGTCTGTGGGAATAGATCAACCGGGGTCACACTTACTGGTTTGTATGAGCCAATCTCAACAAAGCGCTTGAGGTCCCGCGCTAGTGTTGCAGGATCACAAGAAACGTAGGCAATAGCGCGCGCTGGCTGCTTAGAAAGCTGCTGAATCACTTCAGGAGCAAGTCCTGCACGAGGAGGATCAACAATAATCACGTCAGCATCTGTATCAGGGAATTCTCTGCCTGCGTCTCCGCCTACTGCGTCAACGTTATCAAGCTTTGACAACTCAAGGTTGCGGCGCAAATCTCTAACTGCTGGACCATAGGCTTCAACAGCTGAAACAAATCCTGCACGTTTTGCGAGGGGAAGCGTAAAGGTTCCTGCTCCACAATAGAGGTCCATAGCCTCGTCGTCTGGCTGAACATCCAAACCAGAAAGTACAAGCTCAACGAGTTTCTCGGCACCTTTAGTGTTGACCTGGAAAAACGAAGGAGCAGAAAGCTGCATTTTCTGACCATCAATGAGTTCGCTCCATGAACCGGAGCCGCTTAGACGCTCAACTCCTACAACACGGCGTGCTTTACTTGGACCTTTGGTCATAACGCGGACAACACTTGTTGCCTTTACCGCGTCGCCTAAAACGCGTGCCACTTGTGCGCGTGGAAAGCCGCTTGGAGCAGTCCAGAGCGCCACCTCAAGTTCTTTGGTACGCCTAGACACTCTGATGCCAATACGTTCTATATCAAGCTCGTGAGAGCCCGAGAGGTAGGAGAGAGCGCCGCTTACAGCGCCGACTGCCTTCTGATTACTCTCATCCAACAGCGGACAGTCTTTAATGCGAACAATGTCTTGTCCGTTAGGCGCATACATGCCCACCAGCGTTTTATTGCCGTTACGTTTAAATGCAAGTTCAATTTTGTTGCGATAGCCCCATGGCTCACCAGGGGAAACAATATCTTTTACCAGTTCAGAAACATCGTCGGGTGAAAAATGCCCAATGCGTTCAAGAGCAGAGACCACGCCATTGCGTTTCTCGACAAGTTGCTGCTCGTAGACAATGTTGCCCCAAGGAGTGGCACCTGTGAGCGCCACAAAGGGATTGGGATGAGGCTCTCTGAACGCAGATGCTTCCAAGACCTTTACAAGCTGACCGCGAGAAAACCTGTCTGAGTCCTCGGTAATCTGTACACTGACGGTATCTCCAGGGACGGCGCCTCCAGAGATGAAGACCGTTTTACCTTCTGATGTATGGGCAATAGCGTCTGGACCATAGCTCATACGTTCTACATGTAAGGTGAGCTCAGACACTTAGTAGACCATTCCCATTGCCTCGCGAACCTCGTCAAGCGTGGCGTTAGCAATAACGTTTGCACGAGCGTTTCCGTCGTGGAGGATATCGCGAATAAGGTCTGGCTGAGCTGCAAACTCTGCACGCCTCTGACGAATTGGCTCAAAGTAGGTGTTAACGGCATCAATGACGTAAGCCTTAAGAGCTCCACCGCCGCCCATGCCAATCTCGTCAGCGATCTCTCTTGGATCACGACCAGTGCAAATGCCAGCAGTGGTGAGAAGCGCAGAGACTCCAGGACGATTGTCTGGATCAAAGGTAATCATGCGCTCGGAGTCAGTCTTGGACTTCTTGATGAGCTTGGCAGTTTCTTCAGCTGTCATAGAAAGCGAGATAGCGTTGCCGTAAGACTTGCTCATCTTGCGACCATCAAGACCAGGAATTAATGGGGTAGAGGTGAGAAGGCCAGAAACCTCCGGGAATACCTTGCCGTAGCGCTCGTTAAAGCGACGAGCAATCTTAGAAGTAATCTCAATGTGAGGCAGCTGGTCGCGACCAACGGGAACAACATTTCCTTTACAGAAAAGAATGTCGCATGCCTGGTGAACAGGATAAGTGAGGAGAAGGCCTGTGAGAGCATGACCAGATGCTTCCTGCTCTGCCTTAACGGTTGGATTTCTATGAAGCTCAGACTCGGTAACAAGCGAGAGGAACGGTAGCATAAGCTGGTTGAGAGCTGGGACTGCAGAATGCGTGAAAATCATAGTCTTTTCTGGATCAATTCCGCAGGCCAGATAATCAATAACCATATTGTAGACATTATCTGCAATATGCTCAGTGGTATCTCTGTCTGTAATAACCTGGTAGTCAGCAATAATAATATTGGTATGAACACCAAGATTTTGGAGTCTAACGCGCTCAACAATGGTGCCAAAGTAATGACCAAGGTGAAGCCTTCCAGTAGGACGGTCACCAGTAAGCATGTTGTACTTTCCTGCATGCTCGGCTAAATCCGCCTGGATTTCATCAGAACGGCGTACAGCTGCTTCATAACTGCCTTCATTTGGCATAGTGACTCCTTGAAGTAAATTAATGCGTGAACTTAGTAAGTTTACCGCATTCCAAGCTTTTTGCGTTCAAGGGCACGAGCAATAAGGATTTGTTTGCGCAGCTCTGGAATCTTTTTTCCGTCCATGGCAGGTGTACCAGAAAGCTTGTAAGGAATACCCAGCTCTTCATACTTTTTTACACCCATCACATGATAGGGAAGTACGTCTAGTCCAATTACATTGTCCCAATGAGCAATAATCCTACCAACACCCGCAAGCTCTTCTGCTGTATCAGTAATGCCAGGTACTACTACATGTCTGATAAGAACTTTAATACCTCTACGGTTAAGCTCATCGCCAAACGCAAGCGGTCTTTCTGAGCCAACTTCACAAAGACTTATGTGACCCTTTGGATCAGAGTGCTTGATATCAAGAAGCACTAAATCAGTGTTATCAAGCACGCGCTCAAATTTCTCTGGAGTGTCTGGATTGTATGCGACGCCAGAAGAATCAAGACAAGTATGAATACGTCCACGAGGGTCATTATGCGCTGCCTCAAAAAGAGCTCCAACAAACTCTGGTTGGGCGAGTGGTTCGCCACCAGTAGCCGTAATTCCACCATTTCTATAAAAGGCTCTATTGCGGTTAAAAGTGGTAAGAATTTCTTTTACTGATTTTTCTGTTCCAATACCAAATTGCCAGGTATCTGGGTTATGGCAATAGGCGCAGCGCATGGGACACCCCTGGGTAAATACAACCAGGCGAGTTCCAGGGCCATCTACAGTACCAAAGGTCTCAATAGAGTGGACCCGCCCACAAACTGTGAGCGGGTCATTGAGATCCATGTGAGTATCAGAACAAGACATGGACAAGAAATCCTTAGAGAGCGTCGTGGAAGGTACGAGAAATAACGTCGTCCTGCTGCTCTTTGGTAAGGGAGTTGAACTTAACAGCGTAACCAGAAACGCGGATGGTCAGCTGAGGATACTTCTCTGGATGTGCCTGAGCATCAAGAAGCGTGTCCTTAGTAAATACGTTAACGTTGAGGTGATGACCGCCCTTCTCGGCATAGCCATCAATCATGTTTACCAGGTTGTCAATCTGCTCGGAAGCTACTTCGTTGGACTGCATGTGTTTCTCCTTACGAGTTTGTTGGCGAGAAGAGACGTGTAGATAGAACTTCTCGCCAGGGCTTGTTATTTACGATCCTCAGCACCTTCAGCTGCGGATGGGTTTGCCTCACAGGCGCAATCAATCTTGTTCTCAATCTGAATATCAAGGTTCATATCAGAGAAGTCGATGTGCTCAAGGTCAAGCTCACTGCCATGGAAGTAGACGTCAGAGCCTTTACCAAGAGCGTTAGGAATGATTGAGAAGGTATTGGAAATACCGTCCTGTGCGTCGTTAAATGGAAGCTTAGCAACGGAGGCTAGAGATGCTACGGCACCGTGGGTATCGCGGTGGTGCATTGGGTTAGCGCCAGGAGCAAAAGGAACGCCTGCGCGGCGGCCGTCAGGGGTGTTGCCGGTAGCCTTACCATATACAACGTTTGAGGTAATGGTCAGGATAGAAGTTGTTGGAACAGAATCACGGTAGGTGTGGTTCTGGCGAATCATGTTCATGAAAATCTCAACGATGTCATGAGCAATGGTGTCAACGCGGTCATCATCGTTACCGTACTTAGGGAAGTCACCCTCAGTAACGTAATCGGTAACAAGGCCGGTCTCATCGCGGACAACCCTTACCTTTGCATACTTGATTGCAGAGAGGGAGTCGGCAACAACAGAAAGACCTGCGATGCCTGTTGCAAACCAACGGTGAACATGCTCATCGTGCAGAGCCATCTGAATGCGCTCGTAGCTGTACTTATCGTGCATGTAGTGGATTGCATTAAGAGCGTTGACATAAACGCCAGCAAGCCAGCGCATCATATCCAAGTACTTGGAGAAGACATCGTCGTAATCAAGGTACTCGCCCTCAACGGCACGGTACTTAGGACCAATCTGCTCGCCGGTCTTCTCGTCTCGGCCGCCATTGATTGCGTAAAGCAGGCATTTAGCAAGGTTGGCACGAGCACCAAAGAACTGCATCTCTTTACCAACACGCATGGAGCTGACGCAGCAAGCAATTGCGTAGTCATCGCCATGATAGACGCGCATAAGATCGTCATTCTCGTACTGGATAGAGCTGGTGGTAATAGAGATCTTTGCGCAGTAGCGCTTGAAGCCTACAGGAAGCTTAGTAGACCACAGAACAGTCAGGTTAGGCTCTGGGCTGGTACCCATGTTTTCAAGGGTGTGGAGCCAGCGGAAGCAGGACTTGGTAACCATAGAGCGACCATCAATGCCAATGCCACCAATGGACTCAGTGACCCACTGAGGGTCTCCAGAGAAGAGCTCGTTGTACTCAGGAGTACGGGCAAACTTGACCATACGAAGCTTCATAACCAGGTGGTCAACAATCTCCTGAATCTCAGACTCAGTGAAGGTACCACGAGCAAGATCGCGCTCTGCATAGATGTCCAGGAAGGTGGTGTTACGGCCAATGGACATTGCAGCGCCATTCTGCTCTTTTACAGCTGCGAGGTAGCCCAGGTAGAGCCACTGAACAGCCTCTTTGAAGTTCTCTGCAGGACGGCTCAAGTCAAAGCCGTAAATCTCGCCAAGCTGCTTGAGTTCCTTAAGGGCACGGATTTGCTCGGAGAGCTCCTCTCGATGACGAATGGTCTTCTCGTCCATGACCGTGCCGGTGCCGTTTTTCTGATTTGTCTTATCGGCAATCAGAGCGTCAACACCGTAGAGAGCAACGCGACGATAGTCGCCGATAATACGTCCACGGCCATATGCGTCAGGCAGACCAGTAATGATGTGGGAGTGACGGCATTTACGCATGTCCTCGGTGTAGACATCAAAAACGCCAGCGTTGTGAGTCTTGCGACGATAGGTGTAGAAGTCAACAATCTCTGGGTCAACCTCGTAGCCGTAGGCCTTGCAAGCAGCCATTGCCATACGAATGCCACCGTCTACCATAAGGGCACGCTTTAGTGGCTTGTCCGTTTGAAGGCCAACAATCTGCTCAAGTGGCTTATCAATGTAGCCAGCCTCGTGGGAAGTGATAGTGGAAACCTGCTTGGTATCCATATCAAGTACGCCACCGTTTGCGGTCTCTTGAGCAAAGAGATCCATAACATCCACCCAAAGCTTTGTGGTAGCCTCAGTTGGACCAGCGAGGAAGGAATCATCGCCATCGTAAGGGGTGTAATTCCTCTGAATGAAGTCTCGGACGTCAATTGCTTTTTGCCAGTTACCACCGACAAAGCCGTCCCAAGCCTCCTGTGCTGGTGTTTCCTGCATAACACACTCCTTTTTACATGGATTTTTGAGTCCATGTTCATGCTGAGCGTGTTGAGTGGAGCATGGCCGCTCAGCAGTTTACAAATAGCAATCTTGAGACTAATTTTGACAGCAGGTATGTCTTTGGACAAATGACGTCAAATATTAGTTGCGACCTCTAACTTTACTCAATATGTAGTGCCAAACAAGTGACAAATACGCAATATTTTGACAAGTTAGAAAAGGTTTACATTTGCGCAGGTCAGAAATTTGCTAAAAAGAAAGCTATATAAAAATTGTTGAGAATTAGTCACATTTATTATGACAGGTGTCCATTTCTTCTCAAAATGTCCACAAAATTGTTGTTATTCTTAGCTATAAGGGAGGCTTCATGGATACTGTGGCATTAGAAAAACAACGCTTGCGAGAAGAACGTCTAGCAGCAAGAGAAACTCTTTCTGAGCAAGAGAGGGCCAGTCTTGATGACTTCATTACTCAGAAACTTCTTGCGACCCCTGAATATGCAGAGGCAGCTACTGTCTTAACGTATGTTTCTGTCTTATCTGAAGTTTCTACCAGGATGTTTATTGAGTGCGCTCTACGCGATGGAAAAACGGTGGCGGTACCTCGCTGCTTACCTGGACATTGTTTAGAGTTCGTAGCTATTACTTCTTTAGATCAACTTATTGCTGCTCCTTTTGGTCTACTTGAACCGCCAAAAGAATTACCGGCTTTAACAGAAGAGCAGATGGACGCTTCAATCTGCATTGTTCCAGCGCTTCTTATTGATACAAAGGGGTATCGATTGGGTTATGGTGCTGGTTTTTATGACCGATTCTTGTCTACGTACCCTGGTAAGAAAATTTGTCTTGCTTACCAGCAAAATTTGAGCCGGACAACACTTCCTCATACAGCATTTGATGTTGCCGTAGATGTGGTTATAACCGAGTCAGAGGTACTTACGTGTGCATAAAAAACCTGCTGCAATTTAGCATTACAGCAGGTTTGTGTTTCTCGCCAAATGGCTATAAGCAACTGGTTATGCTTCATCTTTGAGATGAGTCGCCATCAGTTGGATTGCTTCTCTGTAGCTGTCAATTCCTTTACCAGCAACTGTAGCAAAGCATGCATCTTTTATATAAGAAATGTGCCTAAAGTCTTCTCTGGTAGAGATGTCAGTAAGATGTACCTCAATCATGGGAATTTGCACCGCTAGCGCTGCGTCGAGCAGAGCAACTGAGGTGTGCGTATAGGCGGCAGGATTGATAATAATACCGTCATAGCTGCCCAGTGCGTCCTGGATTGCATCAACTAGATCACCCTCATGGTTTGATTGATAACACACACAATCAGAGAAACCTTGAGAGAGGGCTTCTTCCTTACAAGTCTCTATAAGGGTTCTGTAGTCAGCTTTTCCATAAATCTCTGGCTCACGAATGCCCAGCATGTTGATATTTGGGCCGTTGATTATGAGTAGGCGAGGAGCGTCGAGGTCATCCTCATAGTTGTCTTCAAAGTCGTCTGCGTCTAAGTCAGAGGCAAGGCTGTCAAAGTCTTCTTCGTCTTGATCAAGGGTAGTTTTTTGAGTAAGCAAAGAGATTAGCTCATCCACCTCTTCGTTGTGCTGAGTGGGAAGATCTGCTCGCTTCTCATCTAACGAACAAAAAGTCTTTTCTGGCTCACCCAAAATGTGATTAAGGGCATCATTTACTTGACGCACAAGATTGGGGCCAAAGACTACCTCAAGTCCGTTGGCACCTTTTCCTACAATACCAAGAACACCAGTGGCTGTGGCCAGCTGTTCATGGTCTATAAGCGTCATATCATTGATGGAAAGGCGAAGTCGCGTCATACACACTTCGTTGTGAGTTAAGTTTTTTGAGCCGCCTATTGCATTTAGGATCTCGTGAGCAATAGCATTGCTGTCCATTGGATATCTCCCCAAGTATGACCACATATCAAACACTTAACCGTTTGACTTGGTCTAGCATCCTTGTAGTCTTATGAATACACACCTACGAGGCATAAGTATAGGGGCTTTAACGTGCCAAAATTCAAAATCTGCAAACCATCCGGTGAACGGTTATAAAATAACTGCGAACGCTTACTGTTATGTTTAAAGTGTGTCGAGAAGACCCTTGGCATCTGCGTCTGGACTACCGAGACAAAAAAAGGTTACGTCAGCCCATGCTTCATAGAGCGGAATACGTACTGCGGCAAGATTCTGAACACCCATACGTTCTGAAAGAGGTCTGCCGACAATAGCTAGGTCTTCAAGAGGGCGCGTAAGGTAGACAAGCTTGCCGTTTTGACGGAGGAGCTGGTAGTTTGAAGGTGTAACAACTACGCCACCTCCACAAGAGATCACCGCACCACTCGTGCTAGAAATCTCTTGAATTACCTCATGCTCTAGACGCCTAAAAGCCGCTTCACCGTGTGTTTGTAGGTAGGTTGCCGCTTCGCAGTGAGCTTTCTGCTTGATGAGAAAATCAGTGTCTATCCAGGGACGATTCAGGAGTTTTGCTAGGGCTTCTCCCGTAGAAGTCTTTCCAACTCCCGGCATACCGATAAGCACGATGTTTTCTTTTGAAGCATGGAGCTCACGCGAGATGCTTTCTATCTGCGAGCCTGATACATCTTTTCCCAAAAAGAGTGAGCTTGCTCTAGCTGCTTGAGCTACCAGCATTTTTAAACCATTTGCATTGAGTATTCCAAGACTTTCTGCGTCTAAAAGAAGCTGAGAGCGCAGCGGATTATAGATAAGATCAATCACGCATTGGAGGGAAGTAAAAGCAGAAAGTTCCTCTTTTGAAAGAGGAGAAACACCAGCATGTGGGAACATTCCTACTGGCGTTGCATTGACAAGAAGATTAGCGTCATAGTGGAGTTTAAGCTGGTCATAGGTAATTGCGCAGTCTACATATGAAGAACTTTCGTGAGGGTTCCTGGAGACTCCCACAACATATGCACCGCCTTTTTTGAGCGCATAGCAAATTGCCTGACCAGCGCCACCAAAGGCCCCAAAGACAATCGCTTTCTTTTGGCTTAAGTTGACCTTGAGGCTTTTAATCAGATACTCAAAGCCATACACATCGGTGTTGTCTGCTGCTATAAAACCATTTGTATCTTTTACTAGGGTATTTGCCGCTCCTATAGCTTGTGCATCCTTAGAAGTAGCGTCTGCAAGAGCACAGGCATCCTTTTTGTAGGGGATAGTAACGTTCAAGCCCCGCCAAGGTTGGTCTTTGAGAAAACCCTTCAGCTCAGAAGCAGAAAGCTCATGAAGCTGGTAGGGAAATGACCCCAACTTTTCATGAATTTCTGCCGACCAACTATGAGAGAGTTTCTCGCCAATAAGGCCGTAAGGAGCAAGAGGAGCTGTAGGGTTACTTGAGGCTTGCTGCTCAGAATTAGAGCTCATGGTCTGTCTCCTGAACTGCCTTTGCGGCGTTCATCAATACCTCAAGTAACTCTAAAGCATACGGTTCAAGTTCATTAGAAACAGTGGCTTTAACCTGGTCTCTTTTGGCATTTTCTCTTGAGGAATCAAGAACAGTGAGGTCCTGCTCCTTTTTGTAAGCGCCAATTTGTTTGGCAACCGCAATCCTTTGCTCAAAGAGGTCAAAGATTTGCGCATCAATTGAATCGATTTCCTGGCGAAGCGTTTCTAGCTGACTAGTCATTGTGATATCCGTTCTGCTCAGAGGGCCAGGAATACAAGGTGTCGAGAAGAGCTAGTGCAAAAGCGCTTTCAACGCAGGGCACAGCGCGTAAAACTGCAGTTACATCATGTCTGCCCTGAACAACAAGCTGCTCTGGGTTCATAGTCTGAAGGTTTACTGAGTTCTGTGGTAGGCCAATACTCGAGATAGGTTTTAACGCACATCTAAACCAGATGGGAGCACCCGTTGAGATTCCACCAAGGATGCCTCCGGCGTGATTGGTGGTTGGTACAACAGTGCCGTTACGCACTTCGTATGCATCGTTATTCTCAGAGCCAAGGAGATTGGCAACTTCCATGCCGCTACCAAATTCTATGGCTTTAACAGCAGGAATACCAAAGACTGCAGCAGAGATGGTATTTTCAAGCCCATGAAAATGAGGGCACCCAATACCTGCAGGAACACCCGTTGCAGCACATTCTATGATGCCGCCAACAGTATTTTTCTCTGAGCGCAGCTGCATAAGGAGTGCGCGGGTTTTCTCGCCAGCTTGAGCATCAAGGAAGGGAAGCTCTTGAGGGTTAGCCTGAAGTAGCTGATTCATTTGGTAAGCAAGTAGCTTGTTGGCCTCAAGTGAGTTGTCTACGAGCTCAAGAGGAGTGTCGTTGATGTTCTTTATTTTGAGAACGTGAGCTGCAATAGTAATGCCTTGAGCTTGTAAAATCTGGAGCGCTATGCCTCCCGCAATGCACAGGGGAGCGGTGAGGCGAGCGGAAAAATGTCCTCCACCCGTTTGCTTGTACGAGTCTCCCCATTTGGCCCAGGCAGAAAAATCGGCATGTCCTGGTCGTAGGACAAGCTTTGTAACTGCGTAATCTTGTGGACGAACGTTTGCGTTAGGTAGCTCCGCCGTGAGCGGGGAGCCATCTAGAATGCCTTCTGCTGAAATTCCAGAGATAAACTGTGGATCATCAGTCTCTTTACGCGGAGTATCCCATGGATGCGATGGAGATCTTCTTTGAAGGAATGTCTTGAGAGCTGCTAAATCAACGGTAAAACCAGCAGGTAAACCTTCAATGGTGCAGCCGATTTTTGAAGCATGAGACTCGCCAAAAATAGATACTTTTACTGTTGTCCCAAAAGTTGAGGTCATCATTTATGACTCCATACTGTGGCAGACGCCACCAAGCTGCTTGAAGTGCTCAAAGAAGAGCGGATACGACTTATTGATTGCCTCAGCATGGGTGATGACAACAGGACCCGTTGCATATGAAGCCAAGATGGTAGCCATCATCACCATGCGATGATCATTGCACGAGTCCACAATGCAGCTGACAGGCTGTTTTCCTCCCGTGATAATAAGCTCCGTTTGATCGTCAGAGAGCTCAACGGTCACACCAAATGCCCTAAGTACGCTGCAGATACTTTGAACGCGGTCGGACTCTTTAAGATGAAGGCGCTGAATATTGGTAAGCCTACTTGTTCCAGGGATAAACGCAGCTAATGCAGCAAGTACCGGAGCAAGATCGCACACCTCGGAGACAGAAATGGTAAACGGTCGCAGGTGATCTATCATACAAGCTGCACCTTTTTGCTGGCGAGAAACACGTGCGCCCACAAGCGATAACACGGCCAAGATAGCTCTGTCTCCCTGGACACTTTGCATGGAGAGCCCTGTGACCTCTACGCCTTGCCCAATTGCACCTGCAGCAAGCCATGGTGCAGCGTTTGACCAATCTCCTTCGATTGAATAAACGCCTGGACAAACGTAGTGTTGAGGCTCAATGATGTAGGTGGCATTCTTTGCATCAAATACAGTAGTAACGCCAAAGTCTTTCAATACGTGCTCTGTGATAGCCAGATAGTCTTTTGACTGGATGGACCCTGTAATTTGTATCGTTGAAGATTCATTTAACAAAGGTAATGACAGCAAAAGTCCAGAAATAAATTGGGATGAGATATCTCCTGGTAGCTCAAATAAACCGCCAATAAGTTTGCCCGAAACCTCAAGGGTCTTCTCGTCTTGCCAGCTAAAAGACATACCATGGGCAGAGAGTTCTGAGACAAGAGGCTCTAGGGGTCGAGAAAAGAGTCTTCCTTCTGCAGAAATTGTGGCGTTTACGTTTAGCACCCCCAGAAGGGGGAGTAAAAACCTGAGCGTGGTGCCAGATTCTTTGCAGTTAAGTTGCACGTTTTGAGGGCGATTTTGCTCTTTTGCAGGGACAACTCTAAATCCCTGTTTAGTTCTAGCGATAGTGGTGCCTAAAGCTTTAAGGCAATCAACAGTTACTTGAATGTCCTCTGAGATGTAAGGACAGGTAATGTTAGTAGTGCCGTTTGCAAATGAAGCGCAGATGAGCGCGCGATGAGCGCATGATTTTGACGGGATGGCTTCTACCGTTCCAAACAAATCATGAGGAGTTATTGAAACATCCATTTTTCACACGCTCCATAACTAATTGCTTGATGTAAGAATACCGCAGTTGAGTGTCAGAGAAGGATATGGTTAAAATTGTTTGAAGATTAAAGGAGGAAGCAAGTGAATAAGCCTTTTAGCGCCGTAACTCAGGTTTTACGTGGCTATACGTACAATCAGGTTAAAGCTGTAGTTGAGGTTCTTGTTGATTCTCCTGTACATAACGTTGAAGTAACCATGAACACTCCAGAAGCTGCCTCGTTAATTCAGAAGCTGTCCAGTGAATATGGTTCTGATATCAATATTGGTGCTGGTACCGTACTTACTCTTGAAGATCTGCGGACAGCTCATAAAGCTGGCGCAACGTTTGTTTTAGCACCAACGCTGCTTTCTGAAGAGATGTTTGATTACTGTAAAGAGCATGAGATTTTGAGTGTTCCGGGAGCGTTTACGCCAACAGAGATTGCTCATGCGTTTGCTCTTGGTGCAGATATTGTCAAAGTATTCCCCGCAAATGAGGTTAGCTATGGGTACGCCAAAAAGGTATGTGAGCCTTTAGGAAACTTGCCTCTTATGGCAGTTGGTGGCGTTGCAACAGACAATATTGCTGACGTATTTGCAGGTGGATATGCTTATGTAGGAACTGCTAACGGCATCTTCAACAAAAACGATATCCTAGCTGAAGATAAAACCGCTCTAAAACAGTCAGTACGTAAGCTTGCGGAAGAGTTGGAGCGTCTAGGACGTTAGTCTTCTATTGCTAGCTCAATCAGCTGTTTAAGTTCTGCAAATGACTTGCGCTCAATACGTACATCACCAATGCCATAGATAAGCGCCATATCAATTGAATCTGCGTGGCTTTTCTTGTCATGAAGTGCTGCGTTATAAAGCTCTTCCACAGTAAATGAAGTGCTGGTAGGAAGCTCATAAGACTGCATAAGCTCAGTGATGCTCTTTGCGTCTTCGTAAGAACAAAGACCAAGTTTAGAACAGCCTTTTGCCATCATGGCTGTTCCTGCAGCAACACAGGAACCGTGTCCAAGCTCAAAGTTGCTAAGCGTCTCAATAGCATGTCCAAGCGTGTGCCCAAGGTTGAGTAGTTTTCTTGATCCTGCTTCTTTAAAGTCTGCTTCAACAACCGATTTCTTTATTTCAATGCACGCTTGAATGAGCTCTTGTCTACGCGATACATCGATGACCTGCATGGGGTTTCTCGCCAAAGAGATTTTATTGAAGAGCTCATGTCCCAAAAGAACGCCATATTTAATAAGCTCTCCGCAGCTATCCTGTAAAAGTGGCGCAGGGATAGAATTCAGCAACTCAAGATCAACAATAACCGCCCTAGGGTTATAGAAGGCACCAACAAGATTTTTTCCAAAAGGCAGGTCAATGGCGGTCTTTCCACCAATTGAGGAGTCAATCATCGCTAAAAGCGAGGTGGGAACGTGGATGAGCGCGCAGCCGCGCATGTAGGTAGCTGCAGCAAATCCCGCAAGATCGCCAATGACGCCTCCGCCAAAAGCCACAATAATGTCTTCTCGCGTAAAACGGTTTTCTGCAAGGTCGCTTACCAGCTTTTGATACGACTCAAATGATTTTGCATGTTCACCTGTGGATACTGTGGCGGTTGTAACGAAGTAGCCAGCTGACTCTAACGAGGCGAGAAGTTCTGCGCCAAAGAGCTTGTTCAAATCTGGATGAGTGACCACAAGAATCTTTGACCCTGAGGTGCAGGAACGAATGAGCTTACCAGCCTGCGTAAGCAGGTGATGCCCTACATGAATTTGATATGAGTCGGATGTTAGGTCAACGGAAATAGTATTCATGAGCTCCTCATTTGCTGGTTGAATTCATTTTAGCATGGGAAAATACCAGAAGAAAATTACGCAAACCGTTACAAAAGGCAGTAAGTAGGCTGGGGTATACTTATGCACCATGACTCCGTAGCTCAGTGGATTAGAGCGTTTGCCTCCGGAGCAAAAGGTCGTGGGTTCGAAACCCACCGGGGTCACCACGTGCAAAAAACCGGCCATCACTGACTGGAGATTGTTTATATGTCATTGCAGGGTACTGAAGGCAAGAGTAGCAAACGTTTTGAAGAAACGTATGAAGGCTTGACGTCAAAAGAAGTTGCAGAAAGAGTTTCTGCAGGTAAAGTTAATACTAATACAGACGTCAAAACCAAATCTATTGCTCAGATTATTGCAGAGCACAGCTTTACGCTCTTTAACATAGTTAATGTTTTGATGGCGCTTCTCGTTGTTGTAACAGGACAGTACAGAAATGCGCTTTTCATGACCGTAGTTCTTGCAAACCTGATCATTGGTATTGTGCAAGAGATTCGCGCAAAACGCATGATCGACCGTCTGTCTCTTATGACAGCTCAGAGTGTTTGTGTAATTCGTGACGGAAAAGATACCTTTATCAAACCAGACGAGCTTGTCATTGATGATCTTGTGCGCTTAAAGACAGGCGATCAAATTCCTGCTGACAGTATTCTTGTTTCTGAACACGTAAGCGTTGATGAAAGCCTTCTAACTGGTGAGGCAGAGCCTGTGCAAAAGACCACGGGAGATGAGCTTCTCTCTGGTAGTTTTGTCGAGAGGGGCAGTCTTGTTGGTAGGGTATGCCGTGTAGGTCAGGAAGGCTATGCTGCGCGTATTAACGCAGAAGCTAAGTTTGTAAAAGAGATCAACTCAGAGATTCTTACCACCATTAAGTCGATTATTCGCGCAGGTTCCATTGCATTGATTCCGCTAGGTATTGGTCTTTTTGTTCGTACCTATTTCATTGGTAACGCCGATTTAAATGAAGCGCTTCTTTCGATGATTGCTGCCGTTATTGGCATGATTCCTCAAGGACTCGTTCTTCTCACCAGCTCGGTTCTTGCTATTGCAACCATTAGGCTTGGCCAGAAAAATGTTTTGGTTCAACAGCAATACTGCATTGAAACGCTAGCACGCGTAGATACCCTTTGTTTGGACAAGACGGGCACTATCACCACGGGAAATATGGAAGTTGCTCGTGTTTTGGATGCTTCGTTTACGCCAATTACTGAGGCTGCGGGTGCTTTGCAAGCGGCTGTAAACGTTGTCGGCGCAAACAAAGATGACGCTAACGATACGGCTACGGCAATCCTTGCGTACGCATCCAAGCAGGGGATTCAAAGCAAACGTCCTTCTCGCGTTGTGGCGTTTTCTTCCAAGAGAAAGTACTCTGGCTGCGTTACTGAGGACGGACAGGCATTTGTTATCGGTGCTGCTCAGTTTGTGCTTGGTCCCGAGGCAGCAGACGTTATTGCGTCGTCCGATGCGTTTGCGTCCATTGAACGCGTGCTGGTTGCCTGCCGCGTTGACGGCTTTGACCAAAACCACGCTTTGCAGGGAACACCTCAGCTCCTGGGTTATGTGGTGCTCAGGGACCAGATTAGAGAGACCGCCCCACAAACCATTGCGTACTTTCTTGAGCAAGGCGTTGACCTGCGCGTTATTTCGGGCGACGATCCTCGTACCGTCTCCGCTATTGCTGAGCGAGCGGGCGTCCCTCACGCCGACGGCTGGGTAGATGCAACTATGCTACACACAGAGGCAGATATTGCTGCAGCTGTTAAGAAGTACCACGTATTTGGTCGCGTTACGCCAGAACAGAAGCGCGAGCTTGTTATTGCACTCCAGAATCATGGCCACACGGTTGCCATGACCGGCGACGGCGTCAATGATATCTTGGCACTGAGGCAATCGG
>QWCL01000180.1_pt1 | contig 27819 bp, 24 predicted proteins | sample 1972551 | NCBI WGS metagenome assembly QWCL01 (sample SAMN09866709, study PRJNA288562) | Human oral metagenome isolate term2_saliva, whole genome shotgun sequencing... | isolation source: mouth | host: Homo sapiens | place: USA: California
ACGTACATCACGCGGCGTGTATTCGTCGACGATGTGACGCAGAGTACGAAACGTGATCGCTGCCGTGAGGTCAGTCTACGTGATTGAGGGGGCAGCGGTGCTGTTCGCTACAGGCAATAGCACGCTCAGACGCCGGGCGGGCGCGCACCTTATGATATAGGGGGAGTCCTTTGGGCCTACAGACTATGGAGAGAAGGAGGAGACCATGCCCACCGGTAAAGTGAGGTTCTTCGACGCTGATCGCGGTTTCGGCTTCATTACAGGAGACGACGGGGCGGATGTTTTCCTCCACTCGTCCGCGCTACCGTCCGATGTTCGCAGTCCCAAGGTGGGTGCTCGCGTGGAGTATTCGGTGGCCGACGGACGTAAGGGGCCGCAGGCGCTGAGTGTGCGGTTCCTGAAGGAGACAGCTTCCGTTGCCCGCGCTAAGCGCCGCAAGCCGCAGGCGATGGTGCCGGTTGTCGAGGACCTCATTAAGCTCCTCGACTCCTCGAGTGCCTCGCTGCGCCGCGGTTCCTACCCGGACAACGCGACCAAGATCGCGAAGGTGCTGCGCGCCGTCGCAGAGGAATTTGATGCCTAAGACTGGTGCCCGTACGCGGGCAGTGAAGAAGGACGCTGTCCTGGAGGCAGCCGTCGATGTCGCACGCGCCGGGGCCGAGGCCGTGGCGTACCCGCGCCCGGTCGGCGAGCATGTGGGCTTCGAGATGGTGTCGGAGCGCTTGGCCACCCACTTTTTCGCGTCCACGGACGCGGGGTACGTGGGCTGGTGCTGGGCCGTCACCGTCGCCCGCGTGCCGCGCGGGCGCGTCGCCACCGTGTGTGAAGTCGACATGACCCCTCGTGAGGGTGCACTTCTCGCCCCCGAGTGGGTTCCGTGGGAGGAACGCCTGCGTCCCTCGGATGTTTCTCGCGACGATGTCCTGCCGTACAAAGCGGATGATGAGCGCCTCGAGCAGGGCTTCGAGGACACCAGTGAGGATCTGGATCTGCCGGTCGTTCGCGAGCTGGGCTTGGGGCGTCCCCGAGTCCTGTCCAAGACTGGGCGGAGCCAGGCGGCCAAGCGCTGGTATGAGTCGGAGCGCGGCCCGAAGCCGGGTCGTCGCCCGCGCAACACCTGTTCGACCTGCGGCTTTCTCATGAAGATGAGCGGCGGCATGCGCACGATGTTCGGCGTGTGTGCCAATGAGTGGGCGACCGATGACGGGGCCGTGGTTTCCCTGGATCACACGTGCGGTTCCCATTCGGAGACCGACGTTCCGAAGAACGGTACGGCGTGGCCGGTGCGTCCTTCGCGTGTGAATGAGGGGGCACTCGACGCCGAGCCGATGCCGCGCGCTGCCGAGAAGGACAGCGACGAGGCCGGGGCGAAACAGGCGCAGGATGCGACGCACTCCGAGGGAGAGCGCGAGGAAGCACCGCAGAGCGACGCCGACTGAGGCCTCGTGGATCATAGGCGGTGGGAAAGCACTCGGGGAGGTCCCCGGGTGCTTTCTCAGCAAGTGGGAACACAGCGGGTATGTTTGCGTACAGGGGGCGTGACCAGGCACGATTGACCAGTGAACACCCAAGAAAAGACCGCCCCTTCCCGTGGCGGCTTCACACAGTCACTTGATTCGTTCTTCCAGATCTCCAAGCGCGGCTCGACCATCGGTCATGAAATCCGCGGCGGGATCGTCACCTTCTTCGCGATGGCTTACATTCTGGTCGTTAACCCGGCGATCCTGAGCAACGCTATTCCCGACGACGGATCCATCACCACCCAGGGTATCGCCGCAGGCACTGCGCTGGTCGCAGGCGTCATGACGATCCTCATGGGCGTTGTTGCGAACTACCCGCTGGCGCTCGCCGCCGGCCTCGGCCTGAACGCGGTGGTTGCCTTCACCCTGGTCCTCGGTGCGGGCCTGAGCTACGGCGAGGCCATGGGCATTATCGCGTGGGAAGGTATCCTCATCTTCCTGCTGGTCCTCACGGGCTTCCGCGAGGCAGTGTTCCGTGCCGTCCCCGCCGCCCTCAAGACCGCAATCACACTCGGCCTGGGCCTCTTTGTGGCCCTCATCGGCCTGGTCAACGCCGGTATTGTGCGCACGGGTGCGACACCCGTTCAGTTCGGCATCTCGGGTTCGCTCGATGGCTGGCCTGCCCTGGTCTTCGTCTTCGGCCTGTTCCTCATGATCATCCTGTACGTGCGGGGCGTGCAGGGCGCTGTCCTCATCTCGATCATCTCGGCCACGGTCCTCGCGGTGATCGTCCAGGCGTTCGCGCACATCGATCGGATCTCCGACACGAACCCGACCGGTTGGGGGCAGACCGTTCCGGAGCTCAAGGGTTCCCCGATTGCGGTCCCCGTCTTCGACACCCTTGGCAAGGTGGACCTTTTCGGCGGCTTCGGCAAGCTCGGCGTTGTCTCCGTGATCCTCCTGGTCTTCTCCCTCATGCTCGCCGATTTCTTCGACACGATGGGCACCATGGTGGCTGTCGGTGCCGAAGGCAACCTGCTTGATGAGGATGGCAACCCGCCCAAGACACGCCAGATCCTGATCATCGACTCCCTGGCCGCAGTGGCCGGCGGCATCGGCGGCGTCTCCTCGAACACCTCCTACGTCGAGTCCGCCTCGGGCGTCGCCGAGGGCGCACGCACCGGCCTGGCCTCCGTGGTCACCGGTGTCCTCTTCCTGCTCTCGACCTTCCTGGCTCCGCTCGTCGAACTGGTCCCGACCGAGGCTGCTTCCACGGCCCTCGTGTTCGTCGGCTTCCTCATGATGACCCAGGTGACTGATATCGACTGGAAGTCCGCCGAGGTCGCCATCCCGTCCTTCATGACGATGGCCTTCATGCCTTTCGGCTACTCCGTGTCCGTCGGCATCGGCGTTGGCTTCGTGACCTACGCGCTCATCCAGCTCGTCAAGGGCAAGGCCCGCACGGTCCACCCGCTCATGTGGCTGGTCTCCGTCCTGTTCATCATCTACTTCCTGATGGGTCCGATCCAGCGTCTCTTCGGCGTCGCCTGATTGCTCACCTATCGCGTACTTGTCGCCCCGTCGCAGCGTCGCTGCGACGGGGCAGTCGTATTCTGAAAGAACGCGTACGAACGAGGATCGCTCGCTTTGCCCAGGCCTCGTTCGTGGAGGGGCACAGGATGAGGAGGACAGACATGTCGGCTACGTTTGCATCGTTGCGCTATGTCAACTATCGGTACTGGTTCGCCGCAACGTTGATTGCATCGACGGGCACGTGGCTACAGCGCGTGGCTCAAGACTGGTACGTGCTCACGGTCCTCACCGACCACGATTCCTCGCAGGTCGGCATCGTTACCGCCTTACAGTTCCTGCCGATCATCCTGTTCTCCGCGTGGGCGGGCGTGCTCGCGGACCGTATCCCGGGGCGGCGTCTCCTGCAGTGTACGCAGACTGGCATCGGCGTTGTTTCTCTCATCATGGGTCTCGTTGTCCTGACGGGAACGGGGCAGCTGTGGCATCAGTATGTTCTGGCGTTTGTCTCGGGAACGATCTCCGCGATGGATACCCCCGCGCGTCAGGCCTTCGTCGGCGAACTCGTTCCGCTTGACAAAATGGCGAACGCTGTCGCTCTGAACTCCACGGCGTTCCACGCGGCGCGTCTCATTGGCCCGGCCTCCGCGGGCTTGTTCATCGACTGGTGGGGGGTTGGCCCCGTCTTCCTTATTGACGCCGGTATGTTCGCCGCCCCCGTCATCGCGCTGATGCTCATGCGCGGCGACCGCCTCTACCCGCGCACGCTCGTGCCGCGCGCCCGCGGCCAGCTGCGCGAAGCCGTAGCCTACGTCCGCCGGCGTACGGACATCCTTATCATCCTCGTGCTGATTGCCATTGTGAGCGCCCTGGGTATGAATTTCCAGATGACCAGCGCGCTCATGGCGACCACCGTGTTTGGCAAGACGGCCGGCTCCTTCGGGATACTCTCCTCGTTCATGGCTTTCGGCTCGATTCTGGGGGCGACGGGTGCTGCACGCCGCATCCCTCGCCTGCGCACGATCATCCTGGGTGCCGCCTTCTACGGGTGCGCCGAGATCATGCTGGGCCTGTCCCCCTCGTACTGGTGGTTCGCTCTCCTGTCGATCCCGACGGGTTTTGGGATGCTGACGATGAACACGAGTGCAAACGCCCTCATGCAGACGCGTACGGATCAGGAGATGCGTGGGCGTGTCATGGCGATGTACTCGCTTGTGTACCTGGGCGCGACGCCGATTGGATCGCCGATTATTGGCCGTGTGGGCGCGGTTTTTGGAGCTCGCTGGGCGATCCTGGTGGGCGGGATCGCCTCCCTGGGTATCGCGCTCATCTGCGGTGCGTGGGCGATGATCCACTGGAAGGGGCGCGTCGCGGTTCGTCCCTCTTTCCCGTGGGTGGGCGTGGAGGGTGGTTCCTCTGCGGACGCACCGCGCCGCTCGGTCGACCCGAGCTGAGAGTCGGGGACCGCGCGGCGGCGCGAGGCGCTTAGAGGACCCGCTCCAGGCAGTAGTCGATGCACTCCAGGAGGGCCTCGACGTCGCCGATCTCGACGCTGGGCCACGTGCCGATGCGCAGCTGGTTCGCGCCCACGCCGCGGTAGGCGCCGATGTCTACGATCTCGTGGGCGCGCAGGTGCGCCGCCAGGTCTGTGGCCTTCACGTCGGCGTTGATCTCGATCGTCGCGGTGACGGGGGAACGCCACGCCTCCTCGGTGACGAAGGGGGAGAGCACCGGGTGCGCGGTCGCCCAGTCGTAGATGAGGGACGAGGCCTGGGCGCAGTGGGCGGCGACGGCATCCATCCCGCCGCGTTCGTTGAGCCACGCGACCTGACGCTGCGCCATGATGATGGTCGCGACCGCGGGTGTGTTGAGCGTCTGGTCCTTGCGCGAGTTATCAATCGCGGCAGACAGCGACAGGAACTGCGGGATCCAGCGGCCTTGGGGGGCAGCCTCGATGCGCCGGGCGCGCTCGATGGCGGCGGGGGAGAGAACAGCGACCCACAGGCCGCCGTCCGACCCGAGGGCCTTTTGCAGAGAGAAGTAGTAGGCGTCGACTCCGGTGAGGTCCACGGGCGCGGCACCCGCAATCGACGTGCCATCGACGAGAGTGAGCGCTCCGGGTGCGTCGACCCGGTAGACGGGGGAGGCCACGCCCGTTGAGGTCTCGTTGTGCGGGTAGGCGTAGACATCGACGCCCTCCGCGGCATCGCGCGGTGTGAGCGTGACCAGGGAGCCAGCCTCGGCCTCGTCGATGAGGGGCGTGCGCAGGTGCGGCGCACGTTCCGCTTCCAAGGCGAACTTTGCGCCGAATGCTCCCCAGGAACCGAAGGCCGCGCGCGAGTCCATGAGGCACGCGCAGGCCACATCCCAGAAGGCGGAGGCACCGCCGTTACCGAGCACGATCTCGTAGCCCGCGGGGACGCTCAGGAGGGAGCGCAGCCCGTCCTTGAAGGAAGCGACGACGTGTCGCACGGGCGCTGCGCGGTGGGAGGTGCCCATGAGGAGGGGTGTGAAGAGCGCCTGAAGCTGGTCGGGGCGCACTTTCGAGGGACCGCAGCCGAAGCGACCGTCGGCGGGCAAGAGGACCGGGTCAATGTCGGGGAAAACCACCATGAACACAGCGTAACCCGCCTTGGCACGCTATTTCCATCATGCTCATTAATCGAATTAGCGTGAAGAAGCACACGTGGGCACGCGCACTTTTTCGCGTCATTGTGTCGTTTGCTTCCAAGAAAAGGAAGGTCAACCTATCCTGTTGTTAGTTCGTAGCCGTCAAAGGAGGATGCCGTGGCAGACCTGATCGACACCACCGAGATGTATCTCAAGACCATTCTCGAGTTGGAAGAGGACGGGGTGACGCCCCTGCGCGCCCGCATCGTGGACCGCTTGGGCCATTCGGGGCCGACGGTGTCGCAGACGGTCGCCCGCATGGAGCGTGACGGCCTGCTGCACGTGATGGGGGATCGGCGCCTCGAGCTGACCGAGGAGGGGCGCAGCCGCGCGACCGAGGTGCTGCGCAAGCACCGCCTGGCTGAGCGTCTGCTTCTCGACGTGATTGGCATGGAGTGGGCACAGGTTCACGACGAGGCCTGCCGCTGGGAGCACGTCATGAGCGACGCCGTTGAAGCACGCCTGGTGGAGCTGCTGCACGACCCGAGCGTGGACCCCTACGGTAACCCGCTGCCCGGCGTGGGTGAGAGTGGGCGTCTGCAATCCGCGGAGCTCGCAGTGCGCTCCTTCGAGTCGGGTGCGCTGACCCTGGCGCGTATCGGCGAGCCGATCCAGGCCCAGGCCGATCTGCTGGCTTCCTTCGGTGAGCTGGGACTGCGCCCGGGCGCGCGCGTGGGTCTGTCTGCGCACGGTGACATCGTGCGGGTAGCGGCGCTGGACGAGGTGGGGGAGGTCAGCGGGTATCTGACGATCCCGATGGCACTGGCCGCTCACCTGTTCGTTCGCGGCGACTAAGCGCGACCGTAACGAGGCCGGGGTCCGTGTGGGGTCTCGGCCTTCGTTATGCCCAGAATCGAGGGCATCTCGGATGGTGGAATGAGTGTGATGAGTCGGTGATTGGCTGAGTTTTTCCTGTTGTTGCGCGGCATAAATGTCACGAAATGGTAACGGTCGAGGATTGAGGTGTTATAGGAACGTGACACTGACCGCCTGTGCAGGGTATAGTGAGAACCGGTCATCAGACCAACCGCTCATCCGGTACCCGAAGTGAGACAACGGATGACGCGGAAAAAGCGTCTCACGCGGGGAACCCATCATCGGCTCCTCGTAGCCTAGGGGTGAAGCTCGCATGCCGAGCCGGGCCTCCCGCCCGAACCCGACAGCTAACCTCGCAGGGAAACAGGGAGAAAACGAGTGAAGACTTCTAAGCCTGCTCCGCGTCACCGCCAGGCACGTCGCCCCATCGCCGCTGCTGTGGTCGAGGGGGTCACCCCTATGAACGCCGCTCGCCCGATCGCCTTCGCATCGGCCGCCGGTGTTGCGCTGACCGCTATTGCTGCCGGTGTTGCAAACGCCGCGCCGGCCACCCCCCAGTCCGAGCCGCAGAGCGCGGACCTGAACACCACGACCATTGCCGTCGACGACGTCACCACGGTTGAGGTTCCGGATATCGCGTGGACCGCCGAGGATGGCATCGCCGAGTCCGTCACCGCCGAGGCCCCCGCAGCCCCCGAGCCGGAGGCAGCTCCCGCCGATGAGACCGACGCGAACGCCTCTGATGGCGCTGCCTCGCGTTCCGAGTCCCGCGGCGAGATGTCCACCGCGTCTTCGGATACCTCGGCCCGTCAGGCCGCCGTCAACGCCGCTGGATCGGACATCGTCTCCGTCGCCCTCGGCCTGACCGGCATTCCCTACGTCTACGGTGGCGAGACCCTCGCCGGCCTGGACTGCTCCGGCCTGGTCAAGTACGCCTACGCGGCTGCCGGCATCAACCTGCCGCACTCCTCGTCCGCTCAGGCCGCTGGCGGCACCATCGTGTCCAACCCGCAGCCCGGCGACATCGTGGCCTACCCCGGCCACGTCGCCATCTACATCGGCGGCGGTCAGATGGTTGAGGCGACTATGCCCGGCTACAATTCGAAGGTTTCGCCGGTTCGCGGTGGCGCGACCTACGTGCGCTACTGAGCCGTTTGAACGATAGGCAATCGCCGCAGCCCCGAGGGGGTTGCGGCGATTGTTTTATCTTCCTCCACTTGGGCTTTCGCCCACCGTCAAAATGCGGCACAATATAAGTGACTGCCACCACGAGGAGGACATGATGAGTTCCACCGAAGTCATTCTGGTCGGTGTCGATGGCTCGAAGGAGAGCCTTGCCGCCGTCACATGGGCCGCTGATCGCGGCGCGCGCACCGGAGCGCGCATCCATTGCCTGTGCACCTACGCGCTGGCTTCCTACTCTGCCGCCGCCCTCGACGGTGGGTACGCCGTCCTCGACGACGAGGCGCTCAAAGCGGGTGCCGAGCAAGTTGTTGAGGAAGCGAAGGCCGTGGCTCGCGAGCGTGGAGCCGCGCACGTGTCCGGTTCGACCGAGCCGGGCGACCCCGCAGGCGTCCTCATCGATTTCTCCGCTGAGGTCGACATGATCGTCGTCGGCTCTCGCGGAGGCGGTGGCTTTGCGGATCGTCTCCTCGGTACCGTCTCCTCTGCGCTGCCCGCGCACGCCAAGTGCCCGGTCGTCGTGGTGCCTCGCCACACCTCGGGCAAGAAATTCACGCCCATCGAACGCATCGTCGTCGGCATTGACGGAACCGACCAGCCGTCCTGCGCCCTCAAGCGCGCGATCAGCGAGACCGATCTGTGGGGTGCCCGTCTGACAGCTGTTTCAGCCGTCCCCATCGCTGCGGGTCCCTCCGTCATGGCGTGGACCCCGACGGGCGTCGACCACTCCGCCCTCCTCACCCAGGTTCGTCAGGGTATGGACGCCGCCATCGACGCCGCCCTGGACGGGCGCGACGTGCACGTGTCGCGCCACGCCCTCGACGGTTCCGCGGCCTCGCTACTCATCGAGTTCTCGACCGCAGTCGACCTCGTCGTCGTGGGCACCCGCGGGCGCGGCGGCCTGGCCGGCGTGCTCCTCGGCTCGACCTCGCAGACCGTCCTGCACCACTCGACCTGCCCCGTCATGGTCGTACCCTCCGCCCACCTGGGCGAAGGCACCACGGCGGTGCACACGGAGTGGGAGCGGCGCTAACTCCTCACCGCGGACGAGGCCGGGGGACCCCACGCGCTCACCCCGGCCTCGTCCGTGTGTGCTCAATATCCCCGCCCCCAGAGTCTCGTTCGTGGGCGGGGTGACGCGACGGGCGGGCACCCACTTTGCTAGAGTTGGCCCGGACAAAGTGTCACGCCCTCGTAGCTCAGGGGATAGAGCACCGCTCTCCTAAAGCGGGTGTCGGACGTTCGAATCGTCTCGGGGGCACAGCAAACCTTGATATATCAGGGGAAACAGATCGAGGTTCCGAGTCGCATACGTGCTCAGAACCTTGATCTACTCTTTTATCTACTCTCTTTGCTTCAGAAACCCGCCCTAGAGGGGGACTATCATCCAACGCCCCTTCGGGGCGTAAGACCATCCTCACCCTCCGTATGTTCTCAGGGAAGGGGTGGAGGCGGGGGATTTATATCGCCTAATTGGGGTTTGTATCGCCTACTTATCACTTGAAAATACACAAGCGATATAGCGTTTTCCCTCGTATCTCAACGGAAACCCGAGCTGTTATCGCCTTTATCGCCTAAAACCGAAAACTTTTTATATACACGCATATATGGCATATGCAGGAACATATTTCACGTACACGCGTAACTTTTTAAAATCAGGCGATATAGGCGATAACACACCATGTTTTAACTGATATACCAACGTTTTCGAGATATCGCTTGGCCTCAAACGGGCGATAAGCACGCGATATGGGCGATATAACGCGTGTTACCTGAACCACAAAACCCATCCCATGAGCATTTTCCCCATGAGAACCGATTAAGGGTGATGATCATCGTTTAAGGATGAAGATCCTCCTCCTCATGAGCGATAAATATCCTCCTCCCGCTCATCCCCTGAGCGCAGGTCGCGCTGCGACCCCGAGCCACTCGTTGGAGGTGAGGTCGCCTGTGTGCGTCCTTACCCGAGCTGGACTGCCCGGCCTCACCTCCACCTACTCGGGAGGTTGGAATGATTACTCAAACTACTGCTCGTCCGTCGGTCTGGATCGGCTGTCTAGCCTGCTATAACGAAGGCATACTCAACGGGAGATGGTTCCCGGCAGAAGAAGCCGGTGAGGTAACACCTGGAGACCTACACCTTGGCCCCACATATCACGACGAGCTATGGATCTTTGATCACGAGGGGTTCCCTTGCGGAACAGGTGAAATGTCACCCACCACTGCTGTGCAGTGGGGTGAGGTCTTCGATGAGGTCGGAGAGGAACAGTGGCCTGCACTGCTCGCATGGGTCGAGACAGGCTGTTACGTAGCGTGTGGGGATACCCTACCGAGCACGTCCGACTTTAGGGAAAGGTACTGTGGTTGCTGGGACTCGTTCGAGGACTACGCGACACAGCTCGCTGAGGACATCTGTCTGATGGACGGATGGCCTGAGGAGGCGAAGCGCTACTTCGACTGGGACGCGTGGACTCGTGACCTCAAGTTCGACTACACCGTAGCGGATGCCCCTGACGGGGGAGTCTTCATCTACAGATCGTTCTGAGGCTAGGCCCGGTCACCATGTGGCGACCGGGCCTAGCCTTTCCTTTTGTCTCTCACTGCCACAGCGTCCACCGACGTTAGTGTCCTAATTTTGGTACACTATTAGCTATCGGACATCGATTATGGAACACTTCAACCCAGCTTTTTGCCTCCGTTGCCGTGCTCCTTGCGCTGTGTCCATAAACGAGCGATTCTGAACGGGTCGCGCAGGGATCGTCGTTAGGATGAGTGTTCGTGACTAGTGGCCCGCAGTCGTATCTGCTACATCGAGGTGATGTCCTCGACGCCTACAAGGACTGGCCGTCTCCGACGTGCATTATCAGCGACGGTGCCTACGGAGTCCGAGGCTTCAATGGTGACACCATCAGTGAGGACGGCCTCGTTGAGTGGTATCGGCCTCATATCGCCGAGTGGAGCGAGCGGTCGAGTCCGGGCACAGCTCTATGGTTCTGGGGTACAGAGGTGGGCTGGGCGACGGTCCATCCTGAGTTGAAGCGTCAGGGCTGGGACTACGTTCAGACTGTCATCTGGGACAAGGGGCTCAGTCACATCGCAGGCAACGTCAATGGCAAGACCATTCGACAATTTCCGGTAGTGACTGAAGTCTGCGTTCTCTACCAACGACGCTTCGAGGTTCTTGTCGATGGATCTTCTCTTGATGCTCAGGCGTGGCTGCGTCATGAGTGGCGTCGCTCTGGGCTCCCTATGTATCTCGCTAACGATGCGTGTGGCGTGAAGAATGCGGCTACGAGGAAATATCTCACTGCTGACTGGCTCTGGTACTGGCCTCCGGGGCATGCTATCGCGGCGATGGCCGCATATTGTAACGAACATGGGCTGGAGAGTGGCCGTCCGTATTTCTCGCTTGACAGTGAGCGGTCTCTTACTGCCACTGAATGGGACTCAATGCGGCACAAGTGGAATCACGTGCATGGGATCACGAACGTCTGGAGCCGTCCGCCCCTTCATGACTCAGAGCGCATGAAGGGTTCTATGCGACGATCCGCTCCTCGCGTGTACAAGCCAACCAAGGCGAGTACGACCCATCTCAATCAGAAGCCGCTTGAACTCATGGAGAACCTCGTTCATGCCACGAGTGATGTGGGTGATGTCATATGGGAGCCTTTCGGCGGACTCGGAACAGGCTCAGTTGCTGCTGTCGCAATGGGCAGGCGTGCGTGCATCGCAGAGATCGATCCGTACTTTGCTGATCTCGCGTCTGAGCGGCTTCTTGTAGCCGCGAACACAAGCAGTCCGGCGGAGGAATCAGCCCGGCTCGATCGTATGAGTGAGCCCACGACGAGTCTGGGGGCGGTCGTCAATGGTTGAGGTCCCCATCGCCGACAGGCCTCAGCGCCTTGTGCTCGACCACAACGATCCACTTACGAAGTTGCAGCGGGGTGTGAAATCCGCGCTCATGGCACTACCTGGTGAGTTTGACTTTGAACACACCGTAAGTGGTGTCGCCGCTACCGACTTGTTCAGCCTCAACACGTTCATGGGGGCTGGAATTGAACTTGAGGTTGTTCGCACCCTGAACAAGCTGCGGACCATCTGGGATCCCGACTCTGAGTGGTCGACATACAGTTTTGAGCGCTCCAGCCAGGCTTTCCCAGATGTGAAACTTGTCGACGGCTCGGCCGATGGTGACAAGGCCGTTGCTCTCGGCATCGAGCTGAAGGGTTGGTGGATGCTTTCGAAGGAGGGTGTCCCCTCGCTGCGGTATGAGGTCTCCCCGGCGGCATGCGCCGATCATGACCTGGTTTGTGTCGTGCCGTGGTACTTGTCGAGCGCTGTCAGTGGTGAACCGCAAGTCGTCGAGCCGTGGATTGAGTCGGCGCGCTACGCAGCCGAGTGGCGAGATCATTGGTGGACTGTCATCCGAAGAAGCAAGGGCGATCCGACACTGAACTACCCCGAGGACGCCGAACCATATCCTACGAAGGCGGACCATGTTTCCGTGCACCCCGCAGAGGACGGAGGGGGAAACTTCGGACGCCTACCTCGTTGCAAGCCGCTGATGGACGACTTTATCGCCAAGACGATGCGCACGCCGATCCTCGGAATATCAACGGAGGCGTGGGTGGAGTTCCTCAAACTCCACAAGGATGGCGAGGCGTCCAATCAGGCAGTACTTGATTCTCTTCGGAGGAAACTCGGTAAGAAGGAATCGAATGTCGCGCCCGACATCGCCGATGAAATCCTGTATCACCTCGAACAACTGAGAGGGCTGATGTCACCGTGAATATCGGATATGCCCGCGTCTCGACGGCCCGGCAGGGAGAGTCGCTGGACACCCAGCGCGACGCCCTCCTGGGCGTTGGCTGCGACGCCCAGCACTTCTTCTCCGACACTGTGTCGGGCTCGAAGTGGCAGCGCCCCGGCCTCACGAATGCCCTGGCGTACATGCGCCCCGGCGACACCCTCGTTGTGACCCGCCTCGACCGCCTCGGACGCTCCGTGCGTGAGACGGTCACGACCATCGCCGACCTCGCAGAGCGCGACATCAATGTTCGTGTACTTGAGCCCGCGCTCGATACGTCCAAGCCCACCGACAAGGTTGTCGTCAACGTCATGGCCTCTCTCGCCGAGTGGGAGAGAGACCTCCTCATCGCTCGCACGAAGGAAGGCGTCGCACACGCACGAGCCCAGGGCAGGGTAGGAGGCCGACCGAAGGCACTCACTGCCGACCAGACGCGCCAGGTGCGTGCTTTGCACGCAAGCGGCGAGAACGTGACGGCGCTCTCGCGCTCGTTCGGCGTTTCACGCCAGACGATCTACCGGGCGCTGGAGCCATCATCGGGCACAAAGACGGTCGCATAACGCCCATTGTTGATCCAATATTGACCGAAACTCCACATGGTTCATTCCTGGCCAGGAAAGTGCCTTTCTCTGGTCCCGGAACCGCCAGGAAAATGCTCGGTGCTGCTGCGTTTCTTTCGTGACCATCTATCGTCCAAAGAACAAGACCCCGGTCACCATGTGACCGGGGTCTTGTTCTTTCGCGCTCACAGCTTGGGCTCCTCCTCCGAGCCTCGGTTGAGCCCCTCAATCTGCCCGAGAACTCGCCGCTCGTAGTCAGCGACGCTCTCGCCTTTGCGCACCGTTCCATCGAGCCGCTCAGCGTTCTTGTTGATAGGCCGAGAGTGATCGACCTCGACGCGAGGCTTGCCCAGTTTGATACCCGTTCCAATCACAGGTTTCACCATCCTTCCCACCTCCTTCCTCACCTGAGTTCCTCGTAGACCCATCGGCTCACCCGCAGGACTATCCAGATGAACAACGCTGCCCCACCGAGCGTCGCAGCAGCGATCAGCGCCTTCTGCCACCACAGCGAGGCTGCCGCGAACGCGCCCCATGCCCAGCCAAAGAGAGGACCAATGCCGAACATGCTCATAACGCCCCACACGAGGCCACCCACGAGCAAGAGCGAGGCGAACAGCGGTAGCACAGCAATGGCAACTCTTCCGACCGTCGTCCAAGGTATGCGCCCCTCCAGGGACTCCAGATGGCGCTCGTTGCGCTCCAGAGACGCAACCGCCTTGTTAGCCTTGTCTATGACCGTATCGACCTTCTGAGCGGTCTCAGCGACCTTCTGCGCGCCAATATCGGCAACGCGCTGCTCATACCCATCGAGAATGCTCTCAATGCGCTGAATGCGCTCCTCCACCGCCACAGAAAGCCGCTCATCGAGCACCCCGACGGCGTACTCACTGAGTTTGCTCATATCGACACGCACAGTCCTGCCGTTGCCAACGGTTTTCTTAAGCTCACCCAAGGCCGTAGTCGTCTCCGTCATCTGCTCTTTGATCTGCTTCATCATCGAGTGTGCTTGCAACTCGGAGGCGCTCACGCTGGAGCCGTCGCTCAGCTTCAAGACGCGCTTGTCGCTCACGGTCTCCCCGAGCTCGCTCAGCATCTCGCTCTGCTCGTTCAGCGTCTTCTTGATCGCGTTGATGTCGTTCGTCAGCGAGTCGGCTTCTGAGGCTTCCGAAGTCGAAGTCTTGGAGGTCAACGCGAGCATTAGGCTCGCCTGCGCCTCCTCGATCTTCTTTATTCGCTCGCTCTGCGAGGTCAACGTAGTAATCAAGACGCGGAGCGTCTCGTCGATCTTGCTCAACTGCTCTGAGTTCTGCGAGCGCTGCATCGAGCTGCTTTCCATCTTCTCCATAGCTCTTGACATCTTCTTCTTCCTTTCTTTGCAAAATAAAGTCGTTCATGGTGTTGTGGAGAGCGCTCCACTGGTAATCAGCGCCGAGCTTGCGAGCCGTGCACGCGGCCTTCGAGCGACCAAACCTGCGCACCTCGTCATTGTCGTCAACGAGGGCATACGTGACGCTCGGATCACGACCCTCAGCCTTGCTCTTTGCACTGGTCTTCTTCTCGATGCTCACGCCGAGTTCGCGTGCGACGGCGCGCAGTGAGTTGAAGTCCACCGAGCGAGAATCAGCCAGCGCCTCATCAACACGATCAGCGAGGAACTCTCTCCACGTGTTCTTATCGAGCTGATCAACAGTCAAACCCTCAGCGCTCTTACCCGAACGCGACCTGTTCACATCATGAGCGAGTTCGTGAGGCTCCAAGACCTGCAAACCCATCTCTCGCATGATCTTGTCGTTGGCCTTTTTCAAGACCCAGTGAGCAAGACCGTTCTCTCGGGCTGCTTTCCCTGTCACGAGATCGACGTTAGCGATTGTGATATGCGCGTGAGGATTGCCTCCGTCGCTGTCGAGGTGCACAACGACATCGCACGGCGAGTTCGGTGCAACCTCCTTCGCGAGCGTATAGGCAGCATCAGCAACGATCATCGGTGTCATCGGATCACGAGGATCAAGCTCGTCCTTTGAGAACGACTGGATCACCATGAGCGCCTGGTTCTTACGACCCGTGCCCTTCAACATTGACTCGATGGAAGCAATCGCGTCGTACGCGTTACGAAAGTCCGAACGCCACGCAGCGGCACGTGAATGCTCCACGTCAGCAGGTTTCCCGTAGTGTGCATACATGATCGCCGCTGCTGCTCGCACCGTCGTCGTCTGCTTCGTAATACTCATGCGCCCAGCTCCTTCGCTATCGCGAGGAGCTTCTCATTCGTATGCCTCAGCTCGTCGATCTGTGGCGCAACACCAGCCCACCCTTGCCGGGCGAGCTGATTAACGTTGACGCCTACGGCGTTGACCTCGCCGATCAATCGCAACACGTTGCGATTGACCAGCTTCGGCGCGGGCGCGCCGTCGAGATAATCGACGGCGGCCCGAATCGCCCCAGACTCACTGAGTCCGTGGCGATTAGCAACGCGAGTGAGCTGTGCAGCTTCTCTTTCAGAGAACCTGACAGTCACACGCGACTCGCGAGACTTACGCCTCGCGATCCTCCGGTCCCCGCCCCGAACTTGGTCTTCGACCTCGTTCGTTGTGGTGACCTCCGGTTGGACAGGCGTACTCTTAACGCTCGTCTCATCTGAGTCGAGCTTCAGGGGTGGTACCGCCTGTCGGCCAGCAGACGGTCTGTCTGACGACAGTCCGTGCTGGCCAAAGGGTGGCGTTCCGCCCCCTTTGGAAACCCCCCTCGCGTTCACGACGACATTCATCATTGTTCTCCACCCCAAACGGGCTGAGAACCTGACTCATTCGTCGCTCCGCTGCTCGCCTCACGGCGACGCGCGGCTGCCTTAGCAGCAGCACGCTTACGCTTCGCGTTCTGCTCATTGATCTTCGCCTTCGCTCGATTAATGAGCGTACGAACGCTCACCTGATCGGCGTTCTCATTTTCGTTGTTCTTGATCTCGTCAAGAACACTCAAAATCGCCTCTGCAAGACGCGCACGTTCCTTCGCTTCAGCAACGCGCTTCTTCTCCTTTAGACGCTCGACTCTTGCACGAGCGGCTGCAATTTCCTTATCGAGATTCGACATGATTCATGTCCTCCTTTTCGTTTGTACTTTGGAACGGGTCAAACGACGAATAACTGTCCTCGTCGTCAGTGAGCGCAACGTTCGTGCGCATAAGACCCCGTGCAGTAATTGGGATGTTGTGAGGAATACCGATCTTGCGCATAGAGCCTCCCGCTGGCTGAATGTCGATCCATTCATGGAGGTCGTATTCAACAGCCAGTGGCTCATTACCGACGATTCGATTTTGCGTGCTCATAGCCTTCTGATTACCGTCCGCACCACGAGGGACGAACCATCCACACGAGGGGTTCTTGTCCACGTAGTCGGTCATGCGCTTGGTGAACTCTCTACTGCCCACAGGACGCCCAGAGGGAACCTCCTTGCGCATCCACGCGGAGTAAAGCCCGAACGAGAACTTCCACGGAAGCAGATCCCACTTGAACTGGGGCAAGAACTCCTCAGCAAACTGGAGCACGGGATCGTTCTCCACACGGATCTCACCGAGCAGCTTCTCGCACACTTCAGGCATGATGAACTCGTCAAACAGATCCATCATGAGAGCCTTATGTGCGACGTATTCAAGAACCTCAGGCCGCTTCACGTAGTCGTTCTTGATCGCCGGGTTCTTATCCGCGCCAAAGTAACGCTTAAGGAACGGGATGGGAACGAAGCGCCTATAGAGAGACTCAGACTTGTCCTTGGACGAAGGCAACTCGTTGACGCAAAAGACGCACAGGCCACGGCCCTTAACAGTCTTCATCCGGTCGTACTTGACGTCAATATCGACCCAATCATGAGTCACCCACGCCTTGAGTGTTGAAGCGTCCCGCATAAAATCACCGACCTTGTTCTCATCAGAAAGAACAGCAAAACAATCGAGTAGCGACGGAGGAAGAAACGGCTTGCCGAAACCAGACATCGAGAGCGTAGCCACTCGATCAACCCCGACGAGATGACGCAACAGCTCAAGAAAAGTTCCTTTACCATTCGATCCGGTAGAGGAGTACAAGAGCACAGCCTTATCGAACGGGTGATCAGGACGGAACAGAGCAGCAATAACTTGCCAGAACAGTTTTTCGACATCAAGATCATTGTTCGCAAGCTCCCTGATCCACTCGTCAACGCTCCACCCGTTAATGACAGGGCACGTGGTGGCATCTTCACGGAAGGCAACGGAAGCCTTCGTCCTGAGAACAACCTTGGGTGAGAACGGAAGTAGCTTCTTAGAACGTAGATCAAACAAGCCATTCGCCAATCCCACGATATTGCCGTCTTTGTTCTCAGTGAGCAGCGGAACCGAAGCACGCACACAGGCCACGACGTCCTTAACGTCCTTGGTCGAAATCCTACGGTTGTACAGACGAGCCAGAGTATCAATACGCTCCTCGGCAGGCACGTACAGCCCCTCGTCAGGCCCAGCGCCCTCATAGGTCATCAGCTCAGCCGTCGCTTTTGACTCACCGATCAAACACGTGTGCCGCAGCTCGCGTCGAAGAATACACGTCGCGATCACAGCGGGCGGAAGCACCTTAAGCGGACTATGAGCAAGCTTGCCCTTAAAACCGTGCTCCTTGTTCTCACTGAGCAGACGCCCGTTGATTCGGTTCAACAGGAACCGCTCCACACCTTTAGGGTCGTATTCGCTTTGGTATGGCTTATCGAGGAAATCCGTAACCTCGTCAAAAATAAGATCATTCTCCACCGGCAACATTTCACCACTCACGGAAGACGTGGTAGAATGAGTGCCAACAGAACTGATTGCCTCGGTACCCTTAGCGGTGCCGGGGTGATTTTTTATGCTCATTTGGCACCCCCAGAAAGGCGCGCCTCAGCCCACTCCTTGAGATCCTCGAAGCGGTAGCGAATACAGCGAGGAGAGATTGCGATAAAAGCAGGCCCCTGCCCATGACAACGCCACGTACGCAGCGTCCCAGACGAGATTTCAAGGAGCTTACTAGCCTGATCGGTAGTCAGTAAATAAGTGTTATCCGGTGCAGAGTCCGGCAAAAAGGGTACAGTCATCGACAGTTCCTTCCCAATAAGGAGAAGGCTGCAAAACTATCGATGTGACGCTGTCACCCACCGTACGTCCCCAAGAAGTCAGCGACCCAGCTCGGGGCGGGATTCCCTGCTTTTCCTCACCGAACCCGGGGGAATCTCCAGGCATCGGATCTGGTACGGCGCGGCTCTATCGCATGGCCCCGTACGGCCTAACCCCTTAGCTGTTTTCGTCACCACCGACAGGGGACTCGGTGGCGGGTGGAATGACCACTTTCTCCGACGTGAGCCATTGCCTCACGAAGGCAGCCACACTGGATTTTCCAGTGCACCTTCAGTCTACAACAAGACACTCCGTTGCACAACACATAGTAATAATCTACTCTCTTTGACATGGGACGAGCGAAACTAGAACCAGGCGAGGACACCATCAAGTCAGTCACGCCCCGCAAGACTGAAACCGGATATGAACTACGCTGGCGTGTGCGCGACTTTGAGGGCAGACTTCATGCAAAACGGACACAAGCGAGAACCGTTGGTGAAGCTCGCAGGAGAGCGTTTGAGAAGGCTGAGCAGATCAAGCGTGCGACCTCAGACACAACAACATGGACCCCTGCCGACTCCATCACAGACTTCATCGACCGTGAAGCCGAGCCTGCTATTAAAGAAAAGAGGCTCTCTGAAGCGTCACGTGCGCGTTATCTAGAGGTCTTGGCCCACTACAGGCGCTACACACGAGGCATGTCCATCAGCGCCGCCACAGGCCCCTCAACGCTCATCCGTACGCTGAAGGCTATCTCCCAAGAGATCGGGCCGGAAACAGCCCGCCAAACCCGCTCTGTGGTATCAAACTACCTATTCGGACAACTCGTCATCCACCAACTCACTCCATCGAACCCCATCCGAGGGATGTCGTTCGACTTCCTGAAGTCTGAGAACACTGAAAGCAAGTACTACCCCTCACGAGAAGAATGGCAGGCGTTTCTTAACTACGTCCTCGCTGATAACCCCGAGTCTCCCATGCCGGGCAAAGAGAACGTGCCACAAGCACACAAGCGCGAGGCGAAGGCCCGGCACGCAAGGATCATCCAAATGACCGAGTTACAGCTCGCAACGGGATTGAGAGCCTCTGAAGCCAGGCAAATCATCTGGAAAGACATTGAACAAGATGACCACGGCACCGTTTGGGTAACCGTCAGGCCTGAAATATCAAAAACAAAGATTGGACGGACAATCCCCGTACTTGTCCCCGAAGTCGGAAAGCGCCTTCTCGCACGTAAAAGCGGAGACGAAGAACTTGTGATCCCACAGCCAAACTCACGTAGACCGTGGGATAAAGCAAGTGTGCACAGGGCGGTACGCGACTACTACGAGGGTGTGGCGAGCACATCCGAGGAGCTTGCCTTTCTCACAAAAATCCGGTCACATGCGTGGCGAGGAGCACTCAACACAATCACCGCCCCTCACCTTCCCCCAGAAATCAGGGCTGCATACTTTGGGCACACCGAGAAGGTCAACGCCCGTGCATACACAGATCACGTGAATGTTCGTCCTATGATTGAAACCGTGGAGATGTTAACTCAAAGAGAGTAGATCTACTCTTTTATCTACTCTCTTTCATAACTACATGCAAACACAACCAACGACATTAAGAGACACTAAGCCTCCGAGAAACCCGCCAAATCCCCACAAAGTGAAGGATGAAAGAGCAGGAGTTCGCATCCCGCCACCCTAAAGCGGGTGTCGGACGTTCGAATCGTCTCGGGGGCACTGTGAGGGGACCTCATGCGTAACGCCATCGGATATATCGTGACCGTCGTGGCCGCGCTGTGCTGGGGCGCTTCCGGGGTCTCCGCCGACTATCTGATGACGTCCCACGGCGTCGAACTGACCCTCGTCAGCTTCTTCCGCATGTTTACGGCCGGCATCCTCACCCTCGGCTGTGCGCTCGCCCGCTCGCGCAGGATCACCACCCAACACCGCGAACTGGTGACAACGAGGCGTAACTGGCCCCCACTCATCTCCTACGCCATCTTCGGCCTGGCGGCCTGCCAACTCAGCTACATGGGCGTCATCCGCGCCTCCAACGCCGGCACCGGCACCGTCCTGGAATACCTGGGCCTCATCCTCATCGTCGTGTGGGTATGCCTGAGCCACCGGCGCTGGCCGCGTACCTCCGAACTGATCGCCATGATCCTGGCACTGACCGGCACGTTCCTACTGTCCACGCACGGCACCCCAGGTACCCTCGCCCTGACCCCCGTGACCCTCGCGTGGGGTGGCGTCGCCGCCCTCACCCTGGCAACCTACACGCTGCTACCCGCCCGCCTCATCGCCGTATACGGTGCCGAACTCGTCGTCGGCTACGGCCTGGTCATCGCTGGAGCCGGGGTCGGCCTCGTCGGGCGAGTCTGGCGTTACTCGATCACATGGACGCCCGACGTCATCCTCGCCATGACAATCACCGTCGTGCTGGGCACCGCCGTCGCCTTCACCGCCTTCCTGTGGGGCGTCGACCGCATCGGACCCGTGCGCGCCAGCCTCGTCGGCTGCGCCGAACCCATCGCGGCGACCGTGTTCTCCGCCCTCATCATGGGAAGCTCCTACACGGGTGCCGACATCGTCGGCATGGCCCTCATCGTCAGTGCTGTTGTGACCATTTCCGTTGTCGACCTCATCCGGGCGCGCCGCGTCACACAATAAGGCGGTGCTGCCGTAGGGTTGAATCGTGGTTCCTAGTATCTTTTCGCGCCGTTCCGCCCCCGAGCCCGAGGCCCCCGAAGCCTCGTCCACGTCGACGCACCCGACCACCCTTGTCGGTCAGGCGCGCTCCGCGTGGCGCACACGACTCGAGGAGACCATCGCTGCTGACAGCAAAAACCTGCCGACCCTCTCGCTCACCGAGGCCCACCCCGGCGGCCTCGCCCAGCTCTTCACCGAGCACCCCGTCCGCCTGAGCCTGCTCATCCGCGAACCCATCGCCCTGGGCCGCGCGCTCGACCGCGCCCGCGCGATCATCGCCCGCTCTGAGAAACGCGCCGCCAGCCACGGAACCGGCCCGATCCACCTGGCTATTGGAACCGCCACGTGGCGCCACGGCACCGAACTCATCACCGTGCCCGCCCTGCTGCGCCCCGTACGCCTCGTGCGCCGCAACGACGACGTCCTCATCGCCGTGGGGCACGGTGCCCTCCTTGCACCCGAACTCGAAAACGCCCTGCGCGCGGCCGGAGAAGACATCGACGGACGCGATATTCTCGCCCAGGCCAGCGGACACCACGGGTTCTCCTCCTCGCAGGCCATGAGCGCCCTGCGCCAGGCATGCAGCGTCCTCAACCGCTTTGAGCTGCGCGACGAACTAGTCGTCGGTCTCTTCATCCACCCCGCCGGCCCCCTCGCCGCCAGCCTCGACACCGACGTCGAGGCCCTGGCTGACTCCACGGTTATCCGCGCGCTCGCGGGCGACCAGGACGCTCGCCGAGAGCTGACCGCCACGCCGCTCACGCGCAATCCCGGCGACCGCGACCCGTGGGCCGAAAAGGGGATCGGCGACCTGCTCCCCACTCAGCAGGACGCAGTCGAGGCCGCATCCGATGGCCGCAGCGTCCTCATCGACGTGCCTGCATACGCCGACGACGCCTCCATCGTCGCCGCCATCCTCGCGGACGCGGCTGCCACCGGACACTCCGTCCTGCACGTGTCCACCGCACCCTCGCGCTCGATTGCCGCCTACTCGCGCCTAGCCGACCTGGGCCTGTCCGACGTCATCGCCAACATCGACGGATACTCCGACGCGCGGCGCAGCCTTGCCCCGCGCGTCAAGGAAGCAATGGACGACATGGCTCCCGTCGTCGACCAGGTGAGCGTCGACGCGATGCGCGCCCGCCTGCGCCACGTGCGTTCCTCGCTGAGTTCCTACGCGAAGGCCCTGCACGAACCCTACGGACGCTTCGGCGTATGCGCGGCCGATGCCCTGCGTGCGCTCACCGACCTCACCAGCAGCGAGGGCGCACCCACGACCCGCGTCCGCCTGTCTGATCAGACCCTCTTTGAGATCGCCATGGACCAGGGCAAGTCCGCCCGCGCCCTCCTCCGCGAGGCCATCGCCTCCGGACGCTTGACCAGGGGTGCATCCTCCGCCTGGGCAAAGGCCATCCTGACCTCCGACGAACAGGCCTCCGACGCCCTCACGCGCGTCAACCGCCTGTCCCAAACGCTGCCCGAGCTGCTTGTCTACATTTCCTCCGTCGCTGGCGAGGCCGGTATCAAGCCCGCGGGCACCCTCGCCCAGTGGGACCGCCAGCTCGCCATGTTCGACGGAATCGCCGACGTCCTCGACGTCTTCAAGCCCCGCGTGTTCGAACGCAGCGCCGCTGACATGGTGATCGCTACCGCCCCCAAGCAGTGGCGCAAGGACCACGGCATTGCCATGAGCCGAGCCGAGCGCACCCGCCTGGTCAAACAGGCCCAAGACCTCGTCCGCCCCGGCGTCCACGTGCCCGACCTGCACCGTGCTCTCATCCGCGTTCAAGAACGCCGCGACGCCTGGTGCGCCGTGTGCGGCGACGACTCCTGGCCGATCCTGCCCGCTAAAATCGGCGAAATCTCAGCCCTGACCGACTCCGTGCGCGACGACCTCGACGCCATCGCCCCCGTGTTCGTGGACGAAGAACCGGACCTGGTCGCCACCCACGTGCAGCGCCTGTCCACCCTCATTGAACGCTGGGCCGGCGACACGAGCGCCGCCCGCGAGATCCCCGCCCGCCTGGAGATGCGTTCGCGCCTGGCAGCCCACGGCCTCGACGCCCTTGCCCAGGACCTCGCCGACCGACGTGTCGACGAATCCCAGATCGACACCGAACTCGACCTGGCCTGGTGGGCCTCCCTGCTGCGCTCCATGCTGGCCTCCCAGCCCGCCCTCGGCGGCCTCGACCCTGCCTCCCTTGAAGACCTCGCCCGCGAAGGCCGCGAGCTCGACGAAGCCCAGGTCGCGTCGCTCATCCCGCAGGCCATCACCGGCGTGCGTAGGATCCGCGCGAACGCCCTCGCCGCGCGCCCCAGGCAATACGAGGAACTGCGCGAACTCCTCGAGGGCGGCGGCGCACCCTCCGACCTCGAGCTGCTCATCGCCTACCCGCTCGTGCGCCACCTCCTGCCCGTCCTCATGACGGTCCCCGCCATGGTGCCCATGCTCGCACCCACCGGGCGTACCGTCGACATCGTCGTGCTCGACGGCGCAGACGGCCTGCCCCTCGCCGAACTCGTGCCCATCATCGCGCGCGGCCACCAGCTGGTCGTCATCGACGACCTCGCCGCCGCCTCCGAAGGTGGTGCCACTCGCGCGCTCGCCGACGTCCTGCCTACCCTGCGTGTCGACCCCGGCCCGCGCCGCCTCAACGATCAGGTCGCGCTGCTCCTCGCTCGCTACGGCTACGAGCACGCCGGCATCCCCGTGCCGTGGACCGCCGCGAACGCTCCCGTATCCGCGCGCTGGGTCGAGGCCACCGGCATGCCCGCCCCCGGCGCCCACGCCATCGAATCGACGTCCGCGGAGGTCCGAGCCGTCGTCGACGCCGTCATCGAGCACGCCGTCGAATCCCCCGAACGGTCCCTCGCCGTCGTCGCCCTGTCCGACCGCCACGCCCAGCGTATCTCCGAGGCCCTGGCAGCCGTGCGCTCGAAGGAACCCGGGCTGGCCTCGTTCTTCGACCCAGCAACGCCCGAACCTTTCGTTGTCATCGGCCCGCAGCAGGCCCTCGGCCTGACGCGCGAGTCCCTGATCCTGTCCGTCGGCTTCGCGAAAACTCCGCACCGTCGCGTCATCCACGACTTCGGGATCCTATCCACCGAAAAGGGTGCGGACGCCCTCGCTGAGGTCCTCCGCATCGTGCGCGGCGACCTTACGCTCGTGTCCTCACTGCGCTCCGACGAAATCGACCGCGACCGGTTGCACCACGAGGGCTCCCGGATGCTCGTCGACCTCCTTGAGATCGCCGAGGGGCACGCGGGCGAAGGAATGGACGCCTGGCCGGTCCTCGCCGGCGAACCCGACCGACTCCTCGTCGACCTGGCGGACCACCTCTACTCCCGAGGCCTCGAAGTCGTCGCCAACGTCGGCATTCCCGGCGGCATGCGCGTCCCCCTGGCCATCGGACACCCCGCCTTGCCCGGCCGCCTCCTACTCGCCATCCTCACCGACGACGAGGAATACCTGTCCGAGCCCAGCCAGCGCGTGCGCGACCGCGCCCGCCCCCGCTGGCTCGAAGCCCAAGGCTGGCACGTCTACACCGCCCTGTCCATGGCCCTGTTCATTGACCCGGAAAAGGAAACCAACACAATCGTCGACGCCGTCCTCGACGCCCTCGACGAATTCAACGTCAGCTCCGACACGCCCGCCGTCGCCGTGCCTGCACACGTTGACGACGACGAGGCCGAAACCTCGTCCGCAACCGGCGGTGCGGACGACTCGGCGGTGAGTGCTGGCTCCGCTGAGGCCTCGACCCCCGTCGCCGCGAAGGACGCTCAGGCACCTGCGACCGAACCCGCCTCCGAGTCTGGCGACGATACCCCGTCTGCGCCCGCCAAGCCGCGCCCGCCCATGCTGGACGACGGCCTCGACGAAGAATCCAAACGCCGCAAGAAAGCCGACGAAGACACGACCGGTATGCTGCTGGAAATCAAGCGCAAGGAACGCGCCTCCGAGAAGAACCGCGGCCCGCGTCCCGCGATTGCCAAGGGCCTGCCACTGGCCGCCTACTCCGACGACCAGCTCGACGAAATGGCCGCCTGGGTTCGCTCCGACGGCGTCGAACGCACCGACCTGGAGACCGCAGAAGAACTGCGCGAAGCCCTGGGCATCACGCGCCGCGGCTTCCAGTCCGACGCGGTGCTCGGCAACGTCGTGCGCCGCACCAAGCCGAAGGCCTCTGCCGCGTCCACGGAGGACACTGCTCCCGGCGACGAGGCCGAGCCTGGCGACCAGGATCCCTCCGATGAGTGAGGCGCCCGCACCGCGCAAGCGCCGCCGCGTCGCACGCTTCGTGTCCGAGGTCGACCTGCGCCTCATCGCCGAGGGCCTGCCGCCCTCCTGGGAAGACCGCGTGCGCCCCGAAGACACGCGCCCCAGCTCCATGGCCGACGCCCCCGACCGGGGCGACGGTGCCAACGACGCGCGCCTACTCGACAACGTGCCCCCGCACGCCCAGGCTCGCGCCTAGGGGTGAGGTCGCCCGCGCGGGGCAACCCCGCCCGCGTGCGGAATAGGGGGTTCACGTGCGGGACAGGCGGCCCGCGTGGGGAGCTATCGAGTGCGCACGGGGGCCACGGCAGTCGGCGGAAGGCGACCAGCTGCCCATCGGGAGCTATCGAGTGCGCACGGGTGGCCACGGTAGTCGGCGGAAGGCGACCAGCTGCCCATCGGGAGCTATCGAGTGCGCATGGGGGCCACGAGATCGAGGCGCGTGCAGCCCACCACCGGGGCGCGCTCGCACACAACCCCTCTCACCATGCGCCTCAATTCCCTTTGATACGCGCGCGAACACGCTATGTGGAGTTTGGGCCTTCTCATCCGCACGTGGGCCTGCTATTCCGAGCCTGGGCAACCCCGCCCGCGTGCGGAATAGGGGGTTCACGTGCGGGACAGGCGGCCCGCGTGCAGACCCAGGCGGAGTAGTGTTCTATAACCCAGTTGCCGGGACACGTCGGTGGATACAAAAATGCGGGGCCGATGCGCACGCATCGGCCCCGGCTCGCGAGGAGGAAAGAATCAGGCGCGGTCGCCCTTGGCGAGAGCATCACGGATCTCGGTGAGGAGCTTGACCTCGTCGGAGACCTCCTGGGGGGCCGCATCCTCGTTCTTCTTACGCAGCTTCGCGAAGTAGTTCATCGGGACGACGATGAAGAAGTACACGGCGAAGGCGATGAGCAGGAAGTTGATGATGGCGGTGAGCAGGGCACCGAAGAGGATCTGCGACTCGCCGATGTGCAGGATGAAGGACTTGGTGAAGTCCGGCTTGCCGAAGATCGCACCGATCGCGGGGTTGAGGATGTCGGCCACGAATTCGTCGACGATCTGCTTGAAGGCGGCACCGATGATGACACCGACGGCCAGCTCGATGACGTTGCCGCGAGCGATGAATTCCTTGAAGCCCTTAAGCATGGGTTCTCCTGTGTGAAAGGTCGGCGGAGCCGACACGTCTGAACCGCCGAGGAAACTCGGCGTGGCGGGCGGGAGCCGCCGGGGCTGGCGCCGCGCGGGCGCGCTGTTACCACGGAGAACATTAGGGGGACTTTCGTCGTGAAGATAGCGAGCAGGGGGGTAATGTTCGTCGCAGTATCGCCAATTGGCGGCGGCGTTGCTGCAATGCCGCAGATAACGGGCCTCTGAGAGATAGGTGACAAACGATTGATCGATGTGGTCTGGCGCGTTTGTTAGGGCCTCGTGACACGGATCGTGCGCGTGGGCGTGATGATTGCGTCGATGGGTACGTCGTGCGCCTCAAGGGGGATCTGGCCGGGTTCCAGTACCTCGTCGTCAAAAATGACGGCGACAACCGGCGCGGTGGGGCAGCGGTGGGGGAGCGTGCGGTCGTACCAGCCGCCGCCCTGCCCCAGGCGCGTCCCGTCCAGACCCCCGGCCAGCGCGGGCACGAGAATCAGGTCGGCCCGAGCCAGCGCCTCCGACGCCAATGCCTCGCCCGATGGCTGAGCGGGAGGCCTCCCCGGCATCACCAACGCCTGCCCTGCCTCCCACAAGCCCCAGCGTGGTCCTCTCAGAGCCACCCCGGCCTCGTCAACGAGGACCGGCAGAAGCGCGCGGGGAAAGAGGCCGAGCGTCAGGGACAGGTCCGGCTCAAGCGGAGTGGGCACGAAGAGCGCGGGCAAGGCGACGGACCCCATCGACGAGGCCAGGGCGCGTATCTGGGAGGCGATCCCCTCGGCTTCGGCGCGGTCACGCACGGGAATGGGGGAGGGGGTGAATTTCGGGGTGAACGGGGCCTTGAGTGCGGGCGTGCCGGCGCGCCGAGCGTGGCGCCTGCGACGCACCTCCGCGCGGAGAGTTGTTTTTGTGGCCATAGTCTCCCTCTCGGGCGGTTTCTTCGCTACTCTGTGAAGTATGTCAGATAAAAACCAGCCCGTCGTGCACGCTGTCGTTCCCTCGGCCGGTCGCGGAACCCGCTTCCTGCCCATCACGAAGTCACGGATGCCGGCATCGAAGACATCCTCTTCGTGACACGCGCCGGCAAGCAGTCGATCGAAGACTACTTCGACGCCGAACCCGGCCTCGAGGCCGACCTGGAGAAGGCGGGCAAGGAGAAGGCCCTCGAGTACGTCAACGAGTACAAGAAGTACGCGCGCGTCCACTCCGTGCGCCAGGGCCACCCCCTCGGCCTCGGCCACGCGATCCTGCAGGCCAAGTCCCACGTGGGCGACGCCCCCTGCGCCGTCCTCTTGCCCGACGACCTCATGGAGCCCGGCTCGCAGCTGCTGCGCAAGATGATCCAGGTGAGAGGCGCCCTGGGCGGCACCGTCGTCGCCCTGCTGAAGGTCACCCCCGAGCAGGCCACGGCCTACGCCTCGACCGCCGTCGAGGACGCCCGGGTGGGCAAGACCCTGACGATCTCCCTGAAGTACGGCTCGCACCGCGAGGCCGCCATCCAGGGCCTGCAGCGCGTTTCCAAGCCCGGTCTGCGCGTGTACGCCAAGTCCACCAACCTGCCCAAGGTCC
>QWCL01000667.1_pt1 | contig 27803 bp, 20 predicted proteins | sample 1972551 | NCBI WGS metagenome assembly QWCL01 (sample SAMN09866709, study PRJNA288562) | Human oral metagenome isolate term2_saliva, whole genome shotgun sequencing... | isolation source: mouth | host: Homo sapiens | place: USA: California
ATATGGTAAAAGAAAATAATGCAACTGAATCTGATTTGGTACTATTAGCATTAACAGTTAATGAACAAGAAAGAAGTAATCAAAAATTAGCAAAAGAAGCAAGTGTCAATTCTTTTAATATTTTAGATTTAATTGCAACACCTGCTTATGCTCAAAATTATCAAGCGGAAGCGACTAAGAGAATTTTTAGAGATGTAAAAGAATGTGTGTTAGAAGCACTTGGAGCAGATTTTTCCGGTTTTGGTTTCTGTTCAAGAGCAACGCAATGGACAAAGGCTACTATTAAAAGGGTTTTTAAAAATATTGCAAAAAAGGCTTTAGGACCTGTAGGTGCTGCTATAGCTGTAGGAGAATTTATTTGTTGCCTTGCTAGAAAAGGATATATCTAATAAAAAAAAATCAAATAATATGTTTAAAGTAATAGCATGTCTATGGCATATAATGATGATAGGTCTTTGTGTTTACTCAACTTTTAAACAATTATCTTTTGCGTACGAGAATGTAAAGAGACACGATAAACGTTCTGTAATATTTAATATTGTATGCGTCGTTATATTAGTATATGTTATTTATTATATATCTTTTGTTTCTTCGGATGTGAGAGTATCATTCAAAACTATAATAGACTATTTCAGTTAAGGTAGTCTTTTGCAATTACATCTTATGCACAAGCAAATGGAAAAGTAAGAAATACCTGCAGACTGTTATAATTCCGTTAGAGATTAGAGATATGTTCAAAATTTAATGATAAAGATTATTGCAGTCTAAAAAGAGTTGTTTCTGTATGATTAATAATTTTGAGCCATTATAAAAAAGGCTTAAAACTATTTTATGTTTCAAATATTATTTAATTCAGAATTTTTTTAATTAGAAATTCTGAATTAATAATTATTTTCTTCTAACAAATAAATATTCTTTGTGCTTGGTGTTTAAATGCAACGCCAATGGTGTTGGAAAATACAGGTGTTTTAGGCAGTCTGTATCTCTTTATTAGCTTACTCAAAAATACAGAATTCTTGGTAGCTTTCGTAAATATGCGGGCAAAATAAAGAAACGCCTTAACGGGCTTCGCGCACAAAATTTATTTTACTGTCACTTCTGTCATTCGAATGCTGTTTGTAATATGTTGAAAAACAATTAGCTACAGTAAATGTTAAAAATGACAGCAACTGTTTTTCAAACTTATAGTAGTATATAGAGTTTCGGCAAATTCTCTATTCACGCTGAATGGTAACGAAGGTTTGTTCATCTTATTTCAGTTTATGCAACACCAAAAGAAATAAGAAAGAACCGAATGTGCAAAGTATTCAGTTTTTTTCTGAGTTTCTGTTTCTACACCACCACACTTTTTGCTTTTTTTCTGTATTGTCCTGGTGCACAACCTTTCATTTTTTTAAAAAACTTATTGAACTGTACCTGCGACGAAAAACCGAAAGTGAAAGCTATTTCTTGAATGTTTTGAGTAGTCCCTATAAGGTAGGTTTCCACCTCTTTTATAATGTAATCGTCTATAAGTTGTTTCGGTGTACGTCCTGCAACACGTCTGGTTATTTGTGCTAAATAGCGTGGTGTTACATTTAGCGCATCGGCATAGAAACGCACTTCGCCCGTTTTACGATGATTGGCAGCAATGTTATCCATAAGTTGGTTGTATAGTTCCAACATTCTGTCGGAAATTGTTTGTTGTGGCAAATCGCTGCTATGGTCTAAAAGTAGAACATTTGTACCAAAATTAGAGTCGGCAGACCGTAAAATAAGTTGGCACATATAGTCAGATGCCTTTCCAATGGCTTGTTCTACACTGTTTCCAGCGCACAAATTAACAGCAACTGCCGATGTAAATGCTCCGCCCGAACCGTGAGTAATACGGTCTATAAAGCCAGGTCGAGTATAAAAGTGTGCTGTTTTGTTTTTCTCTACCAATACATCGGTAAACGATGCTTTGGTAACAATGCCTCCTTGCAACACAACAGCCGCACTTCCTAATTGCAAAATTTTTCGTGCCAATAGTTCCAAAGCCTCGTTGCTGTGTGTTTCTTTTTCGTGCAACATATAGGCAGCACTATTTTGTTGCATAATAACAATGCTGCTTAATGGAAAAAGACGTTGCACCACAGCATTAACCACCTCGTTCGGCATAAGCATTTTGCCACTACTACTAATAATAACGGCATCTAAAACCACAAATTCGGGTTTGTATTTACGCAGCAGGTGTTCAACGGCAATTACTTGTTCTACATTTCTGAGCATACCAATCTTCACAGCATTGGGTTTTAAATCGTTCAACACCGCACAAATTTGCAAATTCAGCACTTCGGCAGGAATGTCGTATAATTGCCGAATGCCTTCCGAATCTTGTGCAGTAACCGAAGTTATTGCAGTAGCCGCATAGGCTCCTAACATAGTTATGGTTTTAATATCGGCTTGAATTCCCGAACCGCCCGTACTGTCCGAGCCAGTTATAGTAAGAATGGTGGTTTTTCTTTCCATAGTTGGTGTGTAAACAAGAGTTTGTTACTGGTGTTGTTGTTTGTAAGCAATGTTTCGTGGGTGATGTTCCAGAATTTCTTTGCGCAGAGTAGTGGTGTCTATATGCGTATAAATTTCGGTTGTGCTAATGCTTTCATGTCCGAGCATAGCCTGAATGGCACGCAAATTAGCACCACCTTCGAGCAAAGCTGTGGCAAACGAGTGTCGCAATGTGTGTGGCGATATGTTTTTTTTTATGCCAGCATCTTTGGCATAATTCTTAATCATTATCAAAATCATAGTCCGAGTGAGATGCGCACCACGTCTGTTTAAGAAAATATAGTCTTCTTCTCCTTCTTTTATCTTCATAGCATTACGGTCGGCAAACCAAAAATCCAATTCTTGCAAGGCTCTTGGAGAAATTGGTACCAAACGTTCTTTAGAACCTTTACCCATAACCCGCACAAATTGTTCTTCGCGATAGAGATTTGACAGTTTAAGATGTGTAAGTTCTGATACACGTAATCCGCACGAAAACAAAGTTTCTATAATGGCACGGTTTCTATGTCCTTCCCATTTAGATAAATCTATGGCACTTTCAAGCATATCAACTTCGGCAGTAGAAAGCACTTCTGGCAAATGTTGTGGTTGTTTTGGCGATTCGAGCAATTCGGTAGGGTCGGCTTCTATATATCCATCGAGCACTAAGAAACGATAAAACTGCCTTACTCCACTTAAAATTCGAGCCAACGAACGGGCACCAATTCCCAAATCGCCAATAGCAGCAGCAAAGTTTTCTATATCTTCCAACTTTGCCTCTTGTGGTATTTTCTGTTCGTCGGCTAAAAAAATCAACAATTTGTCTACATCGCGAATGTAGGCTTCTAATGTATTTGGCGAATAACCTTTTTCTAACTTTAAATAACGTAGGTACTTACGAATAAGATTAGAACTTGTTTCTTTGCTCGTTTGCATATTATTGTGTATTTTTGCAGAGGTTGTGCCCAATGAGTGCAAAGTTAAATAATTTCTGTGTAATATGAAAATAATCGTAGTTAATGGTCCAAACCTTAATTTGTTAGGCAAACGAGAACCCAACATTTATGGCAAAATGCCTATGGAAACCTATCTAACAAAATTGCGTGCAATGTATGCAGATATAGACATTGAGTACTATCAGAGCAACATAGAGGGCGAACTTATAAACAAGTTGCAGGAAGTGGGGTTCGCTTACGATGGTATTGTGCTGAATGCTGGAGCATATACGCATACAAGTATAGCACTGTTAGACAGTATTAGGGCTATTACTGCGCCCGTTATAGAGGTACATATAAGTAATGTAAATAGTCGCGAAGAATATCGTAACCATTCTATGATAGCTTCTGCTTGTATTGGAACTATTCAGGGATTTGGAATGGACAGTTATAGGCTTGCAGTGGAAGCGTTGAAAACTATAAAGGTCAATTCTTAAAAGCAAAAAGGCAAATAAATGACGGAAACCGAACAAATAGATAAGTACATTTTAGACCATATTGCCCCAGAAGGCGACTATTTGTACCGACTTTACAGAGCAACCAACATACATACCATTCACGGACGAATGGCAAGTGGGCATTTGCAAGGGCGATTATTAAAAATGTTGGTACAAATGGTGCAACCAAAAAATGTATTGGAAGTGGGAACTTTTAGTGGATATTCTGCCATTTGTATTGCAGAAGGTCTGCCAGACGACGGCAAACTCTATACGTTTGAAATAAATGACGAGATGGAAGACTTCACCCGTCCGTGGATAGAAGGGTGTGAAGTAGCCAACAAAATAGACTTTCGCATTGGCGATGCTAATATAGAAGCACCAAAGTTAGGCATTACTTTCGATATGGTTTTTGTAGACGGCGACAAGCGAACTTATTTGGAAACTTACGAAACCGTGCTAAAAATGTTGCGTTCTGGAGGTTATATTCTTGCCGATAATACGCTGTGGGACGGACACGTTACCGATAAAGCTTACGAACATGACCACCAAACACAAGGCATTTGCAAGTTCAACGATTTTGTTGCAACCGATACTCGGGTAGAAAATGTAATACTGCCTTTGCGTGATGGACTAACAATTGTGCGGAAGAAGTAGAGAATAGAAGTTAGATATTCCAATAGGTTTTTAGCATATATTTTGCTGTCATTGCATCAAAAACTTGCAGAAATTATCTGCTATACAAGATATTTCAGTAACTTTGTCCTCGGTGATCATAGCGGTATTTGTTTGTAGCTGTTTGTATGTTAGCTACTTAAGGTTACAATAAATTTAGCTAATCATCAAAATTATAGACACCTATAATTCGTCGGGCTCACGTTATTTGTAGAATTATTTAAAATATATTTTTTGTATTTGTACAGCCAGTGAATAAGCCAAGCGTGGAGGAACAGCATTACCAACCATTTTATATCCGTTTCTAATGTTTGTATAGAAGAATATGAAAGAGTCCGGAAACGTCTGTATCCTTGCACATTCCCTAACACTCAGTCGTCGATAGAGATGTTCGTACCCCCTTGCAAATATTCTTTTATTAGAATTTACAAAACTCATCTTAGGTGCCAAAGGATGTTGAGGCTCGTTCCTAGCCTGTGCTTGAATTGTGAAAGATTGTTCATTCCACGATCGAACACGGTTACGAGCCATATATCTTGCGTCATAACCTCCAGTATAAACATCATGATTCTTTCGCGTTGGATGTTCATTTATAATCAGTTCATCATTGAAAAATCTTGGTTCTTCAATAATATCTCCTATGGCTTCCTTTAACGTGACTTTTTTGTTCTGTATAGTTACTGGGAAAGTAAATGTGTTTTGTATGTCATTTCGAATCCCTATAAAAAAGACCCTAAACCTATCTTGTGGTATTCTGAAATCGGCTGCATTTAATAATTTATATTTGATAGAATAACCAATAGATAGCAAACTTTCAATAATAAAATTCAATGATTTTTTGTGTTTGTCTTCAAGTATCCCTGGTACATTTTCAATAACAAAGAATTTTGGTTTTTTCAAATCTACCATTCTGACATATTCTAAAAACAATTGACCTCTTGGATCTTCAAATCCAAGTTGTTTACCACCTTCACTCCATGCTTGACATGGTGGTCCGCCTATAACACCATCACAAGAAGGAATATCCTGATCTCTAAGTAAGCGCGCATCAGTAGTATTCAATATTGTATTAGGATGGTTCTTCCTATACGTCTCAAATATTGAGGAATCACATTCATTTGCCCAAATCACATTGAATCCTGCTTTTTCAAACCCAAGATCAAGACCTCCACATCCTGCAAATAATGAAATAATATTCATTAGTTATCTATATTAACGTTATGTCGTCTTAAAGTTTCGATTATACTTAACGCTACATTATATGCAAGATTGACAGGAACAGCATTTCCAATCATCTTATATCCATAATTCACTTCGTTATATATAAACTTAAAGTCATCTGGGAAGCTTTGGATACGAGCAACCTCTCTTACCGTCATTCTTCGATATAAATGTTCTTTTCCTTCAACAAATTTTTGCAGGTTTTTTTCTACTTTAATCATTTTAGGTGCTTGCGGGTGAAGTTGGCACTGTCTCCCACTTGCTTGAACAGTGAATCCTGGTTCATCCCATGCTCTTACACGATTGCGTGACATAAATATTGGCGAGAAAGCTCCTGTAAAATATTCATTGTTAGGGATGATACAAGCATCTCCATTTGTATGGTTCTTTTCTTTTGCAGGTATAGCTGTGTACTGCAAGTCCCAAATAGTCTCACGCAAAGTAGGTTTATGCTCTTGTGGCTTTGGATATTCATAATCAGCTATGTGTAAATCCTTACGAAAACCAATATAGAATACACGGTCTCTGTCTTCAGGAACATCATAGTCATTGGCATTAAGCATTTTCAGGTTAACATCATATCCAGCCTCTGCAAATAATTTCATAAATCCGCTAACAGCAGTTGCATGTCGCTTAGCAAGCATACCAGAGACATTCTCTGCAACAAAAAACGAAGGTTGAGTATCACGTAATATTCTGATATACTCATAGAATAACTGACCACGAGCATCTTCAATACCCTTCAAGGACCCTGCTTCACTCCATGACTGACATGGAGGTCCGCCAATTATACCTGTTACGTTATCAGGAAAAATACATGATGGTATATTTCTAACATCTCCCTCTATCAATTTTGTATCAGGGAAATTAGCTTTAAATGTTGGGCATATTTTTTTATCAAATTCATTAGCTACTATTGTGTGGAATCCTGCATTGTGGAATCCTTTATCAAGACCACCAGCACCAGAAAAAAGACTAATCAAATTCATATCTACCATTTACAATTAAAAGTTATATTTACTTCAGGAGGCATTCCTATAATCTGAATATCAAACTTCAAAGATGGTTCTACTGTATCTTTCGCATTATGTATTCTGAATGAAAATTGCCAACCGTTATCAAAACTCATAATTACTGTTGTCTTACTGTCTGGTTTAAAGTTTACATAAAGCAAAGTCGTTGGTAACTCCATTGTTGGAACTCGTAAAGATGGCTTCTGTATTTTACTTGGCTGGTTCAAAGTACCATACATATTGAATGATTGTATTGTGGTAATTCTTTTATTGTCTAAACTTATAACCTTATAAAAATCATATTTGCTAAGTAAATATTCTACTAGTTTACGAGGAATATTAACACCATTCTCCACTTGTGTCCTTACTTCTTGCATAAAAGCTTTCAATAATGGCACATAAATATCATCTTCTTTAGAGATTAATTTTTTAAAGAAAGTTCCTTTTGCTTTTTCTTTTTCTAGAAAATCAAATATTGGCTTTACTTTTTTCCAATATTCTTTAGAACAATTAACTCCATACCATTTTTGACCGAAATCTAAACTCTTGGATAAACGACTATGTTTTACAGCCATGTGATTGTGCTTTATGCTTAGACCAATTTCCCAGACAATATTCTTTCGGGCAATAACAATATCACGAACGTCACCTTCTTTACCATGATCATCACTTTGAATATATAAATTCAGCATATCATTGTCAATTTCAACTATATTTGGTTCTAAAGCAAATATAGTATCTATAGTTGATTTTGCGCTCATTTTGTATAATGCTTTTTCTGCAACACTCAATGTATTCCATGCTTGTTCCGCAGCATAATAGCTGCTATTATGTATTATTTGTGATTCACGGATCGCACTTATTGCATCTTGCAAAGAATGCAAACAAATATATTCATAAGCACGTCCGTGATCATTACTTTTACTACTCATAATTATTTATCAATCTCGTTATGTCAATATTTAATAATTTAGATATGCTAATTTTTATGCAAAGATAATGATTTATTATTATTTTTTTCTTATATATATTTTTTATATTGCTTTTAAATTCTATTTTTATTAATAGATTTTTTCTTGTGAAGATTATCTTGGACATACTAGAAACCTATAATTTAACGTGAGTTCGACGAATTCGGAACAATGTAAGCTGTGTATCAATGGCCCTTTGTACATTGACGCACGGCTTCTTTGGAAACAAACAATATACAGCAATTACTCCTAATAGGTTGATGATGAAATTGTCAAAGCTTCTATGTCTGGAGTGTTCCACCTGCGCAATGTTCTTAAGTTCATCATTCACCGTCTCTATAATGGCTCTTTTTCTGAGTAAAAATCTGTCAGAAACACTCATTAACGCTCCATTTATGTTACTTTTTAATTTGGTAATAAGCTGTATTCTGTCAACGAAAAGCCTTTGAAAGAGGTTCTTGCCGATGTAGCCCTGCCACCGAATAGCTTACCATATATAAGATCTATGAATACTTTGTACTCCAAAGGCTTACGGTCATCAATATCCCCTGGCGTTATCATAAAGTTGAGAAGTTCTCCTTTCTCATTGCAAATCAAATGCAACTTGAAACCGAAGAGCCAACCCATAGAGCATTTTCCTCTTTGGGCTATGCCTTTGAAAACCTTGTGTATATGTATTCTTTGGTTTTTGCAAACACGCAGTGGTGTGCTGTCAACGAAGCTTACACCCGTGCATTTGCCCAATAAGACTTTCTTGATAAACGAGGTTAGGGGTAAACTACACCCCTTTCCAATTCTACTATACGGTTATAAGAAACAACTTTTGGAAACAGATGGCGAAGCTGCTTGCATTCTTTTTTGAGATAGAAATGTTTAAGGCAACGATAACCAGAATTGTGGAAAAGAATCATTATCAGATAACTTCTGCCTTTGACATTGTAGAACTTCGATGATATATTCTCTTTCTGGTAGGTTTTAGCGTATATTTTGTTGTCATTGCATCAAAAAACTTGCAGAAGTCATCTGCCATACAAAATATTTCAGTAACTTTGTCCTTGGTGATCATTGCGATTTTTGTTTTTAACTGTTTGTATATTAGTTCTTTAGGGTTATAACAAATTTCGCTAATCACCAAATTTTAGACACTTATAATTCGTAGAACTCACGTTATTTATTTATACAGAATATAATTCATACATCAGTAAGATACCACTGAAACTTAGGAGTATGAGAATAATTTTAAAGGTTCAATTAACAAATAGGCTAAATAACAAATATTAAGTACGATGTAAACGCTGATTCTAATTCTCTTTTGTCTACTTGAACATTTCCTAAAAAAGTTTACTTCCATAATAGACAACACCAATATTAAAAATACATCTAACCAATGAATAAAATTATTACCTAATCGAAGTGAGAAGTAAGTGGTAAAATAAAAAACTATATTCCAAAAAGTTATTACACTATATCCAAATTTCATATTACTACATAATAAAGATACTGATGAAAATTATTCACCAGTATCATAATTATATTATAAATAAACTTTTAAAAGACCCATTAATACCTCTCAAGATAATATGATATCTTTTAATAAAAGTTCTTTTTAATTTCATACTATTTTAGCACACCAAGTTCCTTGCCAATCTTTATGAAGGCATTGATACACTTATCGAGTTGTTCGCGATTATGACCAGCAGAAATCTGAACACGGATACGTGCTTCGTTCTTTGGTACAACTGGATAGTAGAAACCAGTAACGTAAATACCTTCATCGAGCATTTTAGAAGCGTAAACTTGTGAGAGTTTTGCATCGTAAAGCATAACAGCGCAGATAGCACTTTGTGTTGGTTTAATATCGAAACCTGCAGCCATCATCTTCTCACGGAAGTAATTTACGTTTTCAACCAACTTGTCGTGCAATTCGTTACTTTCTTTCAGCATTTTGAACACTTCAAGACTTGCGCCGATAATGCTTGGAGCCAGCGAATTTGAGAAGAGATAAGGACGACTATTCTGACGAAGCATATCTATTATCTCTTTGCGACCAGTAGTGAAACCACCAAGTGCACCACCAAATGCTTTACCAAGTGTGCCTGTGTAAATATCAACACGACCGTAAGTCTTGCAAAGTTCGCTAACACCGTGTCCAGTTTCGCCAACCACACCTGCAGAGTGGCTTTCGTCTACCATAACAAGTGCATCGTATTTTTCTGCCAAATCGCAAATCTTGTCCATCGGAGCAACGTTGCCGTCCATAGAGAAAACACCATCGGTAACAACAATGCGGAAACGTTGAGCCTGTGCTTCTTGCAAACATTTCTCCAATTCTTCCATATTACCATTAGCGTAACGGTAACGTTTTGCCTTACAAAGGCGAACACCGTCTATAATAGAAGCGTGGTTTAATGCGTCAGAAATAATAGCATCTTCTTCGTTAAACAAAGCTCCAAATATACCCCCGTTGGCATCGAAGCAAGCAGCGTAGAGAATTGTATCTTCTGTTTTGAAATAATCAGAAATAGCAGCCTCAAGTTCCTTATGGATATCTTGTGTTCCACAGATAAAACGTACTGAAGACATACCAAAACCACGTTTATCCATCATAGCTTTTGCACCTTCTATAAGGCGAGGGTGGTTAGATAAGCCGAGATAGTTGTTAGCACAGAAATTTAGTACTTTCTTGCCTTTTACTAATATTTCAGCTTGCTGTGGTCCTTCTATAATACGTTCTTCCTTGTAAAGACCTGCATCTTTGAGTCCTGCGAGTGAATCGCAGAGATGTTGTTTCATTTTACCATACATAGTATAAAGTTTTTAATTATTCGCATACAAAGGTCCTTATATTTTTTGAGAAAAGAAACTGAAATACTAATTATTTTGTGGGTAAACTGTTTTTTTATACAACATTAATACTTCTAATTTCTAAATTAATCAAAAACTTAGAAAAAGTTACATCAACACAATCTACAATCTTGCAGCATTACTATCAGTAGTAGCAGAAGGAAAACCACGTTTGGCTTGGAAAATTGGTATTGATGGTTTGTGGAACATTCTTGAAATTGCTCGCGAAAACAATTGTGCAGTGTTCACACCCAGCTCTATTGGTTCGTTCGGTCCAAGCACTCCTCACGACATGACACCACAAGATACTGTTCAGCGTCCAGGAACAATTTATGGAGTTTCTAAAGTAACAACCGAATTGTTATCAGACTATTATCAGAAAAAATATGGTGTAGATACTCGTTCGGTACGTTTCCCAGGTATTACTTCTCATGTAACACCTCCAGGTGGTGGTACAACCGACTACGCTGTAGATATTTATTATTCAGCAGTGAAAGGCGAAAAATTTGTATGTCCTATAAATAAAGGCACCTACATGGATATGATGTATATGCCAGATGCATTGCATGCAGCTATTTCTTTAATGGAAGCTGACCCAACAAAGCTTATTCACCACAATGGTTTTAATGTTGCAGCTATGAGTTTCGAGCCAGAAGAAATATTTGCTGAAATAAAGAAACACAAGCCTAACTTTGAAATGGTTTACGATGTAGACCCATTGAAGCAAGGTATTGCTGATAGCTGGCCAGATCGTTTGGACGACTCTTGCGCTCGTAGCGAATGGAACTGGAAACCACAATACGACCTCAAGAGCATGACTGTAGATATGCTAGAACAGCTCAGCAAGAAATTGCTCTAAGCTATGTAAAAATAAGTGGAGGTTGAAATAATTCTCCCAAAAGCTAAAAGAAAAAAGCCCGAAGCATTTGTCTTTGGGCTTTTTATTGTTGATAAACCTGTACCGTAAACATATATGGACAATATTACTAAATATATTTCTGAAATCACATATACATACAGTTCTGCAAATGTAATAGGAAATAGAGATGGAATGTGATACAGAAACTGTAGAAATTAGGAAGCGAGCTGATTTCTAGCAATGCGGAAATCAGCTCGTTGGTCATAATAATTTCTTTTAACGTCTTTTTGTCTTAGATATAAATAGGCTCTGGATAGTTATTCATTTGGAACTATTACTTTGACAATGTTGTTTGCCCATTTTACAAGATACATTCCCATACCTTTTACGTGGAGTTGTGCTGAACCATTACTACTAACAGATTTATCTATAAGAGTCCCATTTATGGTATAAAGCATTATAGGCTCATTTTTAGCAAGTCCTTCTATATTGATAATTCTGTGTGTAGTATAAATTTTAACAATATCATTCGTATTAGTTACATTAATTCCGCTTGGATCTACACCGTTATAAGGTTTTGGTGCACTTGAACCATATTCTTCAATATCTAATGCAAATACAGACCAATTCTTATCTTTGGCAATTTTTACATCGCTTACCAGTGCCAAATTCTTTTCGAGTGCGCCCGTTATTTCGGTAACATAGAGTCCCTGCAAATTAAGTCCTCCGTAGTCGTCCCATTCGTCTGAGCCATAAGCAATATATACAGGTAGTGCTTTCATAAACTCTGTCATGCTTGTACCTTTAATATTATTGCGTTGCATTTCTATATGTCGTAAACTTGATTGTGGTGCTAACTTTATCCCAGATATTGCGTTGTTATAACAATTAACTTGTTCTACCTTTGGATTTTTGCTAAGGTCGAGCGTACCTTCAATAAGATTATCTCGACAGATTAACGAGGTGAGTACAGGGTTTTTACTAAGATCGAGTTGTTTTATCTTATTGCCATAACAACTAAAATCAGCGAGTGTAGGCATAGAATTGAGGTCTACTTTCTCCAAATCCTTGTTGTTACCACAGTAAAGCGTAGCTAATACAGGCACGTAGTTCACTTCTAGCTTTGTAAGTTCATTATCGTCGCAGTAGATTTCTCGTAATTGTGGTTGATTGGTAATAAGAATTGAAGATAGTCTGTTGCTACTACAATCTATCTTCGTAATTTTTCCGTAAAGCGTTACTTCGGTATCGGTAAGTATCAACTGGTCTTGAGCGTTGTACGATGCACCTTTTATTCTAATTTCTTCTCCTTCTTTTGCACCAACCTTCAGTGATAGAACGTCGCCCACAGCCCTATTGGTTTTAAAAACAATTGTATTAGGTTCTGTACTTTCCTCATTGATACCTAAAAAGTTTTCGTTCCACTCTTCGTTTGCTTCGTAACTAGCCTTTGATCCAAAAGGCACATAAAGATAAGCTGTATAGTTTTTAAACATAACTCCAAATGCTCCAGTATCAGCAGCAGGTGCCTTTATAGCAGCAACGTGTAGTTCGCGTAATTTTTTGCAACCATCTATTGCGCCAACCTTCACTTCGGTAATAGAAGCTGGCCAATACATACGTTCTAAAGCCTCAGCATTGCAGCATAAACTAACAGGAATCGTTTTAACTCCTTCGTTAATATAAATATCCTTAAGGTTTACAGCACCTTCAAATATGCCTTGATAGATAGTTGTTGCTGTTGACAATGTTTTGTATAATGGTCTTTTATCTGCCAACGGATAAACAACAAGTGTGGTTTCGTCAGCATTATAAAGCACGCCATCTACTAGTTTAAAGTTGGGATTATTTTCGATTTCTATCTTTGCAAGTTGCTTACAAGCAGCAAATGCTGCTTGACCAATTTTCTCTAACTTGTCGTTTAGTACGACTTTCGTAATTTGTGTACCATATAAGGCATTGTCGCCTAATGTTTTTAACGATTTTGGAGCGTTGAATTCTGTAATTGCGGTCATATAAAGTGCATTTCTTCCAATAGTTTCCAGCCCATCAGGAAAATTAATTTCGGATAGATTAGAGCAGTTCATAAAAGCAGTTTCGTTCAGCTTTTTTATGTTTTGGGGTAATACAACCTTCTTTAATTTCAGGCATTTAAAGAAAGCACCGCTTCCTATTGCCGTTATTAATTTAGGAAACATCATTGTAGTTAGTGTTGGGTGCTTGCGTAAAGTGTAAGCCGGAAACGTTTTCGATTCTTTTCCTTCAGTATCTACAATGATTACATCTGTTAGATTTAATACTTCTAACGCACTTGCTTGCATAAGCCCATCAATATCCGAGGTATTAATTTTTCCAGTAACAGTTAGGTTCTTCACGGTTTTAAGTTCTTCACCAAGTGTTACTGATAAAGTTCCTGGTTGTGCAACATCTACAGTTTTAGCCGTTTGTGCACTTGAAGTATAACAAAATAACAACGTTACAAGTAATGTAAGTAAATAAGTTTTTCTCATAACTGTGATGATTTAATTAGACATATAAATGATAACTCACAAGCGATTAATGATAAACCTCTTTTATCAATAAAGAAAAGTAGTTGAGGACTAGTCTCTTTTGGGACCAGTCCTCAATAAATTGAGTTTACACTAACTATGATGTTAGATATTAAATTCAATTTAGAATGTTATTTCAGAATACATTTTCTACCATTTACAATGTAGATACCTGGTTGTAGATGGCGGAGATTTTCTGACTTCTTGCATACTAATATTCCTTCAATAGAGTATACATCGTAAGCAATAGTTTCATTACGATTGATTGTTTCAATATCGTTTGAAACTTCTATGCTTACTGGAGCAGACTCTGAACCATCAAAGTATACAGCTGTAATGCTATAATCGCGGATAACATCTGTATTGTCTACCATATCTGTGAAGCTTGTTTCAGCAGTATTGCCTTTGAATTCTTTATTGCAATAAACATTGTAGCTTGATAGGATATTACCGGTTTCATAGCTTGCATCGTCAATCATAAAGATAGAGGCTTGCTCCTTAGAAGTATTCTGATGAATGGCAAAATAGCGGGTTCCAGCCGGTAGTTTTACACTAATTTCTGTCCACTTTGCAGACTCTTGCACGTATGTATCGCCTATTTTTACGAAGTTCAGTGTATCGGTTCCTGTAGAAGATGCCAACACATCGAACGTTTCTCGTCCGTTAGTTTCCGATTTTATATTGTTTACCCAGAAGTGAATAGTCTGCTCTTTGCCAGATAGTAACGGACTGATAAGCCAGTTGTTGGCATCGATGTACTCTGTTCCACCCTTATTGAACTGGTAGATAGAGACAGCTGCACGTTTACCAGAGTGTGGTGCCAAACCTTGTCCTGCTCCAAATACATCGCTTGGTTGCCAATTTACGAAAGCAAACTTCTCGTCTTGATGTGGATATGTTCCTTTTTCAGAAAGTGCACCTGCGTATCCATTGTCGGCATCAACAGTTGTCCAATCGCCAAAGGTAGTAGACCATGCAGCGTAGTTTTCAAAATCGTCTTCCACTATATTTGTTTCAATATATGGAGCTTTCCATGTCAGTTTCACTTTGTTTTCGCCAGCAGCTGTGGCTTTAAGGTCTGTCGGGCTAGCAAGTTTTGCTGTAATCAGTCGTACAGATGCGCTAGCAGTATTATTATTTGTTTCGAGGTCGTTTTCCATCTCAATAGTGGCAGTAAGCTTCATTTCCTGCGATTGGTCTAACGATGTAGTCTTAACGGCTACAGGAATTTTTGTTTGTTGCATTAATAGAAGGTCCTGATCGATGGTAGACTTGTACACTTCTTTCCCATTTGCTGTAACAATAAGCTTTGAACCACGAATGTTATCGAGTCCAGCGTTGGTTACTCTAACATCGAGATTAATAGGTTGTCCCTTCTTAACGCTTTCAACAGCTGTCATTGTTATGGCAGCATCTTTTTGTAATGGGTCTATAACGTTGATGTTATCTACATATATTGGGGTATTCTCGAGCGAAGCAGTTGCTGCACCACGTATTCTAATTCGGAAGTAATCTTGACTTAAGAGTTCAGTTGGCAAATCGAGTATTACGTGATTCCATTTTGCAGTACCAGTTGTTTCGGTTGATAGGTCGTGTGCCCAGAAGTTTATAGATGTCCCATCTTGTTTTAAATCTTTCCTGTAACAATAGCAGCGGTTCCAGCTCTTGATGGATTGAAAACAATAGCTCCCCCATCGTTATCAACCGTTCTGTCGTTTACAATATCCCACGATATTTCTTTGTTAGGACGCTCAATAGCAAAGAACTGATTTTCGAGCGATAAGTCTTTGAAACTATTATGGAATGGAAGCATATAAGGAGTTCCAATTACTATTGCGCCCACACCATAAAGACTTGAACCCATTGATGTGTTGGCATTAACAGCCCATTGCTTGTAGTCTTGCACGCCTTCGTTATTTTGTAGCCCATTTACAAGATATTCTGTGCCACCTTGTACCGAACCAATCTTTTCGCCAACAGCTCCAGCATCTGTTACATTATATATATCGTATCTTACTTCTGCTGGAACAATCACGCCTCCATTAGCGCCTTTTACATGTTGCCATGTTATTTTAGCAGAAGAGGTTTGGTCTATGACACGCACCGAAGGAACATCTGGCTTGTCTATACCTACACACACTTTCACAGTAGTTCGTTCGCCGGGTTCATCTCCGTTAAAGGCAATAATAGCATATTCGTTCTTGCCCCTTGTTGCTTTATCATCGGTTGCAGTGATGGTAATTCCTGTTGCAGGATTGTTTATAGTTTTAACAATGTAGTTGCCTTTGCGAATTTCTATCTTAGATATTGCCGACAGCGTAGTTCCATTTGTTGTCTTGGTAGGCGTTTTAAAAGAGAAGTTAGCCTTGAGTGCGCCAGACGGATCGGGCGTTGCCTTTACTTCTGTTACAGCTGCTGGTCTTGAAGTTTCTGCCGATTCAATGAATAGAGAGTCCATATAAAGGAAATATGTTTCAGCATCAGATATAGCATGGAAACCAAAGTTATAGTCTCCATCTGTTGTTGGCGAGAATGTATTGCTGTAAGGCTGATATGCAATTGAAGTTAAATTGGTAGGAGGCAGAAGCTCGTTAGTCATATTAGATACTGCATTTCCATTTCCCCATTTCACTTCAATACGTTCAGGATAGTTCTCTAATCCAGCACGTGCCCGGAAGCTAAGTTTGTAGTTCTTTCCACCTTTGAGGTGTATAGAAGGCGTAATCAGCCAGTCGTCTCCGTTTATAAAACTATGCTTATAGAAGAAACAGTTGGTACTTCCACTAAGCCATTTCCACGTTGTACCATCGTGGTTCGCATCAATAATAGTGTAGAGTTCTGCATCAGCCTCTGTTAAGAAATCGTCGAAGTAGGGAACTCTGAATGCGCTTCCTACAGTTTGCCCATTGCTCAATGCGAGTATACTCTGGTGTTTTTCGTTCTTTGCTCTAACAGCGTAGCTATATTTCTTTAGTAAATCGGCTGGAATGTTCTCGCTGTACGTAGTTCCTTCGTTATCGGTTGCAATAAGAATGGTATCGCCATCTACTACTTTATATATGTCGTACTTCAGCGAACCGAGATAACCATTGTGCACTCCTTTGGTTGGAGCTGTCCAGTTTAAGGTTGCGTGGTTGGCTGCATCAATATTTAGTCGGACATTCTTTGCAGGCAATGGTGTGTCGAAACCAATATAAGCTTCCTGTTTCTTCTTCGGACTGCGCCCAATTTCGTTACTTACCGTAACGGCAATCTTGTTAATTCCTTCAGGCAATGTAACCGTGGCTTCGCACATATCGCCAGCCTGAACGGTTCCTGTTGCTACTTCGTTCTTATTGCTTGTAATGCTATAATCGAGTGTTCCATTTAACGATTTTCCACCGAAAGTTTCGTCGGGGGCACGGAACTTAATCTTACCAGTGAGCGATGCTCCAGTAAATTCGTAGCTAAGTGCGCTTACAGCTGCAGGAGCCTTATCGGCAGCTTTGGGAGCAGGAATAGTCAATGCCATAACATTAGTATTACCCAACGCACCAACTTGCGTAAGATGACCATCGGCTAAGTCTACTGTATAGAGCATTGATAAGCCAGTAGAGTCTACCGATGCCCAATAAAACTCATCGGTTCGGGGATCTATTTCTCCACTTTGGAAGTAGGCATTGCCGTCATGGCGTGCTACTTGTATACCTGTTGAACCTTTTAGAGTTTCCTTTCCTGTTGTACGATTTATATGGTAGAAATTGCCATCGGTGGCAACACCGTATGCTTCACCATCGCTTGTAATACCCATTGCAACGTATTGGTGTGCTGATTGCCCAATAGTTGTTCTTGTCATCGTCTGGTAATCTATCACACCAAACTCCCTACGTGTAAGGTCGGCATTGTAGAACTGCCCAAACACTTCGCCTGTTTGTGGGTCGTTAGCAGTTTCAGTTGCCACAACACGATAGTCTCTTATTACTTCAGGTTCGCCTATCATCTCCCATGTTCGGGTGTCCCATGCAAAGTGAACAACTAGAATGATGCCCCAGCCCGAATAGGTTGTGTCGAGATAAACTCCATGTAATTGTTCCGCATCTTCGGCTAATCCGCTACCAGCATTGAAGTATCCTTTCTCGTATCCAGCTAAAGGATTGAACGAAATATTTTGTGTTGGATTGAACCAGCATACACCTACGAAGTTGTTTGAGAGGATATTAGCCCACATCTCGAGGTTCGGTAACACCGAAAGAGGGCTGTTTTCAAATTTAGGTGCGTACAATTTGTTTCCATCTGTGGGCTCACGTAATAGCGATGGTTTAGGTTGGGCTATCATCATTTGGTTTAGCAGTGGGAAAGTTTTAATTTCTTTAAACTTCGTATCTGCTTTCTTCGCTTGTGGTAACACCTTCTTTAATATAAAAGGTGCATCTGATTTCGGCGTGTTTTGTGCCGATGTTGATAATGCCATTATGCTTGCGATGGCAGCGATGGCAAGAAAATGCTTTTTTCTTTTCATGTTGAATTAGTATAAAATTATAAATTTGGGTAACTGTAGTATGCAACAATTGTGTTGTTTATATGTGTTTGCTAACTAAGTTTCGGTGCAATAGACACATTGTTCAATACATCTGTTTTAGACGAAACAGATTCTAATATGTGAATAATAGGCTTTTTTCATAATAGTAATGTTTTATATGATACACAAAAAGATATTCAGATGCCTGCAAAGATATAATAATTGTAATTGAATACCAAATTTTATTGATAAATATTGCTCTTCCTATCTACTTTATTTTGTCAACAAAATAATTATGATGTATGCTTTTGTTAAATATGCTACTTAGAGTCTTTCATCTCTTTCTACTGGTTCTAAAAAATATATTTACTTTACTCAATAGGATAACAAAAAATGTTCTTCTGAAGTTGTATACAGAATTGTATAACTCCAAAAGAACATTTAAATCTAAGTATTTAAGACAAAAGTCTACAATAGTGAATTCTTATATTTACATACGTAAATCTTTCCTTTAGAGTACGCTCGAATTAATTAAGTCTTTAATGAAGACTTACATAAATATTTTATGTGTAGTATTTCCAACACGTACAATGTAAACTCCCTTTGCAGGCATTCTTAATGTATAAGACTTTATCAGGTTGCCTTGCTCTATCATGGTTCCCTCTATACTATAAATGGAATAATGAATAGGCGATGAAAGCAAATTAGGAATTTCTATTACGAGTTCGTTGCCTTTCCCATATACTTTACATAGTTCGTTATTACTCATCTTAGGCGAAACTATTCCGGTTGGGAACTTATCTGTTTCAATGATGTTCGTGAAGTAGTTCCAACCGAAAGCCTCACGATACTTTTCGCCTGAACCGATGGGAACGTAAACGGGAATATCACTAGGAGTAGATCCACCAAATGATTCATCACCGAAATTAACCATAGGATTATAATAACAAACGGGCGGTATTGGCGACATAGAATAAATCTTTTTTAGTTTCTCTAAATCCTCAAAAGCTTCTTTTCCGATGTATTCCATCGTAGCAGGGAAAACAATGGAGTCAAGGCTACAAGAACTAAAAGCACCATCACCAATCCATTTAAGTTTTGGGGGCAAATTGGTTTTAAGTTTTAAACAACCTTCAAAAGCTTCCTTATTAATTTTTGTTACAGATTCTGGAATTACTGTCTGTTCTAGCTCTATACACGAACAACAGAATTTATCAGGAATCTCTGTAAGCCCTTCCGGTAAAACAACTCTCTTTAATTTACTGTTAGAACCAAATGCTTCAAATCCTATCTTTTTTATAGTCTTGGGCAAGACAACTTCAGTAAGTCGCGCACCATGCATGCTTAAATATCCGATACTATCCAAGCCTTCTGGAAAATTCATATCATCTACTAAACTATCGAAAAATGCTAATATTCCTATAGTTTTGATAGTGGAAGGCAAAACAACTTTCTTGAGCTTGTAACAAAATTGAAAACATTGGGTTGGAATTTCCGTAACACCTTCAGGAATTATCAAAGGATTCACCGAGAGCCATCTATTTTCATCGAAACAATTGTTTCCCAACTTTCTCAACGAGGAAGGAATATTGATTGTTTCCAATGTTAATCCATAAAATGCAAATTCACCAAACTCCGTAATATTATCGGGAAGAATAATACGGCGAATATCCAAATGGTATCCAAGTCTGGACCGATCCCTATCAACAAATCCAAAGTCTGGAATTTTATTGTTCTCAATCTGTGCATATTGCAAATTGACAATCTGCATAGAGCCATCTCTCGCACAACGAACAATTGTCTTAAAATCGGCTTTATTGATTGGACCATGTACAATTAATGAATCTATCTTGTCCCATTTATCACCCAATATTTGCTCCAACTCTCCATACTTGCTCACATTAGCATCGAAGAAATTGACCTGTCCCCACATCTTTTGTGAATAAACCAATACAAGAGACAACGACAAAAGTATTATTCTTTTCATATCCTTAAAGTTTTGTTTTATAAAGATTATTGAAATTAACTTATCTTCTATTTTTAATAATTCAAAAACTACATAAGTATCTTGTATACAGCATTGCCCACATATATAATATAAGTATCTCTTGATGGCATTTGCAGGGTGTGTGAAGCTGTGAGATAGCCTTGTTCTATCATTGTGCCTCCTATGCTGTAAACAGAATAACGAACAGGGCAAGCGGGCGTGTTAGGAAACTCTATGAAAAGCTTTCCGTCTCTTCCATATACCTTACATTGTTCGTTATTACTCATCTTAGGCGAAACGATTCCGGTTGGGAACTTATCTGTTTCAATGATGTTCGTGAAGTAGTTCCAGCCAAAAGCCTGCCGATATTTTTCTCCCGAACCGATGGGAACATAGAGAGGAACATCGTTCGGTGTATATCCGTGAAATGGTCCATCACCGGGATTATCCATGTCTTCTGCACAATAAGGAGGTATTGTTGCAAGGGAATATATTTTTTTTATGTATTTCCAATTTGCACAACTTCCTCCACCCAAATATTCCAACGAAGCAGGGAAAACGATGGAATCAATTGCACAGTACCATAAAGCATCCTGCTCTATGCGTTTTAGTCCTTCCGGCAAGTCTATCGGTTTAAGTTTTACATCGCCTGCGAAAGCGTCAACTCCAATTTCTATTATAGACTTGGGAATATTCACCTTTTCAAGCAAAGGACACCAGGAAGCAAAAGAGCCGGGAATTTTTGTAATGTGATTGGGAATATAAATTTCTTTCAGATAGGGACACATAGAAAAAAGAAATCCGGGTAATTCATTTAGGGAAGCAGGTATTATCACTTTTTTTATATTACAGCCGGCAAAGGCACCTTGCTCGATTTTCTCCAATCCCTCTGGCAAGTTTACCTCCTCTATTCTTGTGTTGTAGAAAGCTGATTCGCCAATAACTTTAAGTGTAGAGGGTAACACCAATTTCTTGAAGCATTGGCAATTTATAAAGCATTGTGGTGGAATAGACGTGATCCCATCCGGGATAATCAAAGGATCGGTACTCAGCCAATGGCAACTTGAAAAACTGAAAGGACCAAGCTTTCTTAGGCTCTTAGGAAGGTTCACTTGTTCTAATCTCATTCGCGAGAAAGCAAAGTCTCCTATTTCCTGAATACCCTCAGGAAGGATCAGATGACGTATTGGCAGATAAACAACTCCTTGATATGCTCTCGGGTCATCAATAACCTGCCTATCAACCTTATAAAGTGCACGTGTAGGTATCTTATTGCTTTCTACTTGCGCATGCTCCAGGTTCAGCACAGTAAGTTTCCCCTCAAAGCTGCATTTCCACATCGTTGTGAAATCAGCTTCATTGATTGGTCCATGTACAATTAATGAATCGATTTTGTCCCATTTCTCACCCAAGACCTGCTCCAATTCTCCGTACCTGCTCACATTAGCATCGAAGAAATTGACTTGTCCCCACATCTTTTGAGAATAGGCAAATACAAGAGACAGTAACAAAAGTATTATTTTTTTCATGATTGTAATTTTTTAGATTGCAAGTAAAACAGCAACAGGAGAAAATCTTCCTCCTGTTGCCAAGAATAAAATTAACTATTTCTTGCTGAACTTTCTGCTGTCGACAATTTGATTATCTACAAAATAGGTAAGTACATATATACCACTTGGCAAAGATGTTGCATTAAGTTGAATTTTTTTAATATTTAAAGGGATATACTTGCTCAACAAGATACTACCTGCCTGTGTTAAGCTGTTTACCCTAAGTACAGCGTTTCCTGATTTAACAGGACTGTGTAGTTCTATGTCTATAAAATCTTCGACCAGTGTTGGGCTAATTGACTTAAATCCGGTTTTAGACTCCAAAGTAATAGTCTCCTGAGCCATTTCTCCTTGAGAAGATATAGCGATAGCTGAGAACTTATTATTTGTCAATGTAGGAGTTACAGTAATGTTATTTCCCGTCCCCACATCTGAACCAACAGCATCTGTCCAGAGGACTCGGTCTGTTTCCTGCCAATCTGTTGAGAGTTTATACCTACCATCCCCGAGATCAATGGGGGTAATCTCGATACCCTGATGAATGTGTAATGGAGCTTCCACTATAAAAGTTTCTCCTCCCACTATATTGCCAGTTTCATCTTTTTGTATCAAGTCGAAAGTGTACTTCTCGTTTGGGTCTGTTGAAGAAGTGTGGAAATCAAAATTCATAGTTACTTTCTCAAATTCGGCCCCATTCATACAGATATTTTCCAACTTACTGCTAGAAGAATTTAATTTTACACTATATGGAGAAGCTGTTGGATTATAAACTATATCTGTTGCACGGAGACCTCCACGTTCCCAAGCCTTATAGATGGGTTTGGCCATCTTCATCTTTACATTCGCCTTAGTAAACAGCAACTTATCTTTTTCTGTTGAAGTTCGGAGCTCAAGAGAATATTTGTGGTTGTTTCCGTAAATATTACGTACAAAAACTGTTATTCCTTTTGACAATTCCCGTCTGCTCACTATTGACACATTTTTCTGTGCAATATCATTGCTGCCTCGAACATCGAAATGGGTCTTCTTAGGGTCATAGCTATCATCATCGAAAGTATCTAAAATCCTTGCTGTCAGACAGAAATGATGCTTTTCAGTACCATTGTCGCCAGTAGAACCAATCATATCTCCTGGCAATGGCCAAACAACTTTTATGACTTTAGATTCTCCTGCTTTAATTTCAGGTATTGGTACAGCTCTTAAATGTTGTCCTGTAACATATTGATTGTTATACAGTTCTTTTCCTTTCCAGGCCTTGACTGTTAGACCTGTTGAAGCTTTTGCCCAATAGACATGAGCCCATAAACCACCTTTATAATCTTCCTTTCCTCTATTGTGAATTCTTGCATATACGACACAAGCAAGGTGATCAGGAGAATAATAAGGATTCTCATGTTCTTTTATTTGATCATCCTTATTGCGGACCCAAATATCTGGACTTTTCCAAAATTCCTTAGTTGTCAGATTCGGTTCTTTTCCTGTATCTTCATTATTGTCTTTAATATAAAGATCCACAGCTTCTGGTAAGTTGTTGAAAGCTAAATCCTCTCCAACGGATATAGGATTGGATTTGTGTTGGGGATTTTCCATAGGACGTCGCCTGTCATGCTGATAGGCATAATCGAACGCCTCTTCCATCGTCACCCTATGGTTGTTGTCAACATCCGAATAAATGGGCTGCCCGAAGGCATTGCCCTCATTTATTGCAGAAGTCCAATGGTAAACGAACTCGTCATAGGGAATGTCACCACATGACCAAGAAGACTCACTCCCCTTTGATGCCGCTGCCACAAAGCATCCCACCTTGGACAATTCCTCAATGAAACCGCCTGAGAAGCATTGCCCCAACACGGCATTGACATAGACGGACTTCTCGTTAAACGGGCGAAGCCAATCTGCAAGTTCATAGTCGTGCAGTTTTTCCTCATTCCACAAACAGATGTATGACTGATTATTTTCGTCCCTTGTGCCGCCGTGGTCTATCACATAGAAGAAAAGATGGTCGTCTTTCCCTATCCTTTGGGAAAGGCTGGAAAGGACGTTCTTCACGTTGGCACGCGTGGCGGCATATTGTATGTCCGGCTGTCCGTCATTGTCCAAGTCCAACGGAGAAGATTTGTAGCCTCCTGTTGTTAGATGCATGTCTTCTGCAGGGTTTGTTCCATCAGACATTACTACTGCAATGTTATTTTTTGGAACACCATATTTATTTACCAATGTTTGGTAGACGAAAGAACAATCATTCCAATAACGTTCGTAGTTAGAATACTTATTATGTCCGCCACTGAGAATTACTGCATAAGTGCGTCCTGCAGCACTTTTAACCTCATTGGTAAGTGTCGCTTTTTTCACATAAGGTTTTTGAAATGCTCGTACCCCATAACGATTTTTTACTTCTAATGGAGAGAAGTTCCCCATAGGCGGAAGACGGAATTTCGTCAATAGAGGTGCAGGAGATAGGTATTCCCCTATCTCCTTTGCAATACTAACGATGTAACAATCATGTTCCCAACCCTTCATTGGTTCTGCATCAACGAAAAATTCCCAGGTATTATTCTGTGAAGCATAAATATAACGATCTTTATCTGTAACTTCAAATACAGGTTTATCGCAATAATAATAATCTACGTCTTGTCCAGAAAAATAACTCTTGACAATGGAAAATGCCTCTTGCTTTGAAACACTACGCATTTGTTGTGCTATTGCTGGTGAATTAATCAAACAGCAAAGCAATAGGAATAAAAATTTAATTTTCTTTTCCATAGCTTTTAGTATTAAATTAGACAATAACGTGTTAATATACACGCTTATTCATGTTACTATAACTTTATTTTAATATTCTTGCAAAAAATCCGAGCAAAAAAATTAGCTAATCACTTGAAGGCAGTTCTGTTTCGTATGAAAGTCTGCTACTCTTCGGTACAAGAAAAAGTAACTTTTTCCTCATCTTATTTCTTTTGAACTTATAAATTCTTTCAAAACCATATAGATTGTGGCTGATTCCACATTACCGACATAGGTTAGATTTATAAACCATTTTCCCTTTGTCAAAGTAATTTCACGAGAGGTTATTCCTCCACATTCCCCAATATATTTCTTCTATTTCCTCGTTGGCAATAGGGGAATTAGAGAGAGCCAACACTCCATTTATAAATACTGCTTTTTTCCATCATAATTTTATTTGGTTAATGAATAATATATTGTGTCTATCTGATTTTTAACTCAGAGACTGATAGCTGGCTACTTAAGGCACTTCTTTATGACAATCCAAGATAGAGATTTCTAATAGAAGAAATAGACTTAACGATTCGTATAGGATAATATTTCTTTTACTTTGTACTTTCTTTACCTATAGATGTTCCAAAATTTCATTATACTAGACTTAAAACAGAACGTTTGAACTGTATTTCTAAATGCAATTTTAGAGAAATTATTTTAATTAAGCAAATTTTCAAGGTATTTTTTTGCAAAAAATGCTTCTTTTTATCATTATACACTTGTTGGCGGAATTAATTTAATGCATATTTGACATGTCCTAGTGGTCTGTTGTTTATGTAGTCCTCCCTTAAAAACCTAATATTCTCCTGATTCATAGTATATTATCCTGTAAATTATTTGTTTATATCTGCAAGTTTTTGTACCTTTACACTATAATTCTTGCAGATATTTATGCTTAAATATTGTTTTTAAGGGACGACTATATACATTATCTGTAGAGACTAAACTCAAATCATTATTATAACTTACACCAAGATATGAAATATAACTATTTGCAGAGTTTGGTGTTAAGTTACCATTTCCTTTTAACCATTCTTTAAAATCGGAAATCATCACATTAGAACTTGTTTTTGCCATATTCTTTAATTTTTAGGTTTTCAAGTGCAAATATAAAAAACTCATATTAATAATAAATAAAAAAAATTTTTTTATATAAACCAAGATTTTTTTTATTATACTTTATTGGATTAATAGCATTTATATATAACTTTGTTTTGTTTTTAAGTTGCTGTCACTTTTAACATTTCGCATAAACAACAGATTATAAACTACTTATGGTGTATATGCGAGTGACTGTAGTGACAGCAACTTTGAAAACTCATTCAGATAGCAACTAACATCTCAAGCTGGACTGACCAGACTGTACTGCGTTGCTACGTACTGCAACCAAATACTCTGTGCCATGCGAAGAATGCTTACTATGGAGATTCGGGATATTTGCAAGAACACGACCGAAATGAGAAAGACTTGTTAGGTTCAGCTGACTGCCATACCGCTGACGAAGTAGGCTAAAAATAGAAGCTGCAGTCATATAAGCACCCTTGGTCAAGTCTTTAGGAATAGAGAAACAATCCAAAAAGAGAGCTTCGGCAGGGGTACGTTGCTGATATTGCACGTTATTCTCCATAATATCCTGGGTATCAGCCTCATCAAACCAATATCGCCTACCGTTATCCAGTTCGGCAACAGCCTGTGCGTAGAGCTGTTCATAGTCTATGTGTTCGGGCAAACGAATAGGACCTGTTAGTGTAACTGCAATAAAACGGCGGCAACCACTGGGATCGCTAAAAACATCTGAAACGTTTGCCGTGGCAATGAAAGAGGCAATGCGTGGCAATGTAACTTGTTGCTGGCAATAAGGCTGACGGATTTTTATGTTTGCAAGCTGCATAACATTCTTTAAAAATCCGTCTTGCGTCTTTGCTGACAGCGTATTGAATTCATCAATATTAATCAGTAACGACTGTGTCATTGCGCGCAATGTATTCTGCTTCTCACTAATGATTAGATTATCGTTATATCCCCATTGCAACGCCTCTGGTAGAAGACGTTTACAGAAAGTAGACTTCCGATAGCCTTGTCGGGAGATGAGCAACGGTGCCACACTGTTACCATGTGAGATATTCAGCCCCAACCATTGCGCCACCATTGCAAGAAACCACGTGTGAAACCATTCTGCCCACCGTGTGTTGTCATTAGGTACACAGTCTGCCAGCATTTCAATATGATTCTTTCCGTTCCATCGTCCTCGCAATCCTTCGAGGAAAATATCCACAGGATTAAAAGCCTTAACAAAATCCGACTCCATATATCGTCGGATATCCTTGTCCCACGCATCAATCCCATCAAGACGCGCCTTAATAGCAATAGTATTGCGCATTCGTTCATCTACAGCCACAAAAGGTTCGTTACTCCCAGCCTTGCGAGCTTCTGTACACCCTAAGGCGGTATTAAATCTCATTTCATACTTCCGCTCAAGATAGTTGAGCAACCGACGAGTAATGTCGTTTTTAAGTCTTTCCGACTGTCTGTTTCGCTGATTTTCAGCTTTAATGTTTTTAAGGTTCTTACTTTTCATAAATGATTGTTTTAAGTTGATGAATAGATAAATTATTTGTGAGAAAGGAAATAAGCAAAACTGTTGCTATGTCTTTTCCTGCCTAATCCATTTGTCATTCCGTATACAAAAATAAAATTGTGCATAAAACGCACTACCCTATTTGTGGGCATATTAAAAAAATCTGTACACATGAATAAAAAGATTTAAGAAAACAAATTCAAGAAGGAAGATGTCGTTAGTTTGTAGGAAATCATACTAAGCATATCATAGCTCTTCCTTATTTTCGCTTGCAAAGATACAAAACAGAGATACCCCTTGTCAAGTTTTTCACGAATTATTTTTATTTTGCTGTCACTCC
>QWCL01000208.1_pt1 | contig 27574 bp, 20 predicted proteins | sample 1972551 | NCBI WGS metagenome assembly QWCL01 (sample SAMN09866709, study PRJNA288562) | Human oral metagenome isolate term2_saliva, whole genome shotgun sequencing... | isolation source: mouth | host: Homo sapiens | place: USA: California
CCACTCTTCAGCAACACCAAGCTCAGCCCATTCCTTAACAGAAGACTGTGGAATCTTTGGTTCTGGCTTCATCTGTGGGAAGAGCAATACTTCCTGGATATATTCCTTACCAGTCATCAGCATTACCAAACGGTCGATACCAATACCGATACCAGACGTTGGAGGCATACCATACTGCAAAGAGCGGAGGAAGTCCTGATCGATAATCATCGCCTCGTCATCACCCTTGTCAGCCAAACGCATCTGTTCAATGAAACGTTCTTCCTGATCAATTGGGTCATTCAGCTCTGAATAAGCATTAGCCAGCTCCTTACCATTTACCATCAACTCAAAACGCTCTGTCAGTCCAGGCTTAGAACGGTGCATCTTGGTCAGTGGTGACATCTCAACAGGATAGTCAGTGATGAAGGTTGGTTGGATATATGTACCCTCACAGAACTCACCAAAGATTTCATCTATGAGCTTACCCTTACCGAAACTCTCATCAATTTCTTCGAGTTTCAACTCGTTAACAGCGATATGACGGATTTCCTCCTCTGTCTTACCATAGAGATCGAAACCTGTCTTCTCCTTGATTGCATCGAGGATAGGCAGACGACGGAATGGTGCCTTGAAACTAATAACCTTGTCACCAACCTGTACCTCTGGCTTACCATTTACCTCTATACAAATCTTCTCAAGAAGTTTCTCAGTGAAAGACATCATCCAGTTGTAGTCCTTGTACTGTACATAAAGCTCCATACAAGTAAACTCCGGATTATGGAAGCGGTCCATACCCTCGTTACGGAAGTTCTTACCGATTTCATAAACACCCTCAAAACCTCCAACAATCAGACGCTTCAAATAAAGCTCTGTTGCGATACGCATATACATATCAATGTTGAGGGCATTGAAGTGAGTAATGAATGGGCGCGCACTTGCACCACCAGCAATACTCTGCAAGGTAGGAGTTTCTACCTCAGTATAACCAGCCTCATCGAAGAACTTACGCATGGTACGCTATGCCTCACCGTCCTTATACTTGACAACAGGCAGTGGCTTCAAGCTCTTAGACAAAACGGTAATCTCCTTAGCATGAACAGAGATTTCTCCCATCTGTGTCTTGAACACTTCACCCTTCACTCCGATGAAGTCACCAATATCGAGTAACTTCTTGAAGACCTTATTATAAAATTCTTTATCCTCACCCGGACAGATGTCGTCACGAGTGATATAAACCTGGATTCTACCCTTGCTATCCTGTAACTCTGCGAAGGAAGCCTTGCCCATGACACGGCGTCCCATCATACGACCAGCGATTACAACCTCACGCTGTTCGCCCTCCTTGAACTGCTCTTTAATATCAGTAGAGTAAGCATTCGTTGGAAACTCTGCTGCTGGATAGGGATCAATCCCCATCTCACGCAATTCCTGCAGGCTTTGGCGGCGACCAATCTCCTGCTCAGATAATTCTAAAACGTTCATATTTATAATTAAATCGAATATATTCTTATAGGATGCAAATTTACTAAATAATTCGCAAACTATAGCTGGTTTTTCCTTTTTTATGGCATTGGAATATTCTTAAACCCCAATCGATCATTAGAGCCTAAACATATTTTGTTTTATTATCGAGCAGATTGTTTGGCTTTGGAACGCAGACGTAGCGGGCTACGTCAAGTTACGAAGGCAGACAAGATGCCGATAAGAAAATAAAAGATGTTAGGAAACAACACCATAGTAAGAAGAACTATACATATTGTGGTCTAATGAGCGATTAAGTTCAAAAGCACCCAAACATGACCTTTGTCTGTACTTATCTACCTATTAAACCTACTATGATTTTGTTATCTATCCAACTTTTATTATCTTTGCATTACATTAAGTTGATTAGGTTATGAACGTAGAAAACATCATAAAAAGTATTCATCAGGAAGACGGACTAAGCCGTACACTCGGTATGGAGTTTATCTCTACGCCCGAGGACAACACATTGAAGGCAAGAATGGCTGTCGATGACCGTAACAAACAGCCTTTTGGATTCCTCGCTGGCGGTGCTTCATTGGCGCTTGCGGAGAATCTTGCTGGTGTCGGTTCGATGGCGTTATGCCCCGGAAAGATGGCTATGGGTATTAATGTGCACGGCAATCACGTCAAGGCGATGCCATATGGTGGAACAGTTACGGCTTACGGAAAACTGATTCACAAAGGGCATACGCTACACGTATGGAACATTGATATCAAGAATGGTGAAGACGAACTCATCTCAAGCGTACAGGTTACCAACTACGTCATAGCCCCACAAGAGAAGTAAATGGATTCTTTCTTTATCTATCGTGAGCCTTTCGAGAAGGTTTGTCATTGCTATTCACAACCAGAGAAGCCAACGGCTATTTCCTCACTTGCTGAACTTAATGGGCGTAAGGGATTTGTCATTGCTCCTTTCTTTTGCGATGATAGCAACATACTTTACTTACTGGATGGTCAGAAAGGTTCTTCAACGGTTCTACCTTTAGACGGTAGCAAGGGTTTTGATGCTATTCCCGACTGGCAGGACGAGGCGGTACTTACTAACGAAACGCCTTCACTTCGCGAGGCTTATCACGACGACTTCTGCCGTTTTCATAAAGAGTTAGAACACAATAGATTCCGCAAGTTAGTTCTGGCGCGCTCGATTATCGAAACAAAAGACGAGCGTGCAACTCCGCGAAGTATTTTTCTTAAGGCTTGTGAGAAGTACCCACGCTCTTATATTGCCCTTTTCTATACTGCAGAGATAGGCATGTGGCTTATTGCAAGTCCTGAAGTTCTACTCCGCAGTGATGCTGAGGGCTATCAGACAATGGCGTTAGCTGGTACGATGAAGTATGAAGGTGAGGATATGAAATGGTCTACTAAGAATCAAGAAGAGCAACAACTCGTTGCTGATTATATCCGTGCTTGCTTGCAACCGTTTGCTGCTGAGATTACTGAAAGTAAGCCTTACACTACACGTGCAGCACATTTGGCGCATCTTCGCACAGACTTCACTTTTCAACTTAAAGACACACAGCGACTCGGAACATTCCTTACAGCCTTCCACCCTACCCCTGCCGTATGCGGTATGCCAAAGGATGAGGCACAGCAGTTTATCCTTCATAATGAACAGCTAAACCGTAGTTATTACAGTGGTTTCAGTGGACTACTTGGCGAGAAGGGTGCGGCAAAACTTTATGTCACCCTTCGCTGCATGCAACTCTCTCGTTCTACGTGTCGTCTTTATGCAGGTGGCGGACTCTTAAAGGAAAGTATTGAAGAGAATGAATGGCAGGAAACAGAAGCCAAACTTGACACTATGCGCCAGTTGTTGAAAGCCGATTAGGCTATTAGGCTAATTAGGCTAATAAGCCCAATAGCCCTAACAAGTCCAATAACTCAATTCATCAACACCCAACATTCACCACCCAACACCCACAATGTACAGCAATAAAGAAAACGTAAACATCCTTACAGCCCTGCTCGTAAAGAAAAAAATAACGAAAGCCGTTGTATGTCCTGGTTCTCGTAACTCACCTATCGTACACAATCTCTGTGCTTGTCCCGAGATTGAGTGCTATCCTGTTACCGACGAACGTTCGGCAGGTTTCGTAGCATTAGGAATGACTTTGGCAGACAATGAGCCTGTCGTTGTGTGCGTTACATCGGGCTCTGCCCTGCTTAACTTAGCACCGGCAGCAGCTGAGGCGTTCTATCAGAAACGTCCATTGATTATTATTTCAGCTGATAGACCAGCGCAGTGGATTGACCAACAGGATGGACAAACGCTTCAACAACATCGTGCATTGGAGCCAAATGTTCGCAAGAGTGTGACACTACCAGAGCCTCATAACGAGGAGGAACGCTGGTATTGCAACCGTTTGGTCAATGAAGCATTGAATGCTGTACGCTTGAATGATGGCAGTCCTGTGCATATCAATGTTCCTATCAGCGAACCCCTCTTTGAATACAACGTACCAAAGCTTCCTGATGAGCGTAATATTTTCATGCTTCATGCTACAACTGATTACTTCAGCGTTCGTGAAATGGCTGCTGACTTCTTCCGTGGAAAGAAGCTAATGTTTGTTCTTGGACAGCTGACACCTGAAGTTGTGGACAATTCGCATGAAGCAATAAAGACATTAAAGAAGGTTGCTGTCGTTCTTCAAGAGAAGTTGGCAGATGACAGTATTTATCCTGCACAACCCATCGACGAAGTATTGAAGATGATTGGGGAGGATGAAGCTTATCGCCCTGACCACCTTATATATATAGGAGGAACGATTGTCAGCAAACGACTCCGCCAGTTCTTGCGTGAGTGTAAGTGCGAGATGTCAATCGTTGTAAATGGAATTGATGAGTTCTGTGATACTTTTATGCACACCACCGAGATGATTCAAGGTTTACCGGAGGATGTTATCACGATCTTTGCCAATGAGACAGAAGGCGTTAAAAAGCGTGACTTTGTAACGCTATGGGACAAGGCTTTCGATAAAGCCTTAGCCATCCGAAAAACGATAAAACCACACTTCTCACAAATGTTGGCTGTTAAGGCTTTCCACGAGAAGATGAGAGAGGAGGCTGTTGATGGTAAATTATTCTATGGAAATAGCTCGGCTGTGCGCCTTGGCAACATCTTTTCTGACCAATATATCTATGTCAATCGAGGTGTGAATGGTATTGAAGGATCGTTATCTACGGCTGTTGGCTATGCTATTGCACATCAGGAAGAAGATGATGTGTACTGTGTTATTGGTGACTTGAGTTTCTTTTATGATCAGAACGCACTATGGAACGAGTCCCTTCCACCTAATCTTTCTATCCTCTTACTTAACAATGGCGGTGGAGGTATCTTCCATCAGCTGCCAGGTTTAGAGCGTTCACCTTATCGGGATAGTGCTATTGCTGCCCAACATACAACCTCTGCGGAAGGAATCTGTCAGACACATGACATCGTTTACCTCTCTGCTCGCAACGAAGAAGAGCTTTACAAGAACCTTGACAAACTCTTTAACTCGGAGGAAGGACCAGTACTTTTAGAAGTATTCACCAACGCAGAGGAAGATACACAGGCTTTGAAGGATTATTATCAAGCCTTTTAATAGCCTTCAGCGTGTCAACTTTCGGCTTATATATCCATCATAAATAATAATAACCTGCCTCTGTCTATCCCCCTTTTAGGAACGACTTGGCAGGCTCCCTATAATCAATCAAAAACGAAAAGACCTTATGGAGAAAAGAGAATGGAAGCCTATTGAAGGCTTCAACTTTGAGGAAATCCTCTTTGAAGAGTACAACCACATAGCAAAAGTAACCATTAACCGTCCTCGCTATCGTAATGCTTTCACCCCGAAAACAGTGTGGGAAATGTCACAGGCATTCAACTACTGTCGTGAAGCCCTTGACATCCGCGTGGTCATTCTGACTGGTGCTGGCGACAAAGCATTCTGCTCTGGCGGTGATATGCACGTAAAGGGACATGGCGGATACATAGGTAGTGATGGCGTTCCACGCCTCAACGTACTTGACTTGCAGATGCAGATTCGACGCCTTCCAAAGCCAGTTATCGCTATGGTTAATGGCTATGCCATTGGTGGTGGACACGTCCTTCATGTGGTATGCGACCTCTCAATAGCATCAGACAATGCCATCTTCGGGCAGACAGGACCAAAGGTTGGATCCTTTGATGCTGGTTTCGGCGCATCCTATTTAGCACGTGTCGTAGGGCAGAAGAAGGCTCGTGAGATATGGTTCTTGTGTCGTCAGTATTCTGCTGTAGAGGCTGAACGAATGGGATTGGTCAATAAGGTGGTTCCTTTCGACTGTCTCGAAGACGAGTGTATAGAATGGGCAGAAACAATGATAGAGCGTTCTCCATTGGCACTCCGTATGATGAAAGCTGGCTTCAACGCTGAACTTGATGGTCAGGCAGGTATTCAGGAGCTTGCAGGTGACGCCACCATGCTCTACTATACACTTGACGAAGCACAGGAAGGTGGCAAAGCTTTCCTTGAGAAACGTAAGCCCGACTTTGACAAGTATCCACAGTTCCCATAATTAGTTATTGGACTTATTGGCCTAATTAGGTTAATAAGCCCAATTAACCATAGAACAAATAGTGACTACAAAACATATCACCTATTAGGCTAATTAGGCCAATAAGCCCAATAAACCTAACTGACTCACCATTACAAATATCCCATAACCAATCATGGAAACACCTTTCTTGCCACAAAAGGGCAACTATCGCAATCTGATAGCTTATCAAAAGGCAGAATGCATTTATGATATTACCTATTACTTTGCTCACCATTTTTTAGATAGAAACGACAGGACGATAGATCAGATGATACAAGCAGCACGCTCAGGGAAGCAAAATATTGCAGAAGGCTGTGCCGCCTCGACAACCTCTGCAGAAACGGAAATAAAGTTAGTGAATGTAGCACGTGCCAGTCTACAGGAACTATTAATTGATTATGAAGATTATCTCCGTGTCCGGAATCTTACCAAATGGGATATAAATGACAAGAGAGCTATCGTAGCACGACGCGTATGCGCCAAGCATAATGAGTCTTCTTTTTATCGTGACGCCATACAAGTACGCACAGATGAAACAATTGCAAACATAGCCATTACATTGATTTATCAAGAAGATGTAATACTTAGAAAGTATTTAGACCATATCAAAGAGGATTTCATTAAACAAGGTGGAATACGTGAGCAGATGACAAGAGCAAGAATTGAATATAGAAACAAACAATAAAGAACTTACAATGTACAAGATAAACATCTCCTCCCGCACCCTCCACTTCCTCCGCCCTGCAGGTACTTCACGCGGTGTCTACACAACAAGGAAGAGCTATTATGTCACGCTGTCTGACACGAATCAGCCTGACGTAGTGGGTATTGGGGAATGCGCAACACTCCCCGACCTGTCTTGCGATGCCATGTCTGACGAGGAATATGAGCAGAAGCTCCGCAGTTTCTGTGATGACTTTTGCCACACAGGAGTTATTGACATCGCTGCCATGCGCCCTTACCCTTCAATACTCTTTGGGTTAGAAACAGCTAAAGCACAGTTGGATGCCAAGGGAAGCATCAACTTTTTCAACACTGCTTTTGGACGCGGAGAAGAAGGAATCACCATCAATGGACTCGTGTGGATGGGAACTTTCGATGAGATGTATCAGCGATTGGAAACGAAACTCAAGGCTGGCTTCCGTTGTGTAAAGCTGAAGATTGGTGCAATTGACTTTGAGAAAGAACTCGACCTTATACGCCATATCCGTCAAACTTTCACACGTGAACAGGTGGAACTACGCGTTGATGCGAATGGTGCCTTTGCCCCAGAAGATGCCATGCAACGATTAGAAGCTTTGGCACAATATGATATCCACTCCATCGAACAACCTATCCGACAGCATCAATGGCAGGAGATGGCACGCTTGTGTGCTAATACTCCCCTACCGATAGCCCTTGATGAGGAACTTATCGGTGTCAATAACCCTGCAGAAAAAGTGCTTTTACTCGATACGATTCACCCACAATATATCATCCTAAAGCCAAGTCTACATGGCGGTATGACTGGAACAAGAGAATGGATTACAATAGCAAGAGAACGTAACATTGATTCATGGATAACCTCAGCACTTGAGAGTAACATCGGACTGAATGCTATCGCCCAGCTAACAGCTGACATCTACGGTCCAAACATCACCACTCCACAAGGCTTAGGTACGGGACAACTCTTCACTGACAATATCCCAATGCCATTAGAAATCAGGGGCGATCAGCTTTGGATAAGCGATTGAGAAAAATTTTATTAGCCCTATTAGGCCAATTAGCCTAATTAGCCCAATAGCATAAAATCAAACAACAATGACACTACAAGACTTCCTATCAGAATGGCATAATGATAATCCGCAACTCCTTGTGCATACCAGTGGTTCAACTGGAAAGCCAAAACCGCTGTGGGTAGAGAAGCAACGTATGCTCAATTCAGCCCACATCACTTGTGATTTCTTGGGCTTAAAGGCTGGCGATACCGCCCTACTCTGTATGCCACTCGACTACATTGCAGGAAAGATGGTAGTGGTAAGAAGTATTGAGCGTAACCTACGCCTGCTGAGCGTAACACCGTCTGGACACCCTCTCTCTGACCATTCTTTGTCTGAAACAGGTATCTCGAACGAGGAGATAACCTTTGCTGCAATGGTACCACTCCAGGTCTATAACTCTCTACAAGTACCTAAAGAGCGTGAGCGTTTGCGCCGTATCCACCATCTTATTATAGGCGGTGGTGCTGTTGATGATAAACTGTCAGCTGCTTTACAGGACTTCCCTTACGCCGTTTGGAGTACCTACGGGATGACGGAAACGCTCTCACATATTGCGCTCCGACGTCTGAATGGACCTGACGCCAGTGAGTGGTACAAACCCTTTGACGGTGTGAAAGTATGGCTCAATGAAGAAGGTTGCCTTGTTATTGATGCCCCTGCTGTTTGCTCTCACCCTTTAGTAACCAACGACAGAGCTAAAATTCTCCCTACGGACACAAAGGAAGGACTTAATACTCCTTGCTTCCGTATCCTTGGACGAAAAGATAATGTGATTGATTCTGGCGGTATTAAGATTCAGATTGAGGAAGTAGAACACCTACTGAAATCCTCTCTTACAGCCGATTTTGCTATAACAAGCTGCCCTGACGAGCGTTTTGGAGAAGCTGTGGTCTTACTCACTACACAAGGCGACACCAATGCAGTCAGAACGCTCTGCCAACAACGTCTTCCAAAGTTCTGGCAACCTCGTTTCATCTTCCACGTTCCTACCCTTCCCAAAACAGGTAATGGAAAACCAGCAAGAGCAGAGATTAAGGCTTTGGCACGCCAGTTATGTAATTCAAAAGCATAACATTGCCCTCAATCCAACTACATTCTGCATCCTATTTAGTACTCAGCACTAATGGTGCGGACCATCAGCACCATATGTGCGAACTATCAGCACCACACGTGCGGACCGTCAGCACATCTATTAAAAGACTTAAGAGAGATTCGTCATAGCGAACTTAATCAATCGTAGGATATAACAAGTAAAAGCTAACCTATACATAAGTTGCTTAGAAAAAAGCACAAGACGAGAAGATATAACATACTATTAGCAAAAAACACACACATTGTCACAAATGATATTAATCCTTGCAACTTTTCTTCATCTCATCTCCAGACACATCTTCTTAGCCCCTCACAAACAATGAAAAACTTAACCTTTTGTTTGCCACAACCGATTTTTTTAGCTAATTTTGCAGTCACAAAACCAATACGTAATTTTTAAATGGACGATTATCACGCGGAGAATTTCAAACTGTAGGCGTGAGGATTACAACAAGAAGTTGCTAATCCCCACACTATTATTTAACTATGGAGATTAGCTAATGAAGACATATTGGAACATTAACGGAACCCTGAATACCATTAAGGAATGGCAGCCTAACTGCTGGATTCAGGTTACTTGCCCAACAGAGCAGGATCAGCAAGAACTCGAAGACACTTTTCATATTCCAGACTACTTCTTATCGGATATCAGCGATACCGATGAGCGAGCACGCTATGAATATGATGATGGTTGGATGCTGATCATCCTCCGTATCCCTTACGTGAAGGAAATTCGCTCACGAACCCCATATACAACAGTACCGTTAGGTATCATCCACAAGAAAGATGTAACCATCACGGTTTGCAATTTCGAGACAAATATGATGCTCGACTTCGTCAGCTATCAGCAAAAGAGAAATGAGGGATTTACTGACTATGTAGACCTTATCTTCCGTCTCTTCCTTTCTTCTGCTGTGTGGTATCTAAAACGACTGAAGCAAATCAGTACTTTGATTGAAAAGGCTAAACGTAACTTGGACAAAGGTGTAGACAACGAAAGCTTGATTGGACTAAGTCGTCTGCAGGATTCGCTTACCTACTTCATCACATCCATTCGTGGCAACGAGAACCTCTTGGCTAAGTTGAAGTTTAAGCTGCAGATTGATGAGTTGGATGCCGACCTGATTGAAGACGTAAATATTGAGATGTCACAGGCACGAGAAACAACGAGTATCTACTCTGATATTCTTGAATCCACCATGGATACCTACTCAAGCATTATCAACAACAACATGAACACCGTGATGCGTACGCTCACCTCGGTGTCAATTGTTATGATGTTGCCAACGCTTATATCCTCCCTCTTCGGTATGAACCTTGTCAATGGAATGGAAACGAATCCATGGGGATTCCCTGTTGCAATGTTCCTATCAGTCGTCGTTTCTGCTGCATCATGGTGGTTACTACGCCGTAAACGCCTGCTTTAGAAGAGAGAAATTAAAAAAAATCAACTTAAAATTAGGTACTTTCAAACTTTTTATCTAAGTTTGCAGTTGATATATTAGTGGTAGAAGACTACCGTGCATCTTTGCAATGGTCTGAAACCTTAAATGTGGAAAAACCCAAATCACAAACAAAAAGTGAAATGATGGACTCTCAAGAAAATGCCCTGAATCAGGGTACAGAAGAAGTTAAGCTGTCTGAAGAAGTTGCAGCCAATGCTACAACGGAGAATTCCGAAGTGCAGAATGTTAATACTGATGCTGTAGAAGAAAACCTCAATCAACCAGTTGAAACGAAGTCAGAGAGTGAGAAGGAAAATCTCGCTACTAAGACTTATAGTTCAAAAAAGGAGATTATTGAGCGCCTGAAAGCTATCGTTGACAGTAACGAAACACCAGAGAAAGCTGAAGTAGAGCACCTGAAAACGGTATTCTACAAGTTGCATTTTGTTGAACGCGAAGCACAGCAGAAGGCTTATCTCGAGAATGGCGGTGACCCAGAGAAATACCAGGTATTGCCTGATGAGGATGAAGAAACCTTCAAGGCAGAGATGACCATCATTAAGGAAAAACGCCAAAAGGCTTTCCTCGCACTTGAAGAGGAGAAGCAGCAGAACCTCAAGAAGAAAGAAGCTATCATCGAACAGATTAAGGCGATGGCTACTACTCCTGAAGAGGCTAACAAGAACTTTGACCAGTTCAAGAAGCTTCAGCACGAGTGGAAAGAAATCAAGATGGTTCCTGCTGAGAAGGCTAACGAACTTTGGCGCAACTATCAACTCTATGTTGAGCAGTTCTATGACTTGTTAAACCTCAATCGTGAGGCACGCGAATATGACTTCAAGAAGAATCTTGAGAAGAAGACTAAACTCTGTGAAGCAGCTGAGAAGTTGGCGGAAGAAACAGATGTTATCAGTGCATTCCACCAGTTACAGGAACTTCATCAAGAATATCGTGAGACAGGTCCTGTTGCTAAGGAACTTCGCGAGCAGATTTGGGCACGCTTCAAAGCCGCCAGCACTGTTATCAACAAGCGTCACCAACAGCACTTCGAAACACTCCGAACACGCGAAGAAGAGAATCTAACAAAGAAGACTGCACTCTGCGAAAAGGCTGAAGAACTTGCAAAACAAGAGAATAAGTCTTCTGCTGATTGGGAGAAACGCACTAAGGAGATCATTGCTATCCAGCAGGAATGGAAGACCATTGGTTTTGCTCCACAGAAGATGAACGTGAAGATTTTTGAACGTTTCCGTGCTGCATGTGACGACTTCTTTGGTCGTAAAGGCGAATTCTTCAAGCAGTTGAAAGAGCAGTTTGCTGAGAATACAGAAAAGAAAAAGGCACTTGTTGAAAAGGCTCAAGCATTGAGTGAGTCTACCGATTGGAAGGCAACATCTGATAAGCTCATCGCTTTACAGAAAGAGTGGAAGACCATCGGAATGGTTCCTAAGAAGATTGGTGACCAGTTGTGGAATGATTTCCTTGCTGCTTGCAACCGTTTCTTCGAGGCCCGCAACGCTGTTCACGCTGACTCCCGCAATGAGGAACATGAGAACTTAAACAAGAAACGTGATATCATCAGCCAGCTGAAAGAGCTTGTTGAACAGACAGGTGAGAACTTACAAGAGAAGGTACAGAAGCTGACTGAGCAATATAATAAGGTGGGTCACGTTCCTTATAAAGAGAAAGATAAACTCTACAAGGAATACCACGAGGTATTGGATAAGATTTATAAGGACCTCCATATCTCTGCAGCACGTAAACGAGTTGACAACTTCCGCAATAACCTCAAGAAGGTTGCTGACCGCGGCATTGATGCACTCGACAACGAGCGTGGTCGTCTGCTCCGTCGCTTTGAGCAGTTGAAACAGGAGATAAACACTTACGAGAATAATCTTGGTTTCCTCAACATCAGTTCAAAGAAAGGCAACAGCCTTATTGACGAGATGAACCGTCGCATCCAAAAACTTAAAGATGATATGGATGAGGTGAAGCAGAAGATTAAGGCGATCGATGCTGAAAACAAATAAAAAAGGACATTCTTATCTATTCAGTTTCATAATAATACAAGAGTAGATTGAAGGAAATAGAACCAAGAAAAGGGGCAATTCTTTGCAGAATTGCCCCTTTTCTTATCATCTATAACGCAATTATTTCTCTCACAACAAAGTTTTATTGTCGAATTATTTTCGTAAAAAGAATTCGTAACAGATACGAATTTCCCAAGAGAAAGAGAGAGAAAGAGTACCTGTCAATCATAAAACATGGCCTAAAAGTAAGTTCATCCGTTAACCCCAAATCAGTCATTAGAAACTAAACATATTTTGTTTTTATCGCAAAGCAATTATTTTTATACTTCTGAAATCCACAGATAGGATTTCGAAAAATCATTACATAATTTCAAATAAAATACCAATAAATAATGGTGATTATACATGTAAAATGTAAGTTTGTAGCCAACATGAAATCAGATAGTTACAAAGCAGTATAAGAAAAGATGCTTAATTGGACTTCAAAAGGGCGTTAGTAAGACTCCAAAAGAGCATCTTTTACAAGTCAATTAGGCGTCTTTAAGAAGCCAAAAGACCATGTATTGCCTTCGATACACATGAAAATAATTTACAAACATCTATAATATCCGTCTTTGTAACTTGACGTAACCCGCTACGCCTGCGTTACAAAGTCAAACAATCTGTTCGATAATAATACAAAATATGTTTAGCCTCTACTGACCGATTTGGATTTAACGGAAGAACCTAAAAGCTGACTTATTTATTCCTTTACTGTCTTCTTCTTTGCCTCAGTCCATGCAATGATACCGCCTAAAAGGTTGGTAACGGTGTATCCTTCTTTGGCAAGAAGAGTCGCTGCCATAGCAGAACGCTTACCAGAACGACAATAAACGGCACAAGGACGTTTCTTATCAAGCTTGGCAAGAGCATTAGAAAGGAAAGAAGGCGTCAACACATCAATATGTATTGCACCTGGAATATGCCCTTCTTTAAACTCATCAAGTTTACGAACATCCACCAACTGAACAGAGTCAGACTTAATAATCTGCTCAAAACGATTAACATCTACATCCGTATAAGGATTCTGCGCACATGCACCCATACCTATTCCCAATGCTGCCAAAATGGCTGTAAATAACTTCTTCATACTCTATCAGGTAAATATTTAAGCTATTAAATGAAACAAAAAAAGAGAGTTGAAAACTCAACTCTCTCACCTTGTTGGGATACCCGGACTCGAACCAGGAATGACAGGACCAGAATCTGTAGTGTTACCATTACACCATATCCCATTCACTTTACAACTCATTTCCGAATTGCGAGTGCAAAGTTAGCACTTTTTCTTGAACTACCAAAACTTCTACCAACTTTTTTCATGAAAAGAGATAAAAATATTCTCAAAGGCAGTTTTTCGTTATAAAATAGCTCAAATAAGCCCAACAGTAACAAATTGCTAAATAAAATGAAATTTATTTTGTGCTTCATTCCTTTTGCGCTACCTTTGCATCTGGTATATTATAATGTGATTTAATGGATAAGACAAAGAATTTAGTAGAATTAATTACAAAGGGAATTCAAGATAAAAAGGGACATGGCATAGTTATTGCAGACCTATCAAAGATCGATGGTACTATCTGCCGCTATTTCGTTATATGCCAGGGTAACTCCACACAACAGGTAGAAGCTATTGCCGGATCAGTGAGCGATTATGTTCGCGAAACGATTGGTGAGAAGCCTATCAACTGTGTAGGACTTGGTAATGCACAGTGGGTGGCGATTGATTATGCGGACGTTATCGTCCACATCTTCACCCCAGAGACACGTGAATTCTATGACATAGAACACCTCTGGGAGGACGCCAAGTTGACCACTCTGCCAGATTTAGACTGATAAAGTAACCTGGTAATCGCCTTTTTATATAAAAAATCAGACTTCAAAATGGACAATTCAAATCCTAAAAACAAGCCGAATATGCCTAAATTCAATATGAATTGGCTCTACATATTCGTTATTATTGCCCTCGGAGTAGTATTCTTTGCTGGGGGGAATGGGCTTTTCCCGTCAAGTGCAGGTATAGACAAGGACTATACCACGTTCAAACAATACGTTGCTAAAGGCTATGCCACAAAGGTGATTGTCAATCGGAATGACAATACCCTACGCATGTATGTAAGCCCAAACCATATCCGTGACATCTTTAAGAAGGGTACACAAGAAGTGGGTACAGCCCCTTATGTTACCGTGGAGATTGGTTCGGTTGATAAGGTAGAAACCTTCCTCGATCAAGCTGTAGCTCAAAAGAAAATCGTAAGCTATAGTTATGAGAACAAAACAAGTAACACGATTCTCGATATTCTTGGCTCTATTGCACCATGGATATTCTTCTTTGGCATCTGGTACTTCCTCATGCGCCGTATGGGCGGAGGTGCCAGCGGAGGTGGTGGAGTATTCAGCGTTGGAAAATCTAAGGCAAAACTCTATGAGAAAGCCAACGAAATGGGTATCACCTTCAAGGATGTTGCTGGTCAGACAGGTGCAAAACAGGAGGTACAAGAGATTGTTGAGTTCTTGAAGAATCCTAAGAAATATACCGATTTAGGTGGTAAAATCCCTAAGGGTGCACTGCTTGTTGGTCCTCCGGGAACAGGTAAGACCCTCTTAGCTAAGGCTGTTGCAGGTGAGGCTGGTGTACCATTCTTCTCTATGAGTGGCTCAGACTTCGTTGAAATGTTCGTCGGAGTTGGTGCGAGCCGAGTGCGTGATGTATTCCATCAGGCTAAGGAGAAGTCACCTTGTATCATCTTTATTGACGAGATTGATGCCGTTGGACGTGCTCGCTCAAAGAACCCAGCTATGGGCGGAAACGATGAACGTGAGAATACGCTCAACGCCCTTCTGACCGAGATGGACGGCTTCGGAACGAACTCAGGCGTTATCGTTCTTGCTGCAACGAACCGTGTTGACATGCTCGATAAGGCACTCCTTCGTGCCGGACGATTCGACCGTCAGATACACGTTGACCTACCAGACTTGCCTGAGCGTAAGGAAATCTTCCTCGTTCATATGCGCAATTTGAAGTTAGAGAAGAATCTTGATATCGACCTCCTTGCACGTCAGACGCCAGGTTTCTCTGGTGCTGATATTGCCAATGTATGTAACGAAGCTGCCCTGATTGCAGCCCGTCACGACAGTACAGAGGTAACAAAGCAAGACTTCTTAGACGCTGTAGACCGTATCATCGGCGGCTTAGAGAAGAAGACAAAGATTATGACAGCTGACGAGAAGCGCACTATTGCCCTTCACGAAGCAGGTCACGCAACCATTAGTTGGTTCTGTGAGCATGCCAACCCATTGGTAAAGGTGAGCATCGTACCACGTGGTCAGGCACTCGGTGCAGCATGGTATCTGCCAGAAGAGCGTCCTATCACAACAAAAGAACAGATGCTTGACGAAATGTGTTCATTGCTCGGTGGACGCGCTGCAGAGGAACTCTTCACTGGTCATATCTCAACAGGTGCAATGAATGACCTCGAACGTGCGACCAAGAGTGCATACGGTATGATAGCCTATGCAGGTATGAGTGACAAGTTGCCAAACATCTGTTATTATAACAATGATGAATATAACTTCCAGAAGCCATACTCTGACACAACGGCTAAGACCATCGACGAGGAGGTTCTGAAGATGATTAACGGACAGTATGAGCGTGCAAAACAGATTCTGACAGAGCACAAAGAAGGTCATAACCGTTTGGCACAGATTCTCATAGAACGTGAGGTAATCATGGCAGAAGACGTTGAGGAAATCTTCGGAAAGCGTCCTTGGGTAAGCCGTACACAGGAATTGCTTGAGCAGGAAGAGAAGTCTCAGCCTAAATTAGAGGACATGCCAGAGGAGGTTAAGCAGGCACAAGCAGAGCACGAAGCAAGAATCGCAAAAGAAGGTAACGACAACGCAAGTGATTTATAAACAAACATACAGTTATGAGTGATAAACTAAAGAACCTGATTGTCAGAGCTGTTACAGGCGTATTCTTCGTCACCGTGATGGTGTTGGGTATCCTTCATCCTCACGCGCTGATTGCTCTTTTCGCACTCATCACGGGTCTTTCCATTTGGGAATACACTGGATTGGTGAACAATATCAAAGGAGTAAAGGTAAACCGCTTTATCTCAACCATAGCGGGAGTCTATTTCTTCCTGTCGGTTGCAGGACTACGTCTGACACCAGTTGAGGGCTTCGTTATCTTTGTACCCTACATTCTGACGATTCTCTACCTGTTGGTTTCAGAACTGTATCTGAAGAATGAGAACCCTATCAACAGCTGGGCATACACGATGTTAGGACAAATGTATATCGCATTACCTTTCTCTATGATTAACGTATTAGCTTTCCAGCAGGGTGAGATGGGACAGGTAACCTTTGATTTCCTTCTTCCATTGAGTATCTTCATCTTCCTTTGGACAAATGATACAGGTGCTTATCTCTGCGGTTCGCTCTTCGGCAAGCACAAACTCTTCCCACGTATCAGTCCTAAGAAGAGTTGGGAAGGAAGCATTGGTGGCGGTATTCTCGTTCTCATTGTAGCAGGTGTCATCGGCTACTTTGCAAACATCGGTGCTACACCTCACATGTTGAGCATTCCTGCATGGGTAGGTCTCGGACTCGTCGTTGTGGTCTTCGGAACATGGGGCGACCTTGTAGAGAGTCTTCTCAAGCGTACACTCGGTGTCAAGGATAGCGGTAATATACTGCCAGGACATGGTGGTATGCTCGACCGTTTTGACTCATCACTCTTAGCAATACCAGCTGCTGTCGTGTATCTCTATACATTGACATTCTTCTATTAAACTATAATAAAAAAAGAAATAACAGACGTATAGGGACAGACGGAGCCGTCTGTCCCTATATTGTTTATAATCTTGTCCTATTCCGACAATGAACGCAGAACTCACAGTAGATTATCTTCGACAAGCTTTTGAACATTATAACAACATCATCTTTGACGGTAAACTACCCGTACCAAAGCTGAAGTGGTCGCGTGCTAAGACTCGTTTAGGACAGATGGCATGTAAAAGAAAGATGAGTTGGGGGCGTACAAAGTTTTATGACTTTAGTATTTCCGTTTCTAACTATTATAAACTGACAACGGAACAGATAGACGATGTGCTCATTCATGAGATGATACACTACTCTATTGCCTATACAGGACTGAAAGACACATCATCACACGGCATTGTATTTCGTGGTATGATGGACAAGATTAACCGTACTTTTGGCAGACACATCACAATCTCCGTACGCACACGTAATCTCCAACCTCGTACGACACAACAGCCCAAAGATTATCTCATATTAGCTTTAGAGATGAAAGATGGCAAGTATTTTCTCTCTTCCGTCAATCCTTCTGCTGCTGGGAAATTGGCAATTTCCCTTGCTCGTACCCGAGAGATTGCTCATTACGCATGGTATCAATCACAAGATGAATACTTCCACAGCATGCCACGAGTTCGCTCTTTGCGTGGCAGACAAGTATCTAAAGAGGTTTATACAACGATGATTGAGAAGATGAAACTCCTAAGATAAGAAACAAATAAACCTCTATTTGTAAACTATTTTCATACAACTCAAAACCAACACATGCTCTTTCAGCTTCTTAAAGACGCCTAATTGGCTTGCAAAAGGTGCCCTTTAAGACCCTTACTAACGCCCTTTTGAAGTCCAATTAAGCACCTTTTACTTTACCTATTTGTAACCAACTGATTTCCTGTTGGTTACAAACCTACTTTTTCTACATGGTTTTACCATTATTCATAGAGCTTTTATCCGAAATTATGTAATGATTTTTCAAGACCTTATAAATATCTTTGAAGTATTAGAAAGAAAAGGTTTTATGTGTCAGAGAGACTTTGGTTCTTCCACCAAAACTATACAGAAAGCATCCACAAATTTAACGGAAGAATCACAAAAAACGCCTTTGCAGGAGTTCTGCAAAGGCGTTTTTATTTTATAGTTTGTGACTATCAGCTTAAAACACTGGCACAATCCAGAAGTGCATAGCTCGGTTTTCAGCTGGCAACTGATACTTCTTCAGAGGTTCTGAACCCCAACTATCAATACCACCCACACCCATCATTGCGGCATCCAACGTGAGGTTAGTGTACTTAGACAATGGAACCTGATAGCTATGACGCTGATGCTTCTCACTTCCCTCATCAAGGTCAGAGATGTTATAGTGCAATGCACTCGCAGAGAAAGCAGTTTCATCAAACAATACTCTGAATCCACGACCGCTGTTGTCAGTCTGCTGCCACCAGCGAATGTCGCTCTTCGTACCTGTTTCCTGTGGACGAATGTAAGGGAAGAACTGCTTGTCAGCAGTCTGCTCATAGCATCCGATGCGCTGTGAAAGCTTACGATCGGCATAGTTCTCGATAGGTCCACGACCGTAGAACACCGACTTATCCATATTATAAGGCAACTGCATCAACATTCCGAAACGTGGAAGTTGAGGAGCCTTGCTGCCCTCCTTCATTTCCATATCCATACTTACATGGAGCGCACCATCGCTTGCAACATGGTAAACAAGGCACAACTGCCCACCTACCTGTGGCAAATCATATTCTGCTGTGAGGCGATTCATCTTTTTATCAACCTCTAATGACTTCAATGTCATTGTAGGATTCTTCCATACAGACAGGCGATTTTGGAAGTTAGTACCCATATCATTGTCTGTCATAGCACGCCAGAAGTTAGGTTTCAAGCTACCACCTTCGCCCAAGAAGTTACGACCATCAACCTGATAACTGCTGAGGAAACCTGTCTTGCGATCGAATACAAGATCGAAGTTGTTGCCTGCAAAGCGTACAACACCTTCTTTTACACTGTCAGTTACCTTCACCTTATTCTTTACAACAGGCTCCATCTTTGGCATCGGCTGCCAAGGCTGCACCTCCATTTGCATTTCTGCTACAGTCTGTCCAGCTGCCATCAGTGGTTCAGCAGTCTTCAACTTAAAGTCGATATTCAAGAGAACTTCACCATCAAACTCCTTACCAACTATTGGTAAAGTATATTCAACTGTCTGTTGTGGTGCAACATTCAGTTCTTCAATCGCACCCTTCTCAACAACCTTACCCTCGTTAACAAGGCTCCATTCCATACGATAATTGCTAAGATCACGGAAGAAGTATTCGTTGTGAACAGCTATCTTGCCCTGCTTGAGGTCAACTGGTCGAGCCCAGATATTCTGATATTCATAGGCAACCTCATAAGCATGTGGATTCAACTGACGGTCAGGACCAATCATACCATTGCAGTTGAAGTTGTTGTCTGATGGATCAGTCTTATTATAGTCACCACCGTATGTGTATTCCGTCTTCACATCAACCGCATCAGCTGCACGCTCATAATCTTCCAACCTACGAGAAGCATCAAACTTAGGATTGCGGTGTAAGCCTTGATCTACAAAGTCCCAATCAAATCCACCTTGGAACTTAGGATACTTACGAACGAGATCCCAGTACTCCTTCAAGTTACCACCAGAGTTACCCATCGTATGGTTATACTCGCATTGGATAAGTGGACGAGTGTATTGAGCGTTCTTTGAGTAATCTTCACAAGCCTTTGGAGAATAGTACATTGGGCAGAAAATATCCGTAGCATAGCCATTCAGCTCTGCACGCTCATACTGCACAGGACGGCTCTGGTCCTGCGACTTAATCCAATCGTATGCATCATCGAAGTTCTTGCTGTAGCAAGTCTCGTTACCAAGACTCCAAAAAATGACACTTGGATGATTGAACTTCGTTCCGACATTATGCTGATTACGCTCCATAATCTGCTTAGCAAAAAGCGGACTACCCGATACTGCATCCTTATTATAGCCGAAGCCGTGGCTCTCTTGATTAGCCTCAGCAACCACATAGAGTCCATACTCGTCGCATAGGTCATACCAAATAGGGTCGTCAGGATAGTGACAAGTACGCACTGCATTGACATTCAAACGCTTCATCAGTTTGATATCCTGAATCATACGCTCACGTGTCACAACGTAACCACCATCTGGATCCATCTCATGACGGTTAGCTCCCTTGAAGAGAACAGGCTGACCATTGACCAACACTTGCGAGTTCTTGATTTCAACCTTACGGAAACCAACTTTGAGCGGGATAGTCTCAATAGTCTTACCGGTCTTGGCATCTTCAACATTCACATAGAGATTATAAAGATAAGGAGTCTCTGCTGTCCACTTCTTAGGGTTTCTCAGCTCCATAAAAGCCTTAGCTTGCCCTGCTTTGTCTGCCGTAACGACCGTCTTGCTGGCAAGATTATTATCAGCATCCTCCAAGATTAAGAAAGCCTTTGTATTACCCGCTAACTGGAGATTGACGCTAAGCGTACCGTCCTTGTAATCATTTACGAGGTCAGGAGTTACACGAATGTCTTTCAAATGCTGCTTTGCATCACGGGCATAGAGATAACTTTCACGAGCAACACCACTGAGACGCCAGAAGTCTTGGTCCTCACAATAGCTGCCATCTGACCAACGGAATACTTGAAAAGCAATCTGGTTATCCCCTTTCTTGAGGAACTTCGTTACGTCAAACTCTGGTCCAATCTTAGAGTCTTCACTATAGCCAACAAACTTACCGTTCACCCACAGATATACACAAGACGTTACAGAGCCAAAATGAGCGATTACTTGTTTTCCATCCCAGTTGTCTGGTATGCGAATAGTACGACGATAAGAACCAACATGGTTCTCCTTAATTGGAACCTCTGGAGGATTATTTTTGAAGTTACCACGCCATGCAAAACCAATGTTCACATAGACAGGGTCGCCATAGCCATTCACCTCCCAAATACCAGGAACAGGAAAGGTCTTCCACTGAGAATCATCGAAATCGGTACGGAAGAAATCTGTTGGACGTTGATCAGCATTCTCAACCCAGTTGAACTTCCAGTCCCCATCAAGGGAAAGATAGTTAGCCGACTTCTTCATATCAAACTTTGTTCCACGCAGATTTTCAAATGGTGCAAACGCAAAGAAGTCTGTATGCGTTGCAAAACGATTGACAGCATTCACCTGAAGGTCATGCCATTCGCTGAAAGTAGGCTCAATAGCGGCGTTCTGTGCATGAATACCAGACACAGACATGCCCATCAACAAAGCCGTTAGAAAAAGCTTATCCATATTGATAATAATTTAGGTTTCTTTCTTTAAAATCCTTAACTCAAACAAGAGTATATAAAAGGATAACACAACAAAATTAGCAAAAAAACCTGTAATCATCGACTTATGTCACGAAAAATATGTATATTTGCTTAGATAAACAGTATAAATAACATTTATTGTATCCCTATATGGCCAGACAACACTTCCTAACCCATTCACTTGTTTGCTGCCTTTTACTAATTGGCTCTACAAATATTGCAAATGCGCAAAGAAGACATAAAGCCATTACTAAAAAGCAAAAGCAGCCGTTATTCCTCAAGAGTGATACCCTACCTATCGTCGGTTCAATGGCAAAGATAGGTAAGAAACAGATGAATAAAGGTTTGGTAAACTCAGCCATTAATGCCCTTTCTGGACAAGCCGTTGGTGTAAATGTCGTTACGAATGGGCAGGATCGTATGGCAATGTTGACCAGTGTGCGTGTTCGTGGCACGACATCGCTTACTGGTGGTAATGACCCTCTGGTCCTTATAGATGGTGTTTCTTCTGATTTATCTACCCTATCCACCATTTATCCTGCTGATATCGAAAGCTTTACTATCCTCAAGAATGCTTCAGAAACGTCTAAGTATGGTTCACGAGGAGCATCGGGTGTTATCGAAGTAAAGACAAAGCGTGGCAATGGTAGTAAGTTCCAGATCTACTATGACGGAACTGCTGGATTCGACGTTGTATACAAACGACTTAGAATGCTCAATGCTACGGAGTATGTTAGTGCTGCAAAAGCATTGGGATTAGACTATGTTGATAAGGGCTATGATACTAACTTTCAAAAAGAAATAGTACGAACAGGTTTCGTAAACTCACACCACGTGGCTTTTAGTGGAGGCAGTGAGAAGTCTAACTATCGTGCCTCATTAGGCTATGTGCGCGGTCAAACGGTTATTAAAAACAAGGATTACAATAACTTCGTGGCTAAGTTAGACATCTCACAGCTTGCCTTTGACGAGAGACTAAAGATAGACTTTGGTGCCTTCGGTTCATCTCAACAAGATGAAAAGATATTTGATATTCAAGCACTTTCCTACTCTACTGCTGCGATGAATCCAACACTCCCATTCCACAAAACAGGAAATGGATGGCAGAGGAATGGCAATGCATCACAGATAGGACCGACAGAACCATTGCTGTTTGAGCGTAACGATGAAAAGAATCTTACGTTCAACTCACATCTGCAGTTGTCCTTACAGCTAACACATAACCTTCAGTTAGCAGCCTTAGGTTCCTATTCTTACACCTCAACGGAGAACGGACGATTTGCTCCGACATGGGTATGGGCGCAAGGATTAGCATATAGAGGAGAACGAAAGACCGAAGATATGTTAGGTAACATCTCTCTTAATTGGAAATATCGTTGGGGGATTAACAATTTATCTGCCACCATTCTTGCTGAATATCAGAAGAAAAAGATAGCAGCTTTTTGGACACAAGTAAAGGGATTAACCAACAATTACTTTGGTTATGACAATCTTGGGGCTGCTTCTGACCGTCCTTATGGAGGAACGGGTAGTAGTTATGCTGACCCAAGTCTTACCTCTTTTATGGGTACACTTACCTACACACTACTCGACCGATACACACTTAATCTGACAACACGTGCAGATGGTTCGTCAATGGTTGGCAAAGACCATACATGGGGCATCTTCCCTTCTATCTCAGCAACTTGGGATATGAAGAAAGAAAGTTTCCTACGCAACAATAAGAGCATTAGTCTTCTGAACCTTCGAACCGGTTATGGTAGGTCTGGAAACCTTGGTGGAATCAGTTCTTATTTGACCTTAAGGCAATATATCCCAGTAGGTTTAATCTCGTACAATGGTACACCAACAGTCACTATGGGTACCTTACGCAATAGTAACCCTGACCTACGTTGGGAGACGCGCAGCACCTTTAATATTGGTACAGACCTTGGGTTGTTCAACAATCGTCTGCTCCTTACAGCAGAGTATTACTATTCCAAGACTACCGATATGCTTTACGAATATGACGTACCTGTGCCAACTTTCGCCTTCGACAAGCTATTGGCAAATATCGGTTCTATGTCTAACAGTGGTTTTGAGTTGGGTATTGGCGTCGTTCCTATATCAAAGAAAGACATGGAACTCAATGTCAATGTCAATATGGCATGGCAAAAGAATAAACTCCTTTCTCTCAATGGTAAACATAATGGAAGACAGATGACAGCGTCAGAAATAACCCCTATCGGTGGTATGAATGGCGCAGGTTTCCATGGTGGATATAATGATATTATCTATCAGATTGTAGGTCAACCTTTAGGTGTTTTCTATCTTCCTCACTGCAAAGGAATCGTTGACAACGGACATGGACACAACAAATACGACATTGCTGATTTGAACAATGACAATGTAATCGACCTCAGCGACCATGGTGACCGATATATCGCAGGACAAGCAACACCTAAGATGACCTTAGGTTCTAACATAAGTTTCAGATACAAAGCATTCGACATTTCCTTACAGATGAATGGTGCTTTCGGACATAAGATATTTAACGGAACAACTCTTTCTTTCCTGAACATGTCAAACTTCCCAGACTATAATGTCCTTGCAGAAGCTCCAGCACGGAATATTGTTGACCAGAATGTGACGGATTATTGGTTGGAAAAAGGTGATTATCTAAACTTTGATTATCTTACGATAGGTTGGAATACGCCTATTAAAAACAAATATATCAGTTCACTACGTGTGTCTTTTAGCATCAATAACCTTGCAACAATAACAAGTTATAGTGGCTTAACACCGATTATCAATAGTTATGTAGTAGATAACACTTTAGGTATTGATGACAAACGTACCTATCCTCCTTATCGCACTTACTCTATCGGTGTGAGTATTAAGTTCTAAGCAATTTAACACAACATAAACAACTGTCAAGTATGAAATACTTACTTCGCCCACTCTTTTTTCTAACTTTCCTCACATTGACTGGTTGTCTGGACGAGAATAGCAAAGATAGCCTCGATGAACAACATACCTACACGACAGATAGAGATGTATATGTCAATGCTGTCGCTACTTTGTATAACTACATAGGAAGTGATAAAGACAGTGAGGGATTACAAGGTACTTATCGTGGTGTATATGATTATAATACGTTCACAACCGATGAAGCAATCATACCTGTACGTGGTGGAGACTGGTATGATGGAGGCTTTTGGGCTGATTTATATACTCATAAATGGGCAGAAGACAGTAAACCGCTCTACGATACATGGAAATATCTCTATAAAGTAATTGTATTCTGTAATGATGCACTTACAACTATCGACAAACATAAACAACTGCTTACAGATGAGCAGTACAAGGCTTATAGGGCTGAGGTTAGGGCTATCCGTGCCTTATACTACTATTACCTTATGGATATGTTTGGAAATATACCATTAGTAACGACGGCTGGCGAAAGTACTGAAAACGCAGAACAAGCAAGTCGCCCTGAGGTATATCGGTTTATTGTAAAAGAACTACAAGAAGTCACCCCACTGCTTCCTACAGGTCATAGTAACCTTCTTGGCAAGAACTATGGACGTGTAACACGTTCTGTAGCCAACTTCCTTCTTGCTAAGTTGATGCTGAATGGTGAGGTTTATTCTGATGTTGATTGGACAGATAATCAACAACCTAATGGTAAGCAAACCTACTTTACCATCAATGGTCAGCAGATGAATATATGGCAAGCCTGCAAATATTACTGCGATGAGTTGACTGCTGATGGCTTTACCTTAGCAGCCGATTATCTCAGCAACTTCTCTGTTAACAACGAGAATTCACCAGAGAATATCTTTACTATCCCGCTCGACAAACACCTTTACAAAAACCAATTCCAGTATCTCTTCCGCTCTCGGCACTACTCACATGGCGGTGCCTTCGGTACAGGCTCTGAGAATGGAGCCTGTGCAACTATTTCAACAGTGAAGACTTTCGGCTATGGTACCAGTAATGTTGACAAGCGATATGCTTATAACCTCTACTCTGACACTGTTCGAGTAGATGGAAATATCATATATTTAGAAAATGGCAAACCACTTGTTTATATGCCACTTGATGTAGAGTTAAATCTCACTAACAGCCCATATATCAAGACGGCAGGAGCAAGAATGGCTAAATATGAGGTGGACCGCAACGCCTTTAACGATGGTAAAAGCCCTGACAACGACATTGTTCTCTTCCGTTATGCAGATGTATTGCTAATGAAGGCTGAAGCTGCAGTACGCAACGGAGAGAATGGTAATACTGAACTCAACCTCGTTCGCAGCCGTAGTGGCATGGGAAATAGAACTGCTACATTAGATAATATTCTTGCTGAACGCCTGATGGAACTAATGTGGGAGGGCTGGCGTCGTAATGACCTCATCCGCTTCAATCGTTTCCATCAGTCCTACGACCTTCGTACTGCACCCGAAACAGAAGCCGACCGTCATACTATCGTCTTCCCTATCCCATCACGTGCATTAGACCTCAACGAAAAACTGAAACAGAATAAAGGTTATCAACGCTAAATAAAACCTCCGTCAACCCCATGCTTCTGTGTGAGGTTCAACACTGCAAGATTAAGAAATATATTGACAAAATATTCGAGGGAGAGGTAGAAAAATGCCTTAAAAGCGAGTTATTTCCCCACCTTCGTAAGTCTCTTATTATCAAATAGTTGTAAAAATGGCTTTTAAAAGGTGCTTAATAAGGTTCCAAAAGGGCGTTAGTAAGACCTCAAAAGGGCACCTTTTGCAAGCCAATTGGGCATTAATTGCAATGTAAGATAACATCTAAAATACAACTTATTGAAAATAAAGAAGTTACCTTGTTGGCATAACTGAATAGGTAACGATTTGGAAACGAGCGAGCTACTTGGCTTTGCTGTTTTCTGCCTAACAAAGAACGCTTGTTATTCTGTCTGCAAAGATAATACTTTGTAACCGAATAACAAGCGTTTATGCTAAGAAATTCTTTGTTTTGCGTTTTTTTGTAAACTCGTATGGCTTATAGTTTTCTCCCTCGTTTCTTTCTGTTCGCTTCGTTTGGTGTGGTCTTTTTAATGCTTCTTTGTTAGTTGGTTCAAAGTTATTCTTCAGGGAACGGTAGCCGAACTCCCTGCCTATTTCCGACGCCTTGAAAGATTGTCCTCTGTATGAGAATTTCAAGCCATAGACCTTTCCCTGCTTGTTCTTCACGCGCTCTATGGTAATGCCGTTCTTGTTTAATTCGTAGAGGAACATGGAATTTCCCGTGATGCCTGTACCTTTGTATTTATCAAGCAGGGTATAGCATATTCTTTGCAGTTCTTTCTTTGCTTCCTCCCTTGTGGGATTGGCTTTTACCTTTTGGTGTTTCCTCTCCGCCTTGACCTCCTTTGCGATAGTCAAGCCTTTCTCCCTGCTGATGTCCTCCGCCACCCTCGCTGCCCTGTTGCTCACAAAAGTGGTGTCATATACCTCTCCACACAGACTGATGCGGTTGGCGATGATATGAATATGCCTGTTATCGGTGTCCTTGTGGGTTACGGCTACCCATTGGTGATTGTCAAGCCCCATTCGCTTGGCAAACAGATGAGATATCCTCATCAATTCAGAAACAGGCAGTTTCTTCTCGTCCTGCGGAGCGATACCTATTTCGATACGGAGGAACTTGTTCCTGCATCGGCTGTTGTAGTCGCTGACCACCTTCATTTCCTCATGGATAGCCTTCGGCTCCCTGCTGCAAAGATTGTGGAAGGCAAGCCGACAACCGAGCTTGCCCTCCCTGAAAATATAGTCCAATGCCGTGCTTCCGTGCGCTATCGCCTTACACTTTCCTATCATCTCTCGTCAAATTTAAGACCTTATAAATATCATCATCAATCCGAAAGTGAGGGTCGAAAAAACGCTTAAATGCTTCTTTGGCACATATGGAAAGGTTCTTGGTTATCGGCACCCATGACTCGTCCTTTATCCTGATGAGGTTG
>QWCL01000179.1_pt1 | contig 27393 bp, 30 predicted proteins | sample 1972551 | NCBI WGS metagenome assembly QWCL01 (sample SAMN09866709, study PRJNA288562) | Human oral metagenome isolate term2_saliva, whole genome shotgun sequencing... | isolation source: mouth | host: Homo sapiens | place: USA: California
CAATATTTAAGAGGAGATTTATAATGGTTCATTTCTATAAATTTATAAACGAGTTATATATTTTGTTTAACCAATTATTAACTATTTTTATCAATAATCACTTCATTAATTTGTACTTTTTAATTTTCCCAATTTGTAAAATTAAACCAGAAAAAAAGCATCTCGTATTAGACGAAATGCTTTCAATAAGTATAAATAAGTTTTAACGTTTACTAAATTGTGACGCTTTACGGGCTTTTTTCAAGCCTGGTTTGACAAGTTTTTGTTTCAATTAATCTTAGAATAGCTTTATATCAATATCCAGAAGTTTCATGCTAATTGTTTATTTCAAAAAATTTGTATAAGTTCTATTGAATAAGGGAAACTACCTCAAATATTAATATAGTAATTTTAAATAACTAATTATCATTTGTATTACAATAGAAGAAAAAAGGAGATTAATTATGAAAAAAGATGCTATATTATCTGAAGATAGAAAATATCGTTACTTACTTTCTCGTAATTGGGATGATACTAAACCTACAGCTTTGTTTATTGGTCTGAATCCTTCTACAGCTGATGAAAAAGAGGATGATCCTACAATTAACAAATGTATCAGTTACGCTAAAAGTTGGGGAAATCCAGGTAGACTACTTAATCGTGCAAAGAAGTTATTTCCTTAATCTCAGACTTATATTGTTTAAAACAAAACAAAAATGGTACACCCCATCACCCACTCTATTTATCCAAGGAAACAAAACCATCTCCCTATATACAATAAACTCTTATTCAATTAAGAGTAACTGAGGTGAAATAAGTGTTCAATATAAATCAACACAAAAGAAAGATGCTTGAAACCAGCATTTTTTCTTTTTTTAAAATGCCACTTACTGTTCCGTGTTTCAATTCAACCTCTACATTTGTGACAAGAAACTATATTACAGATATAGTTTTTCTAACCTTCTATAAACCATTCCATAACTTTGCTTTCATACTCATCTGGATTTACTTCCTCAAATACACTAAACAAAATTTTTTGTTCTGAAAAAAAGCTATACAATGTGCTGTCCTCAAATTGAACAGTAGTATCAGTTATCTCCGAGAAATCAACCATCAACAATTTTGTATCTTCTGTTCTACCACCCGTCCTAGTTTGAACAATCGTCTTGGATTTAATCCCAAACTTGTTGAATAATGCAATCTTCTCAATTTTTTGGGCTTCCTTACTAAACATATTGGCTACAACAATTGATGATATGCTCTTTGAAACTTTACCATTTTTTGCGAGTTTCATTGGCACATTCAATTCATTAGCAATTTCTTTTATACTTTTACCTATAAATTCTTTACCTAACTTCTCTAGAATATCTTTTAGCCCCTCTATACTAGTAAATTCTTTATCTGGGTAAAGTGGTTTAAAATCTTTCCCAAAATGTTGTTGAACAATTGTAGAGACATAACTCCTAGTTAGTCTAAATCTTGGAGGATGAGGATACTTAGGTGCTGTATCCATATATGACATTTCTGTTCTCAGTTTTGAAATTTTAGGGAATTCAATACTTTTATCAAGTGCATTTTTTTCAACATTACGAACAAAGTCTCTTACTATTTTCCAATCGTTTTCCAAAACCTTTTTATCTTCTTCGCTAAAAATCAGGAATTGATAGCCTTGAATTGGAAAATTACTATATTCAGAGGCTTTCACTGTTTTATCAGAATCATAAAGATAATAAACAAGTAGAAGTTCCTCTAATTTATGCCATAAAGTTGATTCATAAAAATTATCTTGACTTCCAATTTTATCAACAGAAACTGCGGTTATACTCATTGGCTCTTTCGCCTCTAAAGCATGTTTGCTTTTACTTTTAGGAGAAGATTTTTTTAACCCTGTTGTTTTAAGCTCTACAGGTCTCCCATCAATTAATAAGTCTGCTTCTTGCTTGGTATCCGCTTGGTAACCAAAGACAGATTGTTCAATAACATCCCCTGCAATTCCTGTAATTTTGGGTTTTTCTTTAGTCTTATCAAACACATTGTTTTTGTCTACCTGACCTAAAGTTTTACCAACCACCTGATCTAAAATACGGACTACTTCTTCCTCTGTAAATATGTGATTCGCCATATGAAAACCTCTTATACTTTTTGTGCTATCACCATTATACCAAAAGCAATGTTTAACCCTTGATCAATACAAAAAGTTATTGTATAATTAAAAAATGAATACACAGGAGAAACACATGAATGTTTTAGAATTATTCGCTGGCGTTGGCGGTTTCCGAATTGGATTAGAAAACGCTGATAAAAATCTTTTCAAAACTAAATGGAGTAATCAGTGGGAACCTTCGCGCAAATCCCAAGACGCTTTTGAAGTCTATGATTACCACTTCCCTAATAGTGAAAATATCAATATCAGCATCTCAGATATCCCTGACGAAAAATTTGCAGAGATGGATGCTGATATGATTGTCGGTGGTTTTCCTTGTCAAGACTATTCCGTAGCACGTAGTAAAAAAAATGAACAAGGTATTGAAGGTAAGAAAGGGGTGCTCTTTTGGGAGATTATCCGAGCAACTCGTATCATTAAACCTAAATATTTAATTCTCGAAAATGTTGACCGATTACTAAAAGCTCCTTCTAAACAGCGAGGCAGAGATTTTGCAATTATGCTTACTGCGTTTAATAATTTAGGTTATTCGGTTGAATGGCGTGTTATTAATGCAGCTGACTACGGAAGAAGTCAAAGAAGACGTCGAGTTTTCTTTTTCGTCTTTAGAAACGACACAAAATATGCGAAATCATTAGATAGCAAATATGAAAATGAGGATATAGTTTTTGAAGAACATAAGTATGATGACTATCTTTTTCAAACTGGATTATTTGCAACTCAATTTCCAATAAAACAAGCACCTGTTAAAAATCGCCAAGTTTTCTATGAACTAGAGGATGATATTGTTGCTGTTTCCGATAACTTTACAGGAACGGTTTGGAATACTGGAGTTATGCGTCATGGGAAATATTACTCTATTGAAACAGCAGCCAACTTCGATGGTAACCCTATTACTCTAGGAGAAATTCTCCAAGATGAAACTGAGGTACCTGATAAATACTTTTTAACGGATAAGGCTAAGCTAGAAAAATTTCAGTATCTTAGGGGGCCGAAGAAACTAGAAAGAACCTCAGCTGATGGACATACATATATTTACTCGGAGGGGGGAATGTCACCATATGATGATTTGAACCTTCCAGGACGGACTATGTTGACATCTGAAGGAACTGTCAATCGCTCTACACATTTTCTATTTGTAAATAATAAGTACCGCCTTCTAACTCCTATAGAAGCTGAGCGTCTTCAGGATTTCCCAGATGATTGGACAGCGTATAAAAAGCTAGAAGATGGAACAGTTGTTGAAGTTTCAGATAAAATGAGAATGTTTTTTATGGGAAATGCATTGGTCACTGAGATTGTTAGAAAAATTGGTGATTTTATCAAAACTATAGACTAAAAACAAAAGTACGGACTCTTCCGTACTTTTTATTTTCCTTCTAAGCTTAACGAATGGTGGCTATACTCAAATAGCCTTATATTTTTCATCTCTTTCCTTTGCTTTACTTTAAAAACAAAATAATGATTTCGTCCATCCTTAGCATTTTCTTGATTTAATCTGAAGTAGTTAGTGTGACATAATGCCATCGTTCGAAGAATATCATCAGTCAAAAATGTTAGTGGAACGCTCATATTAGAGTACCTTTGGAAATCTTCCTCAAAATGTGAGTAGCTTTCAGAAAAGTAATCTATTTGTAAATCACCTGCGTATAGATTTCTTCTATCCATTTCTTCCTTCTTTCAACGGCATAAAATTTCCAACAATGATTCCTACTACTCTTGGGTCTTCATCATAAGAGATAAAGATATCCTTATATTTTGGATTAATCGAAACTAATCGCAAACCATTTTCTTCACGGTAAACTCGTTTAATATATGTTTGGTTATTACATACTACAGCATAAACTGCACCATCATAATCAAAACCTGTCTCACGGATAAGAGCTACTGAACCGTTATGATATTTGGGTTCCATAGAATCACCAGATACCCACGAGGCAAAATCATGAGCTAGTTCTTTATTGAAATAAACAGTGTCGTAGTTTTGATCATCGTAAACTGATGCACCAATACCAGCAGACATTTTTTCGTATACATGGTATTCGTAGAGATTTTCTGAAACAGATATTACTTGTTGAGTTTTCTCTTTTTGCACCAAGTCACGTGCATATTCTACTACTTGATTTTTACCTTTATTCGACAATGTATTATACAGACGAACAATCTCAATTTCTGTAAAATATCCCATTGGTACTTTAAGTATTTTTTCCAACTGTTTTACTTTATCTTTAGATGGCTCTTTTACTCCTCGTTCCCATGCAGAATAAGCTTGATAGCTAATATCTAATTGATCCGCAATATCTTTTTGAGTCATTTTTAGCTTTTTTCTCTGAGCCTTCAATTTTTCAGGTTGATACATCATTTACCTCACATTAATATTAATTTCAATTCAGCTTTTTGTTTTACCTCTTTATCTGTTAAGTTATCCCTATTCCAAATATAATCCTTTGTCATAAATAAGCTATACTTTTAGAGTATCTTAGGAGGTCTTCTTTGTTCACAAATTGCTCTATCCTCTTGATAAGATAATCTTTGTAATAGTTGAACTCTTTAATAATCTGCTCTTTGATACTGCAAAAAAGGAGTAGTGGGCTATTTTGTCCAACGATATAAGCTTCAATAGCTTGCTTTGAAACCCAAGACTATTTTGAATATTTGAAAAGTCTCACAACTATACTAGATTTTTTATAAAAGGATAATGTCATATATTAATCCTATAGCAGAGAAGGTATTTGCCTCCTCTTCTAGTAGTTTTTCCTAATTATCAATAGATTCTGTTAAATAATCTTCTTCATGTTTAAGAATAAAATGTCCTAGTTCATGACACAATACGGCTTACAAACTAAACCATTTTGATTGTATAAAAATAGTAGACAAATGTCTACTATATTGACTACTGTTCCAATTTAATTTACTCCCCACAGCTTCAAACTGGCGTTGAATGAGATTCTCTGCTTTCTTACCAATCTCTCTGATATGAAGAATACTTACGTTTACGTCTCATTTTAGGTACTCTTCCTCTTGTTTTCTCAACAATAGTATACCCATTTTTCTTGTATTGTACTTATCCAATTTTTCAACAGTGAAGGATTGGGTAAAGTATAATCTAAAGATACACTTCTCAGTGAGCGACCTCCAATCAGAACTTTATCAATCATTTCTCGTTTTAATTTAGGAGAATAATAACGATTCTTTCTTTTTTTGGCGATTTCTATTCCGTATCGATTAATCAATTTAATCATATAGCTAAGATTAGAAATGTTTATCTCAAATTTATTTGAAAGCTGCTCTAAGCTATATCCTTGGTTTCTAAGTTCATAGATTTGAACCTTATCTTCATAAGTCAATTTCATAATAAAAACACCCCAAAAGTTAGATTTTTTCTGTCTAACTTTTGGGGTGCAGTTCAAAAAGAGCTTCCTTTTTTAAAATAACTCGTATTGTGAGAATAAAAATTCAATAAATACTCAACTTAGGACCTTAATAATATTAGTAAAACACTAAATCCAAATGCATTATTATCTACGAAGAGTTTTAGATTATTATCGTTAACATCAAATACTCTAAATTATCGAATTTCATAATAAACAGCCACACAAAATCTACCTCTACTACCCAATTTTTATCAGTATTAGCACGAGTAAACTTTATTTTAAGACCCACTTTAGCTTATTTTTATTCAAAAACTTTTCTACTATATGTTTATTCATCTAATCAATTAGATATCAATAGTCTCTCCAATAGATAAAACCGTATAGTTTGCAGCTTCTACTTCTTTATTTGTCGTATTATAATGACTATAGTCTTCAATATGAATTGGATAAATGTTTTTAGGTTGAAGTAGGTCATTCATTTGGTTTAACATTTTCAAATCCATTGTAAATGGTCCACCAAACGAATCAGATTTTACAGCACCTAAATTAGCAAAAATAGCATCTATATTTTTGGGAACACTTTTTGTTAAATTTGAATAGAAAATAGTATCACCCGTAAAATAAATCACTTTAGTTTCTGATGAACTTGCAATTGATATTTGATACCCATTAACTTTCCCAACTATTTTTTGCATAATGTAATTACTAGCATGATAGGCTGGTATGGCTTTGATAGTAATAAGATAGTCACCTACAGAAAACTGCTTTTCTTCGCCCCATTTTAAAACAAAGTTATTTAAGCTAGACATCCCATTTAAGATTTTCTTATTAGGAGAAATTACAGTTTTACCCTTTAAATAATTTCTTCCCACATCATCTAAATGATCTTGATGACCATGAGTTATTAGCCATACATCAACTTTATTAAGAAGAGACTTATCATTATTTACATTAGTTTGTTTCTCGGACACAAATCCTTTAAACTGAACTAATGTTCCTTTGGGAGATAAATCAGGATCAATTCCAATATAAAATTTATTATCAATAGAAAGGACTCCACATGCAACTCCACAATAAGTAAACGAAATAGACATAATACCTCTTTTATTTTTTTATATAACGATATTTGTTCAATCTATAAGTTGAAATAAAAGTAATTATCAGATTAATTACCATAAAGAAAACAACAACTACTACCATAGACCAAAAGTTCAAATTCACAACAATTTCACTTAATCCTAGTAAACTAGTTAGCATATTCAACACACTTTCTGAGAAAAAGTAATATATTCCAAATCCCAAAATTGAGCCTAAAATTGTAATAATTTCAATTCGAAATACATATTGTAATCTTAATGACTTCACTGTAAAACCTAACAGTCTATTAATTTTAAGTTCAGAGTCCTCTTGTTTTATATTAACCATAGTGAGTAAAAAAGTAATGAGAGCTGAAAGAACTAATGAAATCACTGATACTATAAGCAAAATAAAGAACAGAGCATTTTGAATTACTTTTATCAAATTATCAGTACTAGAACGGGCATTTGAGATAATAACACTTGTACCTAAATTATAGTTCTTATCAAGAATTTTATCAATATCCTCATGTTTTTTAAACTGAATAACTTTCTGATTCGTCTTAACAGGCCAACCTAATTTTCCATATCCAGAATTCAATATATATGCTTCTTTACCTAAATTGTTCACAGAATTATAAATGCCAACAATTTTATACTTTTTATCTTTCTCATTATTAGTTTTTATGTTGACCTCATCTCCTACACTTTTATGTAACGTTTTAGCTAAATTATTTCCTATAATAATTTCATCACTATTTACTGGTACATTACCTTTTGTTACTTTAATAGTACTTGGAATTTTTCCATAAACCATGGTAACAACATTTTCATTACCAATTTTTAAAGTGGTCTGAGAGAATGTTTGTGAAAAAGATACATCGTAATCATTAGCAATTTTACGCTCGACTTCTTCTATATCATTCATCTTATTTGAAGATAAAACTAAATCATTTTGCGGTAATCCCAAAATTCCATAAACATTATCTTTTTTCGAAAATGAATAGTTTAATCCTAAAAGACTATATAATAACGAGCTAAACAGTATAACTACAATTAGTAATGATACATATTGTTTAAATTTAGAAAGTATTTGCTTAAGCGCATATCTAATAAAGAATGGAAGAAATTTTGGTGATAAAATACTTCCACGAGAGATAGTATTCTTTTGCGTTTGATTTGTAATTGCATTGACCGGAGATATTCTTTTTACTTTATAAAGCATTCCTAATAATACAAGAATACAGATAACTAAAAATACTACGGATATAATCATTCCGTCTTTTATATTATATTTAATATATGAAATCTTACTGAGACCATTAATTTTTAAAAATGAGTTTAAAAGAATAGGAGTTGCCAGACTTGAGAGAACATTACCAATCAATATTCCAGAAACAATAATCCCTCCATAAAAAATACAATATGATTTTCTGATTGTATTATATAGTTTCGATTATCATAAACCGATGTACTACTCCCAATAGACATTTTTTCTTAAACATAGTATTCATAAAGATTTTCTGTAACCGTAACAATTTTTCGAGAATTCTCTTGAACTAACTTACGAGTATATTCTAAAACTTGATTTTGTTCTTTATCAGATAAAACATTGTACAAACGTACTATACCAATTTCTGTAAAATAATCTTTTGACATGTTGAATATTTTTCCAACTGTTTTACTTTATTTTTAGATGGTGCTTTTACTCCTCGTTCCCATGATGAATAGGCTTGATAACTAATTCCTAATTAATCTGCTTTATCCTTTTGCGTTATTTTTAGCTCTTTTCTTCGAGCTTTCATTTTTTCTGGTTGATACATAACTTCACCTCACATTAGTAGTAATTGTAATTCTGCTTTTTTCCTTGCCTCTTTATCTGAGAATTTTTCTTTATCCCAAACGTACGCAATCGACTTCCCTTTATTATAAATAAGCCATATTCTTAAATTGGCACTACTTTCTTTAATCTTTTTCCAGTTATCTTGATTCAATAAATCTGGATATTCTTGACTCGTTATAAAGCCTACTTTTCTAACTCTCTGCTTAACCTGATTAATAAGGGAAGGTTGAAACTGATTGAACTCCTCGATAATTTTTTCTCTAATATAATGAAACAAACGAAAAATAGAATCATTCTTCCCTTCGATATAACTCTCAATTGCTTGTGTGACTTCTCCCTCGTTATCAGAATAATGTTCTCTTAGAAAATCTGAGAGGCGATAGAATAAGGCCTGCTTTGAAACTTCGAGACTATTTTGCACTTGATGGAAGGTATCGCAACTATAGTAGATTTTTGATAAAAGAACAATATCTGGCATCAATACCACAGCTGAAAAGATATTGGCCTCTCGCTCTAGTAAGTTCTCTTGATTATCAATTGATTCTGTAAAATAATTTCCATCATGTTTAAGCATAAAGTGCCCTAATTCGTGACATAAGGTAAAATTTTGTTTTACTTTTGGATTATCTTTTTCAAAGGAGAAACTGATCCCATACTTATCAATTATTGTTAAACCTTCAACTTTATGATTTGTGAAATGATGGCTTATTACTTGAATTTTATTCTTCTTAACATGATACCGAAAGAAAGAATTAAAATGATAATTCAGCAGCTGGATATTATTATCCTTTATATACTGATACAATTCTTTTTTTGTGACAGTGCTTACTCTTGCATATAGACTACTCAACGAGCCTTCCCTCCCTAAATATATCAAACTAAACCTATTTGGTTTAGTTTGATTGTATAAAAAAAGTGGACGAGTGTCCACACAAAAATCATTTATCTTTTTGTATCTTCATACCATGTAATAATTTTCTGTATAATTTTAAACATATCTGGATTATTAATTACAACAAATAGTAGATTCTGTTTTACTCTCGTAATCCCTTCAAATAAGTTTTTTATTTCAATATATGGGTAGTATTCATTGGTCTCAGCAATCAATCTTGCATCTTCATTATAGTGAATTCTTTCATCTATTGGAATCAGAACATTATCATATTCCCTACCAATTACAGTAAATCCATTTTCAGAGTCTGATAATATCTGCTTTCTTTTCTTTACTCGAGTAGAAACAGTAGTATACTCCGCAATTTCGATACAGCAATAATTTTCTACTGTTTTACAATTTCTAATAAATTCTCGAGCTTTACCAATCTCCGTAAAGTATACTACATTTACTTTGGGGAACTCCATTGGATCAAGCCCCCTTGCTTTCAAATCAAATAATTTTTTTATGAAAGTTGATAGTGCCTTATCACTTCGTACTCGATTTGTTAATAAATATTTTTCAACGTTTGGATTTTCATTTAATAAAGTTTGAATATCCTCAGTCTGCTCTTCATACTTTAATACTTGCTCTTTATCAACAGAGAAGATAATAGTTGCAGTAGAGCTAATAAAAATATCATATTGATCTTTAGTTAATCTCTGTGCTTCATCAATTAAAATAACATCAAACTTATTATAATCCTCAACACTCCATCCTTTTACCTCAGATATTGATTTAAACTGAAAACCGTATTGAACAGATAATTGAGAAGAATTACTAATATTAGCTACAAAAATATAAAGAACAGAATTATTTTTATTATATTCCTTAGCTAAATCAAATAGAACTAAAGACTTTCCTGTTCCAGCTCCACCTGAAATACTAAACTTCCCTTTCTTCTTTCCTATTATTATATTCCTAATTTCCTTCTGTTTGTTATTTAAGAAATATCTTGACTTTATAAATTTATCAGGCTCAGAGTAGGGAGAAATCAATATAGTAGAAGCATCTATGAGCTTCAAACTATTTTCTTCAATATAATCCTCTTCTATACTACTTGCTACTTCGCTAAAATCTACCTTAACAAGTTTTCCTTGATCTATCTTAAATAGTTCATTTGTATCATAAACAAATGTAAATGCAAATACATCTTTTCCTAAAGTATTTAACAAATAAGTATGTCTATCTAATTGATCATAAATTCCATCGAATCCATCATGAGGATATTGAGATTTTAGTTCAACATTAAGTATTGAATTCTTTGCAAATCGTAAAATATCGAACTGTTCTCTAAAACCATCTTCAACCGTTTGATCTAATAAATAACCAAACTTTTGTTTTGAGCTTAAAAGTAGTTTCAATTGTGTGAAAAAAGAGTTACAGCAACTGATTTCTAAATCGGAAATACTAGACAATCTATTAACCTTTAAATATGATTTCAATAACTCTTCATTTTCATAAACCGAAAGAAAAGATTCAATATTTATCCACCCTGACTTCATTAGTCTCTTATCTCCTATAAATTACTACACTAATAATACGCCTAAACTCGACTGCACTTATACTTCGCTACTCATAGATTACTTTATACGATTCAAAATAGTAATTCTCAATTTTTTACCGTTTCTCGAACACAATGAATTTACTATTCTTAACATTTATTAAACAGGCATTTCAATTCCCAAAAGCTTTCTTACGTTCTTCCATAAACTCGATTAGTTCTTTTTTAAAAACCTTCTTCTCTTCATCAGTCAATCCCTTTGAATTCATACGGAAAAGAAGTTCAATATTGTCCAACTCGTCGGTTTTTTCCTCCGAATTTCCAACTAAATAATCAACTGATACTTTCAAAGTCTGTGCAATCTTGACTAGATTTTCTTGTGTCGGTTTTTTGACTCCACGTTCCCATGAAGCGTATGCTTGTTGCGAAATTCCTAGTTTTCCTGCGACATCAACCTGAGTTAATCCTACTTCCTTCCTAAGATTTTTTAAGCGTTCCGAAAATTCCATTTTTAACCTCTAAAAATTTTTTTAACTTTTTCGAATAACCCATTGACAAGATACAACTGTAGGTTGTATAATGTAGTCAACAACTAATAGTTGTACTTAACTTGAAAATAATAACCTCTTTCAAGGCTAAGTTCCTGGATCATTGACAATTAAATAAAAAGTGCGTCTGACAACCAGAGGTCTGATTATCAAACAACACATAAGATTGGTACCTTTATTGTAATTGTTTGAATAAGAAAAGTCAAGTCTGTTGATGGTTGAAGTGAAGATAAAAACAAGTATTTTGTGGGCTTCCACGCATTTCGGACGATTCGCACTTTTGCCGAATAGTAAAGTGAACTGGTTGCGCAAGATTGCGTAAGAGAGTCCCTAGGGTATGACAAGGACTACCTAAAGAGATTGGCCGGGAAAGCGATGGTAATTGACGCAAAGCACCTTGCTAAACGTTGCCACCGTGGAAAGAGGGATCTTTCCAACCAAACAACTTTTCTTTACTGCTGTCTATCTTTTCTAGATAGACTTACTCTCAAGCTACTAAGTTTTCCATATATCTTAGTGGCTTTTTTACGCTTACAATAAAGGAGAATTTATGACTAACTTTTTTCGCATTACAATGTAAACGCCTCTATGATAACTATGAATTCACCTATGGTATGTTTAGCTACTCACCTAAACTACAAGCTAAACTCTATGCACAAGCTCTTCTTGACCTCAATCATTTAGTCCAAGAAGCTCGTAGAAACAGCTATCCTAGTGGTGATATTCAGTTCTATAGTCGACAGTTTAAACGTAAATTGTTTACCCACTATTACTCAAGAGTGAAGCAACTAGCTTAACTCTTTTTCTTTTGCTCAAAATCAGAAAGGAAAATTCTATGATTCCAGAAACACTTGTCATGAAACCAGACTTTATCGGTCCTGCTTACTATGAAAAATTAGGGAACGCCCCTCGCTTTATCTTTGGTAAAGAAGGTAAATACCAACGTCATATTCTTAATAGTGAGAAGCATGGAGCTTTCCACGTTATTACCCCTGCTTCTACAACGGTCTTCCCAGAAGATGCTCTCGTAGAAGCGGTCAACCCGATTTTTCTCTCAGATACAGCTCTAAACGGCAACTTAGTTGCTCCAGCTCTCAATGTCTTTGCGGAAAAATTGGTCCTAAAAAAATAAGAAAGTAAAGGAGAAAATACCTATGGCTAAAATTGGATTAAACTACGGAGAAAAACTACAAATTGCAGACAAGACCTATCGTGTCATTACGGATGGTCTAAACGTACCTGAAGTCCTTGGAAAACTATCTTTCCGTGGCATTGAAGGCCCTGATATCATCTTTGAAGAAGACCGAACCCAACGCAACCCTGATGGTTCATTCGTCCAAGTCAACACAGGAGAAATCCGTGGGATTGTTGTGGCGATACATTCTTCTGTCCAACATGAAACCCTCTTCTTCACCATTGCGGATATGGCCCAGTCTGAAATTGAAGACCTTGGGATTAAATACCGTGAAGAGGTTGAACTAGAAGATATTGTGATCACCCATACGCACGTTAACCGTAATGATATTTACAAGCTCTTTGCTTCTAAAATCAAGAAAAAGAATGGAGGGACACCTCTTAAAGAAAACAAACCTCTAGACAACAAGAAAGAAAATTAGGAGGTGATGCACTATGAAGCTCTTTACCTATCGTGGGATAAGAGTTAGGGCCTTTTATCGTCATATTCGGGGAATCACCTGGTTTATCTGGTGGTTCCCTTCTTTGTTAGCTATTGGAAATTATTGTTATGTCAATCTAGAAGAATTGAAGGATCATCCCTTGCCACAAGTTTACTTTATCGGGGGTGTCCTGGTTGCTTCTTGCTTGGTCGCTTACCTACTGAATCGCATGTGCTACGAGAAAATCGTCTTCTTCCAAAAACTCAATAGCCTACGGATTTTATCTCGTTTTCTGATAGAAAATAATCTCTATTTGATAAAAAACATCAGACGTGAAAACAAAACGATTGAAAAAATTGTCCTTCCTCAGGTGTACTTGAAACAGTCTCGCTACAAGATTGAAGTCCGTTTTATTCTAGAAGGCAATAAATTTCAGGACCGTTTTCTTAATCTTGGCTCGACCCTTGAAGTCATGTTTAATGGGGACTTTCGTAATAAAACCTTTGATAAACGGTTTATCACTTATGACATTGCCATCAACCGCATTGATAGCCGTATCACTATTAACGAGGTAGAGGTCAAAGGCTCTAAACTCCAACTTATGAAAGATATCACTTGGGATTATATCGAAGAGCCTCACCTGCTCATTGGCGGGGGAACTGGTGGCGGTAAAACTGTTGTCCTCATGACCATTATCTATGCTCTCGCTAAGATTGGCTTTGTGGATATCTGTGATCCAAAGAACTCTGATCTGGCTGGACTCAAAAAAATTCCCGTCTTTCATGGTCGTGTCTATACAAGTAAAGAAGATATCATCCAGTGTTTTAAAGAAAATGTCACCTTCATGGAAAAACGCTACGAGCTCATGTCCACCTCACCCAAATTTCAAGCTGGGAAGAACTTTACACACTACGACATGACACCCAAATTCATCCTCGTCGACGAGTGGGCAGCCCTTATGGCCAAGATTGACCGTGACTATAGCCTCCAGTCTGAACTCATGGAATACCTCTCTCAGCTCGTCCTAGAGGGCCGTCAAGCTGGTGTCTTTATCATTTTTGCCATGCAACGGCCTGATGGAGAATTTATCAAGACAGCTCTTCGAGATAACTTTATGAAACGCCTCTCAGTTGGACACTTGGAATCAACAGGTTACGACATGATGTTTGGAGATGCCAATAAAACCAAAGAGTTTAAAAAACTCGATGAAATCAATGGCATCAAAGTTAAAGGACGAGGCTATATTGCTAATAACGGGGACTTGGCTGGTGAATTCTTCTCCCCTTACGTACCACTTGACAAAGGCTTCTCTTTCTATGATGCCTACGCAAAAATCCCTATTATGGAATTCAATGGCGAAGAATTTGAGGTCTTTGGAGAAGGCCACCAACAACCAGAACCGATTGAACCAATAGAGGAGGAAAAAGCTCCAAACACTGATACTAATCTACGGCCTCTCAAAGAATTTGCGGAGGAACAGGACCTTAAAATGGCGACGCTTCGAAAGATCATCTATCTCTTACAAGAACAAGGCATTGTTTTTGAACGGACGGAATCTGCCATTCTAGTTGACCCTTTTCAAGAAGAACTCCTTCTTGAAAGTCTTATCCACTTTGAGGAGGGAGGACGCAAATCTTATCCAAGAGCCGTTGAAGCGACGCTTAGTCATCATGGGCTAGGACAAGGGCAAGGGCAAGCCTGACCACAGGTCAGGCGCAGACCGTAGCCCGAAGTTCCTAGGCCATGATGAGACTTCAACCCCCGATTTCTAATAGGGGGGTTACATTTGGCCAAAGTGCCACGTCCACCCCTCCTCATTCCTTGTGGGAGTTGGGATTTCAAGATTTAGAAAGTGTGTCACTTTGGTCCAAAAAGTGTGTCACTTAATTAAAAGGAGGTGTTTCCATGAATGACTAAAATGAGTCCCTTTCAGATCAAAAACTTCAGAAAACAAACAGGCCTCAGCCAAAAATCCTTTGCACAGGCCGTTAACTTACCCATAAGAACTTACCGCTCCTACGAATCAGGAGAAAGAGGACTCACCATTGACAAGTTCCGAGAACTCAAAGAAAAACTCGGTTACTATCAAGAGTGTCACAAAAATAATCTTAGGGCTCACATCGACTACTTGCGACTAACTTTCCCTAGTCTTAGGGATTTAGAAGCTTTCTGTGAGAATTTTCTTTTTTGTCACTTAAGCGAATTTACTGACCAAGAAACACGGCTCATGAATTATACCCACTTATGGCAACGAGGAAACATTTGGATCTTCGATTTCTTTGATAAGTCTGCGACTAATAACTACCAAACCTGTCTCCAACTCTCTGGTCAAGGCTGTCGAGAGATGGAACTCCTCTTAGAACACAAGGGGATTTCTTGGCAGACCTTTCTTCAGAATATTCTCTATGCCTACCAAGATGTTAGGGTAAAACGCCTTGATATTGCCCTAGACGAGCTCTATAAAGGCTATGGACACGAGGATGAACATATCCAGATCCCAAAACTCATTGATAAGCTCTATGCCAAAGAAATTGTCCTAGATACCATTCGAAAATGGAATATCACAGGTGGGGGTTCCTTCACTGATAACGAAGATATGGAAGCTAATCACGGTCTTTCCCTTTACTTTGGGAGCCGACAAAGTCAGCTCTACTTCAACTTTTATGAAAAGCGATACGAAATCGCTCGTATGGAAAATATCTCCTTGGAAGAATCCTTGGAGATTTTTGGTATCTGGAACCGCTACGAACTACGCTTTTCAGACCAGAAAGCCCAAGGAGCTGTAGAGGAATACATCAATGGTGTGGATCTCGGAGAAATCGCAAGAGGCATCGTGAACAAAGAAATCCAAGTCTATGATGGTCTCACTCGGTTTGGTGCCTATAAACCCGATGAAAAATGGCAAAGGCTCTTTGGAGGGGTTGACCCCCTAAAACTCTCAACCAGTCCACAGCCCTACAGTATCGAACGGACCATTCGCTGGTTAACCTATCAAGTCGCAAACTCTCTCGCACTCGTTTCTGAAGCAGACAAAATCATGCAAACAGAATACATGAAAATGATTCAAAATAGCGGTGAAATCACTGATCGTGGGGAGGCTATCTTAAGACTCCTCAAAACCAACAAACACTATGAACACTAGAAAGGAAATCCCTATGGAATACAAAGTCGAAATCAATTCACTAAACAACTTTAAAGCCTGGTCTGGTGGGCTAAGTACCTTAAACACTGTACGTGAACGTGGTGGCATAGATACCCTAACGACCATCTGTGAAGACCTCTTTTCAGGCAACACCCCTACCGACACTCAAATCAATGATTGGCTTTGGTTTGATACAGACTTTATTTACCAGGCGCTAGGCTACGAGGACCTTCTAGAGGGCTAATCCATGCTCAAGAAAATCTATCAAGCAGACTTCCTCCTTCTTCCTGATCAGGAGTTTTGGAACATGTATATCCTCCTTAGAAAAGGAAAGGACTTCTACTATGAATGTGCTGGAAGGTGTACCGAAAAGCCACCAGATGATAGAGGATTCTACGACTATGAACATGCCTGTTTCACCCTAGACGGTCAGGTTCTGAGTCTCAATAAACGGATGCGGCCCTCTCTCATTGCCTATATTCAACAGACCATCAAAAACAATCACGAAACCTTTAGAAAGGAAATTGATATGGCTACTAAAACGATGTTTGAAACCAAAGTTGGACAAGTTACCAACGAACTCGGAGAATTACTCAAAAAGAAAGACCACAAACAGGCTTGGACTAAGGCGGGAGAACTAAACGCTCTTCTCAAAAAAGAAGAAGCCAAAGACCTAAAACCTGAGTTAGTCGAACAACTCCATAATGAGTTACGAGGCTACTATTACATCAATAGTGAGATTGAAAAGGCTAATAAGCGACTCTACGCTAAAGGGTCTAAACTCATTGAACTCGCTAGTCTCTAAAAGGAGGACCTATGATAAAAGCTAAACGTTACTTACTAAAAGCAAGGGAATACCTCTCAAACTTTAAAAAGGTGGAAAAAAAGGGTGGCCCACCAAAGCTAAAAGTCACTACGAAAAAGACCGTCAATCTAGCTGTTATCGGAGGAATTGCTTTCCTCCTTTTTGTTGGTCTTATGGGCGCCATCCGTGCCATCACACTTTCAAATAAAGTAGGCAAATTACAAGCTCAAGTGGAAGCGACTCAAAAACAAAAAGCACAACCTGTGGATGCTAATCGTAAATATGACTACAAGCTCCAGTATTACCTTAATGACTATGTCTACGCCTACTTCACCCTCCCACAAGAAGGAGATAAACAACAAGCCCAAGTGGACTACCTAAATAGCTTTTACAACTTCATTCCTGATGTAAAGGCCCAAGGTCAAGTTCGAAATCCTAGTGAGCTTCTCTATTCTCAGTTAATTACTGTAGAAGGGAAGGTTGCGACCTATAAAATCAAATACAAGGAAATTATCCGTCGGGATAATAACACGGAAGAAAAAGAAATTGTGACAGGTTTCAATATTCCATTTGATGAAAAAGATGGGAAATATTATATTTCTGGCCTTCCTTGGTTCTCTGCCATTGACTCTTCACAAGCTGGACACTTTAGCGAAGACGATCAGCTCCAACTAACAGCTAACGACCACGTCTCAGACAGTCAACACAAAAAGGTTGAAAAGTTTCTCAAGGTTTTCTTCACCAACTATACCACTAACCAAGACAACCTCAACCTCATTGCCAAAAACGTTGCAATTGTAGCCAATACCACCTTTAAAACGATTGACTACACCTATCTTAAGAAAGATGGGGCTGATCTCATCGCCTATGTACAAGCAACCTTTGAGGTGGGAGGAACGACACACTCTGAAAACTTCACCTTCACACTCTCAGAAAAAGACAAGAGCTACTATGTCACAAAACTAGAACACACCATTCCTCTCAACTACGCAAACGATAAAGATTAGGAGAACTCTATGAATACAGACAATCTACGCACCTTCCTCCAAGGCGATGGGATTTGGATTCTCACCGCTATCGCTGTTTTGTTGGCTATTAAAGCCTGGCGAAACAGTTCTTGGCTTCAACTCTTCTCAGTCGTTGGCTTCTACGCCGTCATCGTCTCAATCGCAAAAGGACAAGATATCCTAAAAGTGGTTGGCTGGTTCCTACGACTCTTTGGTATTGATTCAGGTCTTTAAGTATGGCTGAAGAAAGACTCTATGACTACAGTAAGGGCTTGAACGCCCCCTATTGGATCCAGGAAATCAAGACAAAAAAGGGAACTCGCCTTTGGTACTTTGCGACACCGATGCAATTATCATTTTTCATTGTCTTTACCTTCGTTTTTGTAGCGATGTTGCTATTTGGAGGATTCATCCTGGTTCCTCTCGCAAAATTCACACACTCTATCTCACTACTGCTCTACTGGTACCTCCCCTATAAACTTGCTAAATTCTACACCGAATATGAGCCACACGGTAAGAAGATGCACGTTTTCATTGGGGACTACCTAATTTACTTCTGGGATTTCAAGCTCAATCAAAAAGCCATCTACCATGAAGACCGAATAGAGCCTGTAGAAGAAATTGTCTTTGAAAAAACAAAACTATAGAAAAGGAGGTCCTATGAGTATTACCTTAACCTATCCGATTAGGGAAACCCATGAAAATCTGGCCCTCAAAAAAGACCGAACAGTGGTAGCTTATTACCGCATTCCCAATACTCCTATCACCATTACAGATGAAGAGAAAAAGGACAAACATAAAATCACAGTTGCTCAGATGATGAAAAAGCTCCAGAAAAACAAGTTCTTTGAAATTTCACTCATTCCTAAAGATTATCTCTTAGAAGAAAAAATGAGGGACTTTTCAGAAGCATTGGCAGATGATAGCCGTGAACTAGGAGAAGAACTCCTTCTTTACACGGTTGACCGTCTCACGGATGAAATGGAAATTCCTTATCAGTTTGATTGGGTCGTGGGCGTGACCTTACGCAAACAAAATCACGGGGCAACGGTGAAAGACTTGGCCTATGAGAGTTTTAATGACTTCTCGGAGAAAATCGCAAAAGGTCTTGGCTACGAATACGCATTGAGTCCCACCTGGTATGACGATTACAGAAGTGACGAATTCACTATTTTCCAAGCTTTCTCCGTGCTACGTGCCAAACGTCTGAGCAATGAAGAACTCTTCTACTACCAACGGATGCAATACCTCCGCTATATTCCCCATTATAAGAAGGAGGTCCTCGCTAATCGCTCCCAATTTAACATCACAGACACCCTAATTAAAGTCCTAAAAGGAGGCTTCCTCAAGCTCGAAAGTCCTTATGGTTCTTCCTTTGTGACCATTCTTCCTGTTGGAAAGTTTCCTGTGCAATTCAACGGCTTTCACCTGGGAGAATTTGTCCAACGCTTGAACTTTCCTGTAGAACTGCGCATCAAAGCAGAATTTATTGATACCAACAAAATCAAGGGGAGAATGGGACGTTCCAATACCCGTTATCGAAACATCATGGAAGAAGCTGAAAATACGGACACTGTCCAACAAGACGAAATCATCATGGGTTCTATCTCCCTAAAAGATCTGATGAAAAAAGTCGGAAACAAGGAAGATATCATCGAATATGGCGCCTATCTGATTGTCTCTGCTTCTAGTGTCAATCAGCTTCGTCAAAGACGACAAGTAGTCCTTAACTACTTTGATGATATGGGTGTTGAAATCAGTGAAGCCTCGCAAGATGGACCTTACCTCTTCCAAGCCCTACTCTACGGGGAAAACCTCCAAAAGAAAACTCGCACATGGACACATATGGTTACAGCTCGTGGGTTTTCAGAACTCATGCCCTTTACCAATACGTCCTCAGGAAACCGTATCGGTTGGTATATCGGACGAGTAGATAACTGGACGGGGCGTTGGGACTCTATCGCTAAAGCCATTGATTCCTCTAAAAATATCGTCCTCTACAATGCCACAGTCGGAAACAAAGAAGATATCGCTGGAAAGATTACCAAGAACCCACATATCATTATTACGGGTGCGACAGGACAAGGAAAATCTTTCCTCGCTCAGATTATCTTTTTAAGTGTGGCTTTACAAAATGTCAAAACCCTCTATATTGACCCCAAACGGGAACTCAGAAACCACTATCAAGAAGTAATCAACTCCCCTGAATTTGCACAACGCTACCCTGAACGCAAAAAACAGATTGACAACTTTAACTTTGTAACACTAGATAGCTCACTGCCATCAAACCACGGAGTCCTAGACCCCATTGTGGTTCTTGATAAGGAACAAGCCGTAGAGGTCGCAAAGAACATGCTGGAGTTTCTCCTACAAGCTGTCGATGACGTGACGATGGACCAGAAAACAGCCATTACAGAAGCCATCAATACTATCGTGGAACGTCGAGTGGCTGGTGAGAACGTCGGGTTTAAGCATGTCTTAGAAGACTTAAGGAAGGCTTCCTCTTCTGAGATTGCCTCCGTTGGTCGCTACTTGACGTCCATTGTGACAAACTCCATCTTGGAACTCGCTTTCTCAGATGGCACAACCTCAGGGCTTAACTATGAATCACGGGTGACTATCCTAGAAGTCAACAACCTCAAGCTTCCAAAAGATGACTCTACAAAGATTTCAGACCACGAACGAAACTCCATTGCTCTCATGTTTGCGCTTGGAGCCTTCTGTACCCACTTTGGCGAACGCAATGAAAATGAAGATACCATTGAGTTCTTTGACGAAGCATGGATTTTGATGAAGTCCGCAGAGGGAAAAGCCGTAATCAAAAACATGAGACGTATCGGACGCTCTAAAAACAATACCTTGGCACTGATTACACAATCTGTCCACGATGCAGAAAATGACGATGACACGACTGGTTTTGGGACCATCTTTGCCTTCTATGAAAAATCTGAACGTGAAGATATTCTCAGACACGTCAATCTCGAAGTCACGGAAAGTAACCTCGAATGGATTGATAATATGATTTCTGGACAGTGCCTTTACTACGATGTCTACGGTAATCTCAATATGATTTCCGTCCACAATCTCTTTGAAGATATTGATATGCTTCTAAAACCTATGAAAGCAACAGTCTCTTCAAGTCTCGAAAATAAATACGCTAGTTAGGAGGTGAACCGATGCAAGAAGCTTTTGCCAAGCTAAAGGGAGTAGATATCTTCTCCCTAAAGTCCTACATGGAACCAACCAACTTTGGCTCCTTTAATGGAGCCTGGGTTCTGATTAATGAACTCTTCGTTAACCTCTTCTTTTTCATTCTCAATGCCGTCGTTGGCTTCTTTTCCCTCCTCATTCGCATCTTAGAAAAGATTGATCTCTATGCCACCTATAAAACCTATGTCTTTCATGGAGCAAGCAGTATTTGGCACGGATTTACGGGCTCTAATTCTGGCAACATTACCAACAAATCACTTGTAGGCACCTTGCTTTTGGTTTTAGCTTTCTACCTGTTCTATCAATATTTCTTTTCAAAAGGCTCTTTTTCAAGAACACTCCTCCATGTCTGTTTAGTACTCCTATTAGCTCTGGGGTACTTTGGGACAGTCGCTGGAACTTCTGGTGGTCTCTATCTCCTTGATACCGTTAATAACGTCTCTAAAGACGTTACCAAAAAGATTGCAGGCATTAAGGTGGACTATGCTAAAGACAAGTCCATTAAAATTGGAAACTCGATGTCAGATAGCTACATTGCAGAAACATCCTATAAAGCCTATGTCTTTGTCAATACTGGCCAAGAAAACGGAAAATACAAGAACAGCCAAGACGGGAAAGAAGAAACCTTTGATGACAGTAAAGTCCTTGGAACGAGTGATAAGAATGGGAACTTCAAGGCAGTCAAAGCCAAAGACCGTTCCAAGTATTTAGACGATTTAGGAGATGGTGCCAACGATGATGGTGAAAAGAACCGTTGGGTCTCAGCCATGCCAGACTTCATCTTCACTCGGATGTTCTATGTGATTTTTAAAATTGTAGAAGCCTTTGTATTAGCCGTCCCCATTATCCTTATCCAGCTCTTAAATGTAGTAGCTCAAATCCTTGTCCTCACCATGATTCTACTTTTCCCAGTAGTCCTTCTCATGTCCTTCGTTCCACGGATGCAAGAGTTAGTCTTTGGAGTACTTAAAGTTATGTTTGGAGGCTTGATTTTTCCAGCAATTACAACTCTCTTAACACTCCTTATTTTCTATATTGAAAAAATGATAGAAAACATGGTCACAAATGGGTTTGATAGCGTTCTAAAAACCTTACCATCCCTTCTCTTATTTGGTCTTGTCTTCAAACTCTTAGTATCGGTGGTTTCTAAAGGTGTCATCTATTTCCTCATCTGGAGATTTAAAGGCCAACTCCTCCAATTCATTCTTGGCTCCAAAGCTCGAATGGTTGCGACAGATATTGGGACTAAAGTTGAACATGGCGTCACAAAGACCAAAGAGGTTGCCTCACAAGTTCCAACACGAAGCCTTGCGACGGCTCAACACCTGGGAAACTTTACATTGGCTGGTGCTGGTTTTGGGACTGGGGTGATGATGAATGCCAAGAGCCATTTCCAAAATGCAGGTTCCTTCTTCACCCGTAAAGACCCAAGCCAACCAGAAACAATCATGCCAACTGGCCCAACAGAGGCTCCAACACCCCCAGAATCTCCAGAACCAATCATTCCTCCAACACAGACACCACCTGATAACTTCAAGCCAATTGAAGAAGAGAGCCCAACACCTCCAAATGAGGCACCAATCATGTCAGAAGGAATACCTAGTCCAGAGGACGAATTCCAAACGCTCAGAGAAGGGTGGATGTCACCATTTAAACAACACCGTATCAATACCCTAGAACGGAGATTGGATGCTTACAAGGACCCTCAAGCCATGTATAAAGCCCAAGGTTCCAATGCCTTCACCCGTGCTTATCGTCAGACCATGACACGAGACGATAAGATAAGAGCCAATATCGAGCGACGAGATCGTTTAACTCAACGCCTAAACCAATTGAGAGGAGAATAGAATGAATACTAAAATACGCTCAAGAACTGCTTTTCCAAGAGTTCTTGAAGAAACTCTTTATCAAGCCTACCAAGAAGGGAAACGCTCCGTCGATTTCCTTCTTTTATTTCCAGTCTCAGAAAAAGACAAAGACCAGATCATTGCACAAACGAAAGCTCATTCCGTCGTCTTAGACGCTAAATGGCGCTTTGGGACTGTTCTATTTACAGCTTATATCAGACATTAAGTAGAAAGGAGAGTCGATGAAAAAACTAAAATGGTATCTATTATCAAGCCTTCTTCCTCTCTTTTTTCCTGTTTTTATCATTATCATCATTATGGGAGCCGTCGGAGGAGGTAGCACTGGTGGCTCTTCTCAATCACTAAATGGCGCAACCTACACAGACCACTGGTCAAATGGAGACCCCTATACCCATAATTTACTCGTCCATCGCTATGGTATTAAAGCAGAGCAATTGGACGGTTTTTTAGATACTTTAGGCATCTCCTATGACAAGAAACGCATCAATGGGAAAAAGCTCTTAGACTGGGAGGCTAAGTCTAATCTAGATGTTCGTGCCATTGTAGCAATTGCCTTAAATGAAAGCTCACTTGGAACAGCTGGAGTTGCGACAAATCCTGGAGCTAACATGTTTGGTTTTGGGGCATTTGACTCTAATCCAGAAAACGCCAATAATTTTAACGATGAAGTGGCAGTTGTTGGACTCACCAATCAGACCATCATTGGCAATAAAAATGAAACTTTCAAAGTCCAAGATGACAAAGCGCAAAAATTTGCGAGTGGTTCCCTCAACACGTCAACAGATGGTGGGGTCTACTTCACCGATACCTCTGGCTCAGGAAAAAGGCGTGCTGAAACCATGAAAAAACTCGATGCCTATATAGATGAACATGGAGGAACACCAAAAGCTCCTGAACAAACTACAGGAAAAACGAGAGACGGAGGCGGTGTCACAACTGGGGATGTCCCACAAGGCTATAGCCTCACCAAAGAAATCAATACCTCAAGCTATACAGGACTGTCTTATCCTTGGGGACAATGTACCTGGTTTGTCTATAACCGAGGAAAAGAGGTCGGTGTTAGCTTTGGAGAGTATATGGGAAATGGTGGTCAATGGATGAATGCCCCAGGTTATCAAACAACTCATACCCCTACCGAACACTCCGCACTATCTTTTAGCCCAGGAAAAGCTGGAGCAGATCCAACCTATGGACATATTGCCTTTGTGGAACAAGTCAAATCAGATGGCTCCATTCTTATCTCTGAATCAAACGTCAAAGGACTAGGAGTCGTTAGCTACCGCACTTTTGATGCAGAAACTGCAAAACAATTTACATATGTTATTGGAAAATAAAGTAATTTGAAGAGCATTGAAATTTTGTAGCATTTTTAATATTTTATATGATATAATAACTTCAAAACTTAAAATTAGTGAGAAATATTATGTCAAAGAAAAATTCGAAACCAAGTAATAAAAAAACTAAAATGAAATACATTTTAGGTACTGGAGCAATACTAGTTTCCACAACATTACTACCGAAAGTCTTGAAAAAAACTACAAATTATTTATATAAAAAACAATTAAAGATAAATAATCAGCAACATCATAGTGTCTCATGGGAAGATGAGTTGATAAAAAAAACTGATTACAAAAAGGATCAAAGCAATGCAGATTAATACAGATAATATTGCTCAACAATGCATTAATGCGATTAATGAGAAAATAAATAATTTAAAACAGCTTAACATAATAATCATTGGTAAATCTGGAGTAGGAAAAAGTACACTCATCAACAGTTTATTTAGAGGTAATTTTGCTGAAACTGGTCTAGGTAGACCTGTAACACAAGAAATCAGAAAAATTGTTAAAAATGACTATCCACTCACTATTTATGATACTCCGGGTTTCGAACTATCTTCTGACCAACAAGACAACGTAAAAAATGAAGTAATAAAATTAATAAGCGACGGTTACTCCTCTAATGATGTTAACAAAACAATCCACTGTATTTGGTACTGCATTAATGTCGGAGCAAATCGTACCTTTGATAGCTCTGAGGTAGAATGGCTAAAGGAATTCTCGGAAAAAAATAGAAATTCCAAAGTTCCAATAATTGTAGTATTAACACAATCTGTTCCAAGAAAAAAAGCTTTGGAAATGAAAAATCATGTAGAACAAGAAAATCTTGATATTTGTAAAGTTGTACCAATTCTTGCTCAGGACATGGATTTTGATGAAGAATATGTCGCAAAAGCCTTTGGGTTAGATACCTTAATAAATGTAATGTCTGAAGTATTACCTTCTGAACTTCAAGATACATTACAAAATATTCAAAAAGTATCTCTAGAAGCCAAAAAAAAGCACGCTAGAGCTGCTATTGCAACAGCGGTAGCAGCAAGCTTTGGAGAAGGTTTCACTCCTATCCCATTTGCTGATGCATTTTTACTAGTACCTACTCAGGTTGCTATGATTAGTGCGATTACTGTAATATTTGGACTAGAAATTAATAAAACAATCCTAACAGCTTTCGTTTCTTCCACTTTAGGATCTGGTGGTGCTACAATAATCGGTAAAACTATTGTCTCTAATATATTGAAATTTATACCAGGTGTTGGTACAGGTATTGGAAGTGTTATTTCTGGTACAACTGCTGGCCTAGTCACAACCGCTTTAGGTGAAGCATACTTAATTCTAATGGAACAAATATATAAAGGTGAAATAAATAAAAATGCTCTCAACTCTTCTGAGGGACAGAAACGAATGAATAAACTATTTAAAGAACAGTTATCAGCGCAAAATAATAAATAATGACCAAGGTAAAATTAAACCTTGGTTTTTTTAATTTTAAAAGGAGAACAATATATGTTAGTACAATTACCAGAAGAACAAACACAAGAAATTCAAAAAATGATTGCAACTCTTATCAAAGATGAGATTCATCATTTCAAAGAAGATATGGGATTAGACACTCCATTTCTGAACAAAAAACAAACCTGTCATTATCTAGGAATTTCACATAATACTCTTGATATCTGGATTGCAATGGGCCTACCCTATATTCGAGTCGGAAAGTCCATTCGTTTCAGCAAAGAAAGTATCAATCAGTGGATGACTCGACTAGAGATAAGCGCATAAGGAGGCAAAAATGGGCATTTCAAAAACAAAAAATGGATCCTATAGGCTAAGGGTGTACATACCCGATGACGTCCAAGGAAAGTTAGGAATTGGTAAACGATTTGAAAAAAGATTCAAAACTCGTAGAGAGGCAAAGGAAGCAGAAATTAAGTTAGCTGTTGACATTGAAAATGCACGTTTAGGAAGGTCTTCTACTTTATCTCAAAGAAAAGGAGACATCCTATTCAAAGATTTTTACAAAGACATTTGGCTAGAACCCTATAAAGCAGGGCAAGCCACTGCTACTATTAAACCACCTACAGAAGTAACCGTCTTTCAAACAGAAAATCTCTTTCGTTTGCAGATTCTTCCAGTTCTAGGTAATTATTCTATTGATCATCTCAATGAAAACAAACAACTGGTTTTGTCACTTCTTACTCCACTATCGAATTCTTATGCCAACTTTAAATCCATTAGAGGCTACGTCAATTCTGTCTTGGACTGGGCAGAAGAGCTTGAATATATACAAGTAAATAAGGTTAAAAAGACAATCAGTAGAATTAAAGCTAATAAAAAATTAGCTCTCAAAGAAAGTAAAAAGTTTGAAGACTTAGCATTAAATGAGGAGGAACTTAAACAATGGCTACAAGCATTTGATGAAGATCTAAAAAATGATCGAATGGAATTAAAAGATTATGCTTTGTTCTATACGACATTCTTTTTATCAGATAGAAAATCAGAAACCTACGCTCTCCAATGGAAACATATCAATTTTGAAAAAAGTGAAATTCTCATTGAACAAGCATTAGACAAATTCGGGAATCTGAAATCAACCAAAGGAAATAAAAAAACTCTATTTAAAGCTCCTAAAGAACTAATGAAGATCCTGACCGATTGGAAAATAGAACAAAAAAAGCAACTAAAGCTGTTTGGAATCAGACAGAATGAAAAGCAATTCGTTTTTACATATAACAATAGAAAAAACGGTATTAACGTTCCACTTCATGTTGATTATCTTAATCATCGAATGAATACTATTCGAAGAAGACATCCGGAACTTCCTCCAGCATCTCCTCACAAATTAAGACACACTGGAGCAACTTTGGCAAGACGGGCTGGAACATCATTAAATGCTATTTCAGAAGCACTTACTCATAGTGACATCCAAATAACGAAGACTTATGTCAATACTACTGAAACAGTAAATCAAACAGCAGGAGAAATAGCCTTT
>QWCL01000203.1_pt1 | contig 27296 bp, 19 predicted proteins | sample 1972551 | NCBI WGS metagenome assembly QWCL01 (sample SAMN09866709, study PRJNA288562) | Human oral metagenome isolate term2_saliva, whole genome shotgun sequencing... | isolation source: mouth | host: Homo sapiens | place: USA: California
CGAAAGAAAGAAAGCTTCATGATCGATTGTTCCTTGTACTTCTCTACAATCTGTTATGTAAGACTTTCAAAGATCACAGCAGCGCTTTCGCTGCCTCGTTGCTTTCAGAGCGTAACCCTCTCTTGCAAGAGCGTTGCTTCCCGATTGCGAGTGCAAAGGTAGGGCATTTCTGCATTCCCTGCAAGAGATCGCCGAAAAAAAATGCGAGAAAAATTCATTTGTGCCCATTTTGTCACCTCATAGCATTGCAAAATTGGTAGTAAAGCCCATTTTTTCGCCCCTCCCCCACCCCTCCTTTTTCGCTCCAAAATCTCCGTTTTTCCCGCTTTTCCCCGTTTCGAACCCTATTTCGGGCGATTTTTCGAGGAAACGCACTCGTTTTTTTCCTTGTGAAGCCCACTTTTTCCTCGTCTTGCCTCGTTTTGGAGCCGACTTCCGACGATTTTTCGAGAGATCTCACCCGTTATTTTCCCCATACTCCCCTTTTTGCACAGCGTGAAGGCTTTTTCATTTCGTGCTCCCTTTCTCTCCCATCTTCCTCACCTTCATTTTCCATTGATTTCCTTTCCGCCCCACAATCACCCCACCCTCTTCGCTCCCTCCCCCAATTTCCTTCTCTTTCCTCCCCACTTTTCCATCTCCCTCCCCAATTAACGCACGAACGCGCGCACTCTCGCGCAATACGCGCGTACGCGTACACCCGCACACACCTACACGTCAGGAGGTTTTCGTTTATTGCCTTCACCGCTTCACCCATCCTTCGCAATCCACTGGGCACCAAATCGTTAGGGGTGAAGGAAAACGAGAAAAAGCCTTCACAAAATGCACAACAACCTCACAATCAAAACATTAACACAAAGCACCCGATTTCATCCGCCGTAAACCTCATCTCATCACCGCGGTGACCCCCACCATCCCCACCGTGAACCTAAAAACAAAAAGCCTTCACCCTTAACGCACTACGCCACAACCATTTGCGGCATACCGGTGAAGAGGTGAAGGCTAAAAACGAAAACCTCCTGACTCGCGCGCGTACGCGCGAAAAGAAAAGGGAGGGTAAAAAAGGGACTCATCCGACATTTGGAGTGATGCGACTCTAAAAAGAAGAAAACCGCTGAACAAATTCAAACCTTATGGTGGCACCTTCGGGTGTGCGTACGCTCTTGAGCATGCCATTGCCGTACCACTTGTAAGCGGTGTCTCTCTGTTGCCAGCCATAATGAGCCTGCAGTTCCTTGTCATTGGGCATGGTTCGCGTGAAGAGCTTGTCAAGCCAATCCTTGGGTTGCGGCATCATGGGAGACTCCAAGACATTGCGAGTGCTCTTGAGGATAAGATTGCCTTCCCTGTCGTAGCGATAGTAGTGTTTCTCATCCTTGAGCAGCCTGCCGTGAGTCTTTTAATCAAGTAGAGTCGGATACTATTTGCTTAGCATTGCCAGTAACTCGTCCCTTGATTTATTATAGGGAGGTTTCCAAGATTTTGCTTCGTGTTCGATGAAGTTGTTGAATTTTTCAGTCCCTAATATGTGCTCTAATTCAATACTAATTATACTTCTAATATAAGCAAGACTATCTAACACTTCCTCCTCCTTAAAGTATAAAAACAAGGCTAAAGCTGCTTTTTCAGTATCTTCAAACCCTGATCCTATTTTATCTATCGTTGGAACTATGCTATCCAATTCTCTCCAACACTTCTTTAAATCCTTTGTTTTTGACATGTTTCCATCATTTACAGCGTTTTGCAAAATCTGTTGTTTCAAGATCCAATTCAATATCTCCTTTAAGCTTATACTCCTCTACGCCTAAATTATTTTTCTATATTCCACACGACTATCATCTATATCAAAGTCAATATAATTTCTTGCGTGAGTCTCTTTTATTTTGAATTTAGCAGCCGCATCAGTCTTACTCAGCGGTTTTCCTTTCGCTCTTGTAGCAAATACCGCATTATTGTAATCTAATTGACCGTCTATCAATATTTATTTGGAGTAACTTGTTTTTTGATTTTCCTTTTACTCTTGCTGTTTCTATGGTTTCCATCAAGTTATGTTGATAGTCCGGCATGTCTGTCCATCCACTTGAGGCTTTTGTGGTGGCTGTTGTGCTACGAGTTTCTTGAAGCGACGCATCAGCTGCTGTGCAATGGACCCTGCCAGCGAGCAACGTGACAGCGTCCCTCGAAGAGCTGAGGAGAAATCTAGAGGTAGTTTCAAAAAGCTCATAATGGTCTCATAATTGTTGGCGTCAGGATGACGACGCTTTTCAATCGTGCACGTACGTGCCGATGGGTTCGCCTTCCAGTACACGGCGCAAGTTGCCGAGCACATCCATATTGAAGACATAGATGGGGAAATGATTCTCGCGGCACATGGCGGTCGCCGTGACGTCCATCACTTTCAATCCACGCTGCAACACTTCGTCGTAGGTGATTTCGTCGAATTTCGTAGCCGTGGGATCTTTCTCAGGATCGGCCGTGTACACCCCGTCGACGCGGGTGCCTTTGAGCATGACATCGGCTTCGATCTCGATGCCGCGCAGCGAAGAACCGGTGTCGGTGGTGAAATAGGGATTGCCCGTTCCGGCACTCATGATGACCACCTCCCCGCGTTCGAGCGCTTCGATGGCCTTCCATTTGGAGTAAAATTCGCCGATGGGTTCCATGCGGATGGCCGTGAGCACGCGGTTGGGCACCCCTTGTGCGCCGAGCGCCGAGGAGAGCGCAAGACTGTTGATGACAGTGGCGCACATGCCCATTTGGTCGCCTTTCACGCGATCGAATCCCTTGCCGGCGCCGCTGAGTCCGCGAAAGATGTTGCCACCTCCGATGACGATGCCGACCTGCACGCCCATGTCGCGGATTTCGCGAATCTGCGTGGCGTATTCGTTGAGACGTTGGGTGTCGATGCCGTGTCCTTGGGCACCCATGAGGCTTTCGCCGCTGAGTTTGAGGAGAATGCGTTTGAATTTCATATAGTGAATGGATGATTTGTGGCAAAGAGAAGGCCTCAGCGGCGGGAGGTTTGCGCTGTGTGGGCGAAGCTGCGGCGGACAATGCCGGGCAGCTGGAGTCCCTGTACGATGCCGCGCAAGGCGAGGTAAGTGAGGAAGGCGATCCACAGGGCGTGGTTGCCCAAGGTGGCAGGCAAGAAGGTGTGGACGGTGAAAAATCCCGCGGCCGCGGCCGCCACGCCGATGAGCATGCCCGAAGTGGCGGTGGTGCCCACAAAAAGACCGTCGAGCAGAAAGCCTGCCATACTGATCGGCGGAATGGCGACGGCATAGGGCAGAAAGGTTTCGGCAGCTCGGCGCACCGCGACGTCGTCGGTGAAGAGTGCGATGAGTGCCGTTCCGCCCAGGGCGTAGGCCAGTGCAAAAAGGAGGGAGAGCCCCGTGCCCCAAAGGAAGAGGGCGCCGACCAAGCGGCGGAAACGCCCCACGCTGCCCGCCCCAACGAGGTGACCGCCCACCGATTCTCCGGCGTAGGCGAAGCCATCCATGACGTAGCTCACGAGGGTGAAGAATTGGAGCAAGACGGCATTGGCCGAAAGTAAGGTCGGTCCGCGCCGGCTCCCGAAGGCCGTGAAGGAGAACATGACCGTGACGAGGCAGAGGGTGCGGAGAAAGATGAACACATTGACGGTGAAGAACGACCGCCAGGCTTCGATCGAGCGGAAGGCCGCGGCGAAGCGCAGTTTCACCGCTTGGCGATGGAGCAAACGGAGGGCGAAACAGAGTGCCAAGGCGAGTCCTACCCACTGCGAAAGGAGGGTGCCGCCGGCCACTCCGGCCAGTCCGAATCCGCAAACGTGGACAAAAAACAGGCTCGAGGCGACGTTGAGCAGGTTTTGCACGACGGCGATGAACAGGGGTGTGCGCGCATCTTGCATGCCGAGTAACCAGCCATTGAGCACATAGAGACTGAGCATGGCCGGCGCGCCCCAAATGAGCACCCGAAAGTAGGTGGCGGCGTGTGCGACGACGGCCGGCGTTGCCGTCATGAACGAAAGCCCCACGTGCAGGAGGGGCGTTTGAAAGACGAGGAGGAGGGTGCCGATGGTGCCGGCGATGGCCAACCCACGCAGGAGCAAAAGCGCCGTTTCGTCGCGGCGTCCGGCTCCGAAGGCCTGCGCCGTGAGTCCGCCGGTGCCCATGCGGAGGAAATTGAAAAGGGAATAAGTGACGGAAAAGAGGGCGCTCGCGATGGCGATGGCCGCGAGAAAATCGGCCGAACCGAGGTGGCCGGCGATGGCGGTGTCTACCCACCCGAGCAGCGGGACGGTGATGTTGGAAAGAATGGAAGGGACGGCGATGCGCAGGATGGCACGATGCTCAGACATGGGCGACGGAAGAAGAAACAGGAGAGGGAGGGACGACGAAGCGCACCTCTTTGAAATAATAGTGGCGGAGGGTGCCTTCGGCCGTTCGCAAGGTGATTTCGCCGGAGGGGGCCACGTCGACAATGTGGGCCGAGAAGCGTCGGCCGCTCGCCACATCGACGTAATCATAGGCGGCCTCGCGATGATAGAGTCGCCGCAGGTATTCGCCGTGCAGCGCTCGGCGGCGGGCCAGTCGGCTTTCGGGGGGGGGCTGCGTGATGCGCTGCAAAAGCAGGTCGAAGCGGCGGGCGAAATCACACAGCACCTGCTCGCGGTCGACGGGGCGCCCGATGATTTGCCGGAGCGAAACGGGATTCGGCGCGTCGCCCTCAAAACGTTTTTGATTGAGATTGAGACCGATACCGACGAGGGTATCGGCGATTTGCGCCCCGTGGAGGGTGTGGGTCAGGAGCATGCCGCAAATTTTGCGATCGCGGTGATAGACGTCGTTGGGCCACTTCACGCTGATGCCTTCGGTGTAAGCATCGAGTGTGTTCGCCACGGCCAGACAGGCGATTTCGGAAAGCAGAAACTGCTCGGCAGCCGCGACCTGCCGGGGGCGGAAAGCGAAACTGAAGGTGAGGTTCTCGGCACGCGCACTTTCCCACACGGTGTTCACTTGTCCGTGGCCGCGGGTCTGGAAATCGGCCGTGACGAGCTGCACTTCTCCGTCGGCGAGCCGATCGGTGTGCAGGAGTTGCATGGTGGAAGTCACCTCGTCGAAGTGGCGCCGATGCCAATGGGCAGGAAGTTCAAAAGAAGCGGTGGTCGGGTTCATGGTCGGTGGGGGCATTGCGCGGCGGACAGAGGGAGAAAGCGCCAATGTAATGACGAATGCGGAAGGGCGGCTCGCTGCCGACGAGGGTAATGATGTCGAACCGAAAGGGGATGTTGCCCAATCGGCGGCGACGGATGTAAGCGATGGCGGCCAGGGAGAGACTCTCCTGCTTGTAGCGGTCGACCGCGGCTGCGGGGTCCTCCCAACGGTCGTCACTGCGGGTTTTGACCTCCACGAAGACGAGTTCACCCCAATCGTCGGCAATGATGTCGACTTCCAAGGGGTGACAACGCCAGTTGCGCTCCACGATGTGGTAGTCGCGTTCGATGAGATATTGACAGGCGGCATTTTCGCCGGCCCGCCCCAGTTCGTTGTGAAGAGCCATGGTCAGGTGCATCAGTGGCGACGGAGCGAGAGCGGCTTCATCTTCTCCGTTTGAAAAACTCGCTCATCAGCGCTCCGCATTCGTCGGCGAGCACGCCCGCGGTGACCTGTGTTTTGGGGTGCAAAGCCTGTGGAGCGAAGACGCTGAATCCGCGTTTGGGATCGGCGGCTCCGTAGACCACGCGCGCAATTTGCGACCAGCCGAGTGCGCCGGCACACATCACGCAGGGTTCGACCGTGACGTAGAGCGTGCACTCGTTGAGATACTTCCCTCCCAGGTGTCCGGCCGCCGCGGTCACGGCCTGCATCTCGGCGTGTGCGGTGACGTCGTTGAGCGTTTCGGTGAGGTTGTGTCCGCGGGCGATGATGGAGTCTCTGCACACCACCACGGCGCCCACCGGCACTTCGCCTCGTTGGGCCGCGGCACGGGCCTCATCGAGGGCGCGCCGCATGTAGTGTTCGTCGGTCATAGGCAACTATATAATACGGGTCGTCGGGACATGGGCTGTTCATTCCACGTTTTTCATGGAGAGTGCGATGCGTCCGCGGGCTTCATCGATTTCGAGCACGCGCACGCGCACTTGTTGTTGCACCCGCACCACCTCATTGGGATCGCGCACGAAGCGGTCGGCCAGTTGCGAGACGTGTACCAAACCTTTGACCTTGATGCCGAGGTCGACAAAGGCGCCGAAGTTGGTGACGTTGGTGACCACACCGGGCAGGATCATGCCGATTTGCAGATCGTCGATGGAATGGATGCTTTCTTCGAAGGAGAAGACCTCGGCTTTGCCGCGCGGGTCTCGTCCGGGTTTGTCGAGTTCGGTCAAGATGTCGGTGAGGGTGGGCAGTCCGACCTCTGCCGTGCAGTAGCGTTTGAGGTCCAGTCGTCGGCGCGCTTCGGGGTCGGCAATGAGTGCCGGCACGTCCATGCCGGCATCGGCGGCCATGCGCTGCACGATGTCGTAGCGCTCGGGGTGCACAGCGGTGTTGTCGAGCGGATCGCGCCCGTCGACGATGCGCAGGAAGCCCGCGCACTGTTCGAAAGCCTTTGCGCCGAGCCGCGGCACTTTGAGCAAGTCGCGGCGGGAGCCGAAGGGGCCGTGTGCGGTGCGATATTCCACGATTTTTTTGGCCAGCGACGCGCCGAGTCCACTCACATAGGTGAGCAAGTGGGCCGAAGCGGTGTTGAGATTCACGCCCACGGCATTCACACAACTCTCGACGGTCTGATCCAGCGAGCGTTTGAGTGCGCCGGCATCGACGTCGTGCTGATATTGTCCCACGCCGATGGCCTTGGGATCGATTTTCACCAATTCGGCCAAGGGGTCGGCGAGTCGGCGACCGATGGAAACGGCTCCGCGAACGGTGACATCGTAGTCGGGAAATTCCTCACGCGCCGTGGCCGAGGCCGAATAGACCGAGGCGCCGTCCTCGCTCACGAGGAAGATTTCCACGCCCTCGACGTGCAAGGCGCGCACCAGTTCTTCGGTTTCGCGTCCCGCGGTGCCGTTGCCGATGGCCACGGCCTCGACGGCGTAGTCTTTGAGCAGGCGGCGCAAAGCCTGTTCGGCGCGCACGGTTTCGTTTTTCGGCGGGTGGGGATAAATGGTTTCGTTGTGGAGCAAGGCGCCCTGCGCATCGAGACACACCACTTTGCACCCTGTGCGGAAACCGGGGTCGATGCCCATGATGCGACGCTGCCCGAGGGGCGGTGCGAGGAGCAATTGTTTGAGATTGGTGGCGAAAACGCGAATGGCCTCTTCGTCGGCCTGCTCCTTGCTCGTGGCCGCAAACTCGGTTTCGATGCTCGGGCGGAGGAGCCGCTTGTAAGCGTCGGTGGCTGCCAGTTCGATTTGTTCGGCGGCCCGCGTTCCGGGCTTCACATAGCGGCGCGCCACTTGCTCGGTGGCGCGATCATCGTCGGCGGGGGTGATGGTGACGCGCAACACGCCCTCGCTTTCGCCTCGGCGCATGGCCAGCAGGCGATGGGAAGTGCAGCGCTTGAGGGGTTCGCTCCAATCGAAGTAGTCGCGATATTTGGCGGCTTCGGGGGTGTCGGCTTTTCCCTTCACGGCTTTCGAGGTGATCACCGCCTCGCGCGTATAAATATGGCGTAGGGTTTGTCGTGAGTGCTCGTCTTCGCTGATTTGCTCGGCGATGATGTCGCGTGCGCCCTGCAAAGCCGCCTCCGGCGTGTCGACCTCGTCGTTGAGGAAGCTTTCGGCTTCGAGTTCGGGGTCGTCTTGGGGGCGCAAGAGCAGGCGCTGTGCGAGCGGTTCGAGTCCTTTCTCGCGCGCCATCTGCGCTCGGGTGCGGCGTTTGGGCTTGAAAGGCAGGTAGATGTCTTCGACTTCCGTGGAATCCCAACTCTCGTCAATGCGCTTGCGCAGCTCGTCGGTGAGTGCGCCCTGTGCCTCGATCGTTTCGATGACGAAGGCTTTTCGATGCTGCAGTTCGTCGAGCTGTCGGTGCTGTTCGGCCACGGCGGCCACGGCCACTTCGTCCATTCCGCCGGTGGCTTCTTTGCGATAGCGGGAGATGAAGGGAATAGTGGCTCCTTCGTCGAGGAGAGCAATGGTTTGTTCTACTTGTTTTTCGCGGAGGTTCAACCGCCGAGCGATGAGTTGAATGGGCGTCATGGGGCGCATTTTTGGGGTTACACGACGTAAAAGTACAACTTTCGCAGCGCTTCTGCAAGCGCGGGTTGCGAAATTTTCCCTTGGTGGGTCTTTCTCAAAAAAAATCTCGGCATGCCTTTTGAGCATGCCGAGCGTAGCTATTTTCTGCAGTGGATGTCTGCGGTTTAGGCCTTGACGCGGTTCTGGTAGGAGCCGTCGCGGGTGTCGACTTCCACGAGTTCGCCGGTTTCGATGAAGAGGGGCACACGGATTTTGGCGCCGGTTTCGAGGGTGGCGTCCTTGAGCGTGTTGGTTGCCGTGTCGCCGCGGAGACCGGGCTCGGTGTAGTCGATGCGGAGCACCACCTTGATGGGCATTTCGGCGTAGAGAATCGTCTCGGTCGAGGCATCGCTGACCACTGTCACCACGTCGCCTTCCTTCATGTAGTCCACACCGGTGATGAGATCGTGGGCGATGGGCACTTGGTCGAAGGTTTCTTGGTTCATGAAGAGGTAGTCTTCACCTTCCTGATAGAGGTACTGGTAGGGGCGACGTTCCACGCGTACGTCTTCGAGCGCTTCGCCGATGTTGAAACGCTTTTCGATCACGCGGCCGCTCACAACGTCCTTGAGGGTGGTGCGCATGATGGTGTTGCCCTTACCGGGTTTCACGTGGAGGAAGTCGATGCAGAAATAGAGTTTGCCGTCCATGCGGATGCAAACCCCTTTCTTGATGTCCTGAGATTTGATCATGAGATTATCTGTGTGTAGTATATTTCTTTTGCGCCGCAAATTTAGTGCTTTATTTTGAGCTAACCCCTTTTCGGGGTCGAAAACTCGTCGAAAGGTGTTTTTCTTCTTTGCGCTTCGCTGTAGTTTTTCGGAAAAAGTGGGGTGGTTTCTGCCCTTAGCCCCCGGTTTTCGCGGATTTTCGCCCCTTTTTTCTCCACCGGCACGAACGCATTTCGAGTCGACACGGCGGCAAACAAAGCCCCCATGGGAGAAAAAAAACGGGCGCCTTTACAAAAAAAAGTGGGGGGGGTAGTTTTTTCAACGAAAAGTAATATATTTGCGGTCGTAATCACACATCCACCTATCAATCAGACCCAACCATGAAAATGCTACTGAGAATTGCGTTCACGGTTTGGGGCGTCCTGCTCAGCTTCGGCGTCCAAGCCCATTCGAAATCACCCGCCCCGCTGCCCTCGGCCGACTCCGTGCGCACCGACAGCACGAAGGCGCACGCGCTGCGCGAAGCCACGGTGAAAACCACGCGCCTGCTCTTCATCACCCGCAAAGACACCGTCATCTACGACCTCGACGCCGTGAAACTCAAAGACGGCGCCAACCTCGGCGATGCACTCAAGAAACTGCCCGGCATGGAGATTCGGAAGAAAAAGCTCTACTATATGGGCAAGCCCGTGGATCGGCTGCTGGTGAACGGTTTCGACTTTTCGCGCAACGACCCCTCGATGGCGCTCGAAGCCCTGCCGGCCTACATCGTCAAGAGTGTGAAAGCCTATGAGCAACGCGGCGAACTGGCGCGCGTGACGGGACTCGACGACGGTTCGCGCGAGCAGGTGGTCAATGTGGTGCTCCGCAAAAAATACATGGGCACGTGGACGGGGCAAGCCGACCTCTCGGGCGGCACGCCCGACCTCTATAGCGCCCGAGGCTATGCCAATACCTTCACCGACCGCTACCGCGTGTCGCTCTTCGGCAATGCCAACAACACGAACCAAGAACTCTGGTACAACGGCGACGGATCGATCAGTTCCTTCAACGTCTATCGCTCCGGTAAGAATGCCTTCCACTCGCCGGGCGGCACCCTGTTTTGGCGCAACAAGAGCGACGAGAACGCCGCGGGCTATCTGAAGATCGAGGCCACGGGCGACTATAACAACAACACGCGGCGCAACACCCGCTACACGGAATTGGAAACGAGGCTCAGCGGCGGCAGCAGTTACAACGCGACCGAAGAGCACCCCCACTCACACGAGACGCGCGTGGCGGGTCACCTCTTTGTGACCTGGCGACCGACGGCGACCACCTACGTGTTCTATCAAAATAACGCATGGCGCTCGCGCACCACTTCGGACAACAACGGGCGCGGCGCGACGTGGAACGCCAACCCCTTCAACGCGGGATATGCCCCGCTCGATTCGGTTTTCGCCCCGAACCTGCTGCGTGCCGCGATGTTCGGTGCCGTGACTCGCAAGCGGTCGGTCGGACAAGGCGAAAACACGCTCGGGCACGTCGACCAACTGCTCATGGTCAATCAGAAACTCAACTCCCAAGGGGCGAACCTCACTTGGCAAACGGATCTGAGGCGCGAAGAAACAACGTCCGACAACTTCTCGCTCGACGGCTACCACTATTTCCGCCCCCAAGCGAACAACTTGCCCCACCTGCTTCACCGCTACCGTGACAATGCGACCGGCAACACCCAATTGGGTTCGAGGCTGGAACTGCAATGGCCCGTGGGCAAACACTTTGTGCCGGGTGCGCGCTACGCCTTTTCGCACCTCCACAACCGGATGGACACCGACGGCTTCCTGCTCAATCGCCTGAGCGGCGCGCCCACCACCTTCGACGCCGCCCTCCCCCTCCTCGCCCGGCTGCCCGAAGGCATCGCCGATTGGCGACGCCTCGCTCGCGAAAATGAGATCACGCGCCACACCCTGCAAAACACCACCTCGCACAGCGGAACGCTCTTTCTCCGCTACACCGCCGATCGGTGGTTCTCGTCGGTGGACCTAACGCTCAAACACGAGAACGAGACCTACGATTTCGAGAAAGGCGGTTTTCCGGCACAGCACCTCACGCGCCGACAAACGCTGCCCGCCTTCTCGACCCAAACAGAATGGAAGCCAGGCTCGGGTAAACTCTCTTTCAGGTATGACCTCCGCACGAGTGCGCCTTTCATCACGGAGCAGATCACGCTGCCCGACCTCGCCGATCCGCAAAATGTACACCTCAGCAACCCGGATCTGAAGAACAAGGTCACGCACTACTTCACACTGACAAGCGAAAACCTATTTGAACAGCACCGCGGCGAAGAGACGAAACGCCACCAACTCTATGCGGGCATCGTTTTTACCACCACGGCCAACGAAACGACGCAACTCACCGCGTTCGACCGCACCACGGGCGTGACCACGACGAAGCCGGTCAACATCTCGGGTGCTTGGAACACGAGTTCCTATCTCTACTTTCTCCAATCGCTCGACTATGCGAGCCGTTTCGTCCTCGGTTATAACGCCGGACAGAGCACCGTTCGCCGGCAGAACTTCAATGTGGCGGGTTCGCTCGCCGATGCACGCCCCGAAGAGCTGTTCATGCACACGATAGCCTTTGGTTTTGGGCCTCAATACCACGGCGATAAACTTTCTGTGGAATCGTCGTTCGGCCTCTCTTACAGTTTCACCCACAGTCCCAACCCCATCTACGACCGCCAGCGCGAATTCAAGCCCGGGGCTATGGTAGACCTTGAATACGAGCTGCCCTTCGACCTCCATCTCGGCCTGCGTTATCGATTGAGTCACATCGACTACCGGGGCACGCAGCACTATCGCCGCACCGAGCATGAGCTGAATTTCGACCTCACGCGGGCTTTCCTCAAAGGCAAGAACTTAACGGTCTCACTCAGGGGACACGACCTCTTCAACAACAACCGCGGCATCACCCACAACTTCAACGAAACGTCAATCGAACGCATTTACGACACGGCCTACGGCCGCTACTTCCTAATTGGCTTCACCTATCGTTTCACCACGAAAAAACAAGAGGCCGAGGAGTGAGACTCCGGACTAAAAAAGATCCGCAAGACGACTGTTTGACAACAGCGCGTCTTGCGGATTTGGCTTTTAATAAAACGAGGAGATGATAACTGCCGTCGAGAAACGCAGTTGTTTCAAACAATGCGACAACTCATATCGACAGCATACGATTCTCGCCCCCTCACGACACCACGTTTTGCGGCGCGCCGGCGAGGAAGGCCTTGAGATTGTCGGCCATGATACGGACGATGCGGCCGCGAGCGGCGGCAGTTGCCCACGCGATGTGGGGCGTGACGTAGGTGTTGGGGGCGGAGAGAATGGGATGGTCGGCCGCGGGCGGTTCGGTGGAGAGGACATCGCAGGCGTAGGCACCGAGACGACCGGACTGCAAGGCTTCGGCCACCGCGATGTCGTCAATCAATGCGCCGCGCGCCGTATTGACGAGAATCAAACCGGGGGCGGCTCGTTCCAAAAGCGACGCGTTGACGAAAGCGCGGTTTTGCTCCGTGAGGGGGCAGTGGAGCGACACGATGCGCGAGGTGGCAAAGGCTTCGTCGAGGGTGATTTTGCGCACGCCGGTCGGGAGCGTCGACTCGTCTTGCGAGGTGACGGCGCACACTTCCGCTTCGAGCACACGGAGGAGTTCGGCGACCTTGCGCCCGATGTTGCCCATACCGATGAGGGAAACGCGCACGCCGCTGAGTTCTTCGACGGCTTCGTTCCACAAACTGAAATCGCGACTGCGCGACCAGTAACCTTCGCGGTTCAGCTGCGCATACTGCCCCACGCGGTTGGTGACTTCGAGGAGCAGGGCGAGGGTGTGTTGCGCCACGGCGAGCGTGCCGTAAGCGGGTACGTTGCAGACGGTGACCCCACGTTCGCGGGCGGCGGCCACGTCCACCACATCATAACCCGTGGCGGCGACCAAAATCAAACGGAGTCGGGGAAGACGATCGAGGATTTCGGCTGTGATGCGCACTTTGTTGAGGATGATCACTTCGGCTTCGGCGGCGCGCGCCACGACCTCTGCACTTGGCGTGCGCTCGTAGATGGTGAGTTGGCCTTGTTCGGCCAGCACTCCCCAATCGAGATCGCCGGGGTTGAGTACAAAACTGTCGAGAAAAACGATATTGGGCATAATGAAGTTTTTATGGAGAAAGGACGGAGAGGAGTGGTGAATCAATGAGATTTGGCGGTGCATCGGCGCGGATCGTCGCAGCCTAAGTGAACACGAACGAACCACCGAGGGCAACTAACGCTGCGCCGGAGGCATTTCGCCGTTGAGAAAATCGGGAATGTCAACCGGTGTTCCGCCGTGCTGCGCCGAAAGTCGCGTGAGTTCGGCGAGACACGACCATTCGGCCGCGTCGTACACGTCGATGTCGAGCGGCAAGCCGCGACGCAGGCAGTGAATCAGGCGACAGTCCATGGCATAGTTCATGGCGTTGGGCACTCCGCGTTCCGCGCCTTCACACCACAAGCGATAGGCGGGCGAATCGGCAACGGAACGAAGAAAGTTTTCCGCGGCTTCGCCTTCGCGCAGTCCGTCAGCGTCTTGAAACAGCGGAAGGGGGTATTTTTGCGCAAAAGCCTTCGTGCCGCTGATGCCTTGGATGCGACTGTAAGGCCGCGGCGTAGTACCGTCGAACTGCAACAAGATTGTCACTCCGCGCTCGGTGGTGATGAGCGTGTGGTTGGCATGTCCCAACAAACTGTCGCGGCCGGCCGCCATACCGGTGACGGAGGAGAGGCGCACCATGCGATCGCCGCGATGAAAACCGAGGAGTTGTGCGATGGGACCGATGGCGTGCGTGGGATAGGGGTTTCCGCCGTGCAGACAACCGGCACGATAGAACGCCGCGGCCGCGTTGTCGCCGGCGAAAAGCGCACTCCAATCGTGAAGGTACGCCCCTTCGCAATGCGTGATCGTGCCGAAGACGCCGCGACGGTGCATATCGAGGGTGGCCAGCGCAAACCAGTCGTAACAACAGTTTTCGGTCATGAAACAATGTCGTTGCGTAGCTTCCGCCGTGCGCACCAACTCCCAACAGTCGGCCACCGTGGTGGCAGCCGGCACTTCGACCGCCACATGCTTTCCACAGCGCATCGCCTCGACGGCCATAGTGGCGTGGTTGCTCCAATCGGTGCATATATATATAAGGTCTATGTCCTCACGGCGACAAAGTTCGCGCCAGGCTTCCGCGTTTGTAGAAGTTTCGGGAAGGGGACGTCGCTGCTCTCGCAGTAACTCTAGTGCCGACGCGACCGCTGTGGGATTGGGATCGACTACTGCGCAAAATTCCGCGCCCTCAACATAGGCATAGCGCGACAAGGTGGCTCGTCCGCGCTGACCGGCGCCGACCAACCCGATGCGCACCGTGGGAATCGGCGCGCACGATAACTCAAAAACGGTGGATCGGTGCTGCATGAAAATGAGATTTTTGCACACGAAGATACGAACTTCGACGTCGAGAAGACCGCAGAATGCAGTTTTTCTCAACTTTTTTGGTCGAAAGCTTGCAAGATTGGGGAGTATTGCCTACTTTTGCACTGCGTTTGACAAACAAACGCCCTCCTTGGAAGGTTGGGTGAGTGGCTGAAACCACCAGTTTGCTAAACTGACGTACGGGTTACCGTACCGGGGGTTCGAATCCCCCACCTTCCGCACCTCGGTGCCTTCATCTAATGGTTAGGATACATGCCTCTCACGCATGACATACGGGTTCGATTCCCGTAGGCACTACCCAAGGAAGCCAAACAGAAAAGTAAGTTCTCCGCCGAGGACTTACTTTTTTTCGTTTTGAGGCACTTCCTCCACCCCGCACCAACTCTTTCCACTTTTCAAACACAGGATCATGGAAACCTATCGCATCGCCGTTGCCGGTACAGGCTATGTCGGTCTGAGCATCGCCACTCTCTTGGCGCAACACCACGAAGTAACTGCCGTGGATGTCATAGCTGAGAAAGTAGACTTGGTGAATCGCCGACAATCGCCGATACGAGACGAATATATCGAGCGCTATCTCGCCGAAAAACCGCTTCACCTGTCCGCCACCCTCGACGGGGCAAAAGCTTATGCGGAAGCTGACTTCGTAGTGGTCGCTGCTCCGACGAACTACGACGTGCAACGCAACTTCTTCGACACCTCGGCCGTGGAAAGTGTGGTGCGCGAAGTGATGAGCGTCAATGAGCGCGCCATCATTATCATCAAAAGTACTATCCCCGTAGGCTACACCGCGCAGTTGAGCCAACGCCTCAACTGCCGCAATCTCCTGTTCTCGCCCGAATTTCTGCGCGAAAGCAAAGCCCTCTACGACAACCTCTATCCCTCGCGCATCATTGTGGGACGTCCCGAAGGCGACGAGCATTTGGATCAAGCCGCCCGCACCTTTGCCGCCCTCCTTCAACAGGGCGCACTCAAGCCCGACATCGATACCCTCTTCATGGGCACCACCGAAGCCGAGGCCGTGAAACTGTTTGCCAACACCTACCTCGCTCTGCGCGTCAGCTACTTCAACGAGCTCGACACCTACGCCGAAATGAAAGGCCTCGACACCCAGCAAATCATCGACGGTGTGTGTCTCGATCCGCGCATCGGCGACATGTACAACAACCCCTCTTTCGGCTACGGCGGTTATTGCCTACCGAAGGATACCAAACAACTCTTGGCCAACTACCAGGACGTGCCGCAAAACCTCGTGCGCGCCATTGTCGACTCCAACGCCACGCGCAAAGACTTCATCGCCGACCGCGTGCTGAAAATGGCCGGCTACTATGACTATGAGCACAACGGCGACTTCTGTCCCTCGGCCGAACGCCCGTGCGTGATCGGCGTTTTCCGTCTCACCATGAAGTCAAACTCCGACAACTTCCGCCAAAGTTCGATTCAAGGCGTGATGAAGCGCATCAAAGCCAAAGGCGCCACCGTCATCATCTACGAACCCACGCTGCAAGACGGCGAAACCTTCTTCGGCAGCCGTGTGGTCAACGACCTCGACGCCTTCAAGGCCCAATCTCAAGCCATCATCGCCAACCGCTACGACGCCCAGTTGGATGATGTGCATGAAAAGGTGTACACGCGCGACCTATTCCGTCGCGATTAACGCCCAATCTACAAGCCCCACCGCCCGAGACTCTCCCAACTCGGCGCGAAATCTCAAAAAAACGCCCTCTCTTCATCAAAAAACGGGGAGAAAACTTGGTCAATTACGCAGAAGTGCGTAATTTTGCACCCGTAACGAGGAAACAATGCAATTGCATTTGCACTCTTAGCTCAGTTGGTAGAGCAACTGACTCTTAATCAGTGGGTCCAGGGTTCGAACCCCTGAGAGTGTACTCCATTGCATCCGACGTTACTACGTTGCACTCTTAGCTCAGTTGGTAGAGCAACTGACTCTTAATCAGTGGGTCCAGGGTTCGAACCCCTGAGAGTGTACAAAGAAGCGGTATCACAGCCATGTGATACCGCTTTTTTTTGTGCAAAGCTCGCTACAGCCACAAAGAAACTCACCACGATCGTAAGGAATAAGGAGCGTACAAACGCTTTTCCGGACATTCCCATTCAGTCTATCGGGGCATGTTTTCCCTTCAGGCAGAATATGACGAAACAACAAGAAGGCCGCATCAAAATCAATTTGGTTTTGACGCGGCCTTCTTTGTTTATGCGCGATTTTCTTTTCAGTTGTAGGTTACAGAGGCGGGCTCTGGCTAACCTTGCGGTCGGATCCACTGCAAGATCGTGGGATCTTTGAGCTTACTGTCCTCGGCAAGGAGCACCACTTTGGAAAGAATTTCCACCGTCTTGGGATCTTCGTCCATGAAAGGCAAATAAAGTCGACCACGATGTTGGCTGTGTACCGGAATAATGGGGATCTCCGTGCCACCTTCCTGGCGCACCAAGCCGGAACCAAGGTGCACCGTGTAGTTGGCCAACGTGCCTTTGATGTGAACATGATTACCGTTTACGCTAACATTAGGCAACTTCATTAGCTCAGCAGTGCAGCGCACGATGGCAGCGCGGAGCTCTTTGGTGCTTTGGCCGGTTTCGGGGTCTACACCTCCCACAAAAGCAATGCTCACCACCATATCCACATCACGCATCACCTCACTATACAGCACCGGATCCAAGTCAGCAATGTGAAGAGGGGGCGCGTCGGGCACATAGCGAGTGCGAGAGAAACATACATATTCGATGGCCGGCGCCTCAACATCCGAAGGCGAGAACCAATCGGCTTGGGCATAGAGCGAAACACAAACGCCTTGCGCGAGAAACACTTTCTGCAATCCGTCCTCATAACTGGCCGTCCAACCTCGAGACCGCAGGGCGGCAGCAGCTTGTTTCACCTGAATCTGGTAGCCACTATACCGACGCGACTCGCTCAGTTCGGCCTCTTCGGCAGTGGGCAGGTAGAGTTCACGGAACACTTGCTTGAAAGGCTGCACCAACTTCTCGGCAAAGAGGTGAGATTGCCATTGAGTCCACAGTCCCTCCGCATTGAAGTCCACCGGATGCGCGATGTAAAGCGGTGACTCACCATATTTTTTGAGTCCACTCAACGTGTCCAGTCCTTCTGCAGTGGGAAGGCCAAGATGATGATCTTGGAGAAGTACCAGTTTTTTGAACATCGGACTCACCACGGGATTGGAGAGAATGGCACGTGCATCGTCCACTGCCAGCGGAGTGCGGCGCTGCATCATGTCTTCCATGAGGAAACGCGCACGCTGATGTTGCGCTTTCCACGCCTTGCTCACCTCGGCAATCTCCAGATATTGCGGATGTTTTTTGAGTTTGGCCGGAACTCCCTTGAGCAACTTCTTGTCTTTGAGGATTTGCAGCTTATTGCTGCCGTCGTCGTTGAGGGAGATGATGCAGGAATATCCCTCGACGTCGATGCCTTCAAGGTAGCCGGCCGCACTTTCCACTTGCAAGGCTTCCATGCGCCACGTGAGTTGCACGGGATCGGCAAAGCCTGCTCCGCGAGAAAGATTGAGAAGGGCAACCTCCGACACCCGTTTTTCAGAGGCTTGTCGCTGTGCTCCGAACTGCTTCGACTCCTTGAGAAACTGCTGAATGCGCAGATAGCGACGCTGGATGGCCGCCTCATCGCGATCGGTGAGCAATCCCAACGCGCACACCGCATCTTTGTTGCGCTTCTCTTGAATTTGCGTGAGCAGTTCCTGCTCCGGAACATGGCCCTGGACGACGTCGGCGTAACGACGCGCTCGCGTGTGGACAGCCCCGCTTCCGATGTATCGGGCAGCTTTGTAGCAGATGTCAAAACGCTTTTCCCCGATTTCTTTCAGCGCTTGGCGGAAGAGCGACTCGTCGAACGCCCCATCGGCGAGATCCTGCGGGTCGAGCTCCGTGTAACGCGCGATGAGCGCCTTCTTTTCGTCATTGCCCATCTCGCGTGCATGGGCAATGAAATAGTAATAAGCCGTGCGGAATCCCGGCCAGTCCAGACGTTGCTCCACGAGATCGAGCCATTGCGGGGCGAAAAATACGAGTTCCACGAGAAGCTCTTCCGAGATGTCGGCCAACATATCGGGCGTGTCGGTGGGAAGCGGGTAACAACTGGTGGCCAAACTGCTGAGGATGGAGCGACGTTCAGTGCCGTAGATTTCGAGTTTGAGGTGATCTTTGCGCAGCGCCTTCATGATGCGTGCCACACGCTCAGCCCCTTTGAGCACCAAAACATAGCGGAAACTATGAAAGGCCTCGGTGGCCTCAGTGGGCGCATTGCGACGTTGCAATTCGATTTCAAAGAGATGATTGACATATCGATCCACCAAATCGCGAGCGCGCTGGGTGTGACAAATGGGATCTACCGCGCGACGCGCATATTTCTCCATTTCCTCCACCTTTTTCAGGTTCAGCGCTCCGCTACGATGCTCATAGGCCAGATCCATCATCGCCCGCAAGCCGCGAAAATTCTCATATTCCATCTGCGTGAACAGCTGATCTTCGCTGATGACTCCATGCGCAAGCAGGTGCAGCAGGACTGCCGTCGAAAGCTTGTAGACCTCTTCCCAATCTGCTTGGCGGGCCGGCTCTCCCCATCGGCGATAGAACGCAAGCACCATCGGAGCAACGTGGTCAAACTCTTCCTGCATGTTCGATTCGCACACATGGAGCGTGTGCCTCAACGGGAATCCAGAGGAGATGGGATGGGTTTCATCTTTGCGATAGATATAGGTTTCCACGTAGGTCTCTTGCGTGCCATACCAATAGCACAGCTGGCAAATCGTGTAGGCGTAGGAGAACACCAAGTCGGGGCGGCGCTTCTTCACCGTGCGCTGCAGCGCCATCGTCAAACTCTCGAACTTCCAGGCGTGCGGCCACTGCACTCTATCGCCCTTATTGGTCAGCGGATAGCCCTCCAAAGGCAAGGGCAGCACATCCGTTCGGTCGTAGAGCACGAGATAGCGCATCATCAAGTCGAGGCCCAAGGCTTTTTCGTCGGTGATGTCGTGGCGTTCCAGAAATTCGCCCCAGAGTTCCGGGTGAGGCATCTGCTCCAGCTCCATGTCGTTGGCCACTTCAAACGAGCCTTCGTCGAGCGTTTGCGTCACGCCCCATTTGTTCTTGTAAGTGAGCGTTTTGTTGTCCTCGATGATTTGGGCAAAATCGTCGTAGAGTGCCTTGATGTCTTCCTCCGTATAGGGGAAGAGCTTAGACAAATCTAATTGCGGTTGGTTGGTTTCCCGTGAGGGGCTTTGGTCAGGTAAGGCCTTTTGCTCCGCCACCATCGACACCCACTGCGAAACAGGGCTGGCGGCGAAGCGCTCGGCGTCAGCAAATGGGTTTTCAAAGGGGAGTGTCGGAAGTTCTGTGGGGGTGAACAAGCCAAAACGCAGCCCACTTTCGCCTGCTCCGGCATTCGCCGCCGAGGCTACGCCTTGTGCATCGTTCCCCTCGGCGCTTTTCTTTTCGGTCTCGGTCACTTCCCCAAACTTCTCGCGCAAAATGGCACTTCCCTCACGAAGTTCCACAAGACAATCGGCGATGTAGTCACTTTTCGTGCGCTGCAATCGCTCATAAGCCCCCACGAGAATATCGTCAGGTTGCGTAAGTAGCAACTGGACAGCACGTTGGCGCGTGGTGGAAACCTTGGACTTAAACTTGACGTCCAGGGACTTGATTTCCTTCTCCGTGAATTGTTCGCGCAAGAACGCCTCGCGAAAGACGAGGAAGAGGGAATCGTTCTCAAAATTCAAGGCATTGCGCAAGAGAAATCCGCGACGCGCCTCGGGCGTTCCCGTCGGAAGCACTTGAGAAAAGAAGAAATCTCGGTAGGCGTCTTCGCCCGCATCGGCATAATAGGAGGAAAAGATATGGATACCCCACGAGGGCAACTTCTGCGCGAGGAAGTCGTCCAACGCTTCTTGCGTATGGAGGAGCAAGGACACCATATATAATGCATTGATGACCGTGCCACGCGAGAAACTGATGTTGAACCACTCGAAACCGGGATGGACCACTTTATTTTCCGCCTTGAGTGTCGGCAACCAATCCAAGAGCATTTGGTGCACTTCCTCCAAATTCTTGCGTCGGCTCTCGCTGAGTTCGGGTGCTTTTCCCGTTTTGATGAGCTCGTCCAGCAAGTCGGTTCCGCTCAACTCGTCAGCGATGTAGGCACGAAAAGCGGGTTCTTCCAATCGGGGTACAAAGACATCGAGATGTTCCAACACGTTATAGTGCCGATCTCTCATATTGACACGCGCAAAATACCACAGCGCAGCCACCGTAAGTTGCGCGGGCTTGTCACTCTCGAGGAGTGATTCGGCCTCGGCAAAGGCCACTTGCGCATCGATTCCTCCGGCAGTGTAAAGCGCAACGTAAGCTTCCAACGGATTTTGGCCGGCATAGGCGGTCGCGCGCTCCTCGGGATGCTCGAGATACCGGCAGATGGCGTGGAAAACGGTGGCAATGTCCTTGTCTTCGATCTGCTCGTAGCCGAGTCCACACCAGGTTTGCACCGCGCGACGCACGGAGCTGTAGCGCAAGAGTCCCTCTTCGTCGATGACCTTCAGGAGTTTGCGGTAGAACTTGATGTTGTAGGAGTCGCCGGTCTCCACAATGACTTGGCGCAACCCCTCTTGCAACTTGGCCGCTTTCAGCAGATCGATCAGCGCATCGTGGAGTGCTTCGTTGTCAGTGCGCTCAACCGCACAGACCAATTCCCGCGACAAGATGCCCACATTGTTTTCTGCAACGAAAACTTCCTTGGTGGCCGCGATGACGTCGGCATTTCCTTGCCGTATGGCCGCTGCGATGAATGCACTGTAATCGACACTATAGAACTGCATGTGGACCATCGTGTGCCGATTGCGCACAAGATCATCTAAACTTACCCCATGCAGCGCTATCATCAAGGCGGCGGCCACATATTCTCTCACGCCGAGAGCTGTCAACTCCCCGGAATTCGACAAGCGGAAACGATAGAGACCGCGCATGTCGCTCTTCGTCTCACTATAGTCCAGGAGATAGGAGAGCAGTTCGCTGAGCCACGAAGGCAAAAGATGGGGGAGATGATAACCCGCTTGGAGGAGTTGTGAATGCTCCAAAGAATCCATGGGCAGTTTTTCCAAAGCTTTGTTGAGCTTCATCGAAGGAAGATTCGACAAATCTCTGGATTCGGCCACGGCATACAGCACTTTTTCGACCTCGTTCAAGGCATTGACATCGATTTGTGCCAAATAGTCCCGTTTGAATTGTTCTGCTTGTTCCGGAGTGCGCATGATATAAGGTGTTAGAACGTTAGAGGATAGCCACTTAACGCCGGATATCGGACGTATTACGTTGGAAATAAAAGAATGTTGGGAAGCGGGCGGACCAACCGCCCTTGTCCCGCTCACCACATCAGACCGGTGAGCAACGTGAGACGAAGAAAAACAACTTCACTGCCCTCTTTCAGAGAGAGGGGCGCATCGAGATCGGTCACTTCGCCCGCATCAACGAAGATGCGCACCAATCCGTCGGCGAAAGCCCGGAGCATCACTTGAAGCGCGCGGTCGGGGGTGTCGTTGTTTTGTCCATAACGCTCGGCGAATTTCACGCGCCCCTCCACGGCTTGCGCTGCGATTTCCTCCTCCGTGAGAGGAAGGTCGGCAGCCACAGCTTGGGCTTCACGAAGCCCATGAAGGGTGAACGCGGTGAGCAATTGCCGCAACGTGCCCGGGGCCTCATCAAAAGCGAAAGGATGTCGCCCCAATTCTTTGCGACTTCCGCTGCGTTTGCGAATGAAATAGATGTTCATAGACTTAAAACCGATGTTCGGAGGGTTTACTTCCTCGGAGGAAACTGAGGTGGTGGTGGAAAGGAAACGGAAGCGCTGCATCGTCCATGATTTCGCAGTCCCAAAGCTTGTAAGAAAGCTCCGTGTCGGGAAACAACGTGCTGAAGACACCTGACTACGTCGGCATTTCCACTCGATTTCTTGCATCGTCCTACTGACTCGCAAGAGATCTAACGCGACAAAGGTAGCAATAAAAACGAGAATATTGCTGTCCGGTAAAAGTTTTACACGGCAAAAAACAAGGCTGAAACCCTCTTGTGGGATTTCAGCCTCTTTTGTGACTTTGCTACCAACAATAATCGGATAAGCATATCCCCTATGCCTACCCGATTATGATACAGATCGAAAAGAACACTAGATCAACAACCTTTACTCAGGCCTTACAAATCCATTTTTGTAAAAATCATACCACGTCTCAATGCTTTCCACAGCGTCGGCTTCCAAGCACAAGAGCACTTCACGAGTGAACTCTAAGTAAGCAACCCCATTAGCCGTAACCACATTGCCATCACTCACCGCCTGCGCATTCACATATCCGGCCTCGTTGGTATATCTTTCTCCGCCCCATCGTTGGAGCTCCTCAAGTCCATTACCGGTATGCTTTACATGATTCAAAAAGCCGTGAGCACATAAGAATGATGCACCACAGCATATCGCTCCCACCAACACTCCGCTATCGAGAGCCTTTTGCACCAATGGAACGACCTTTTCTGCTTCGGGCGACCCCCATCGATTACCACCGATAAGGATCAACGCCTCGTACTCTTTCGGCATATTCTCAAAAGAATAATCAGGAGAAGTCCGAAAACCTCCGAAAGAGCGCACTGCATTCAACGTCGGCGCGACCACATGTACCTTATATTTCACCTCTCTTCCGGGCACTATCCCAATATGAAGAGCCGTCGAAAGAAATGCCCCTTCCCAATCTGAATATTCGTCCAACAAAACGAGCAACACCTTTTTACGGTTAAACAAAGCCATCACCTTTTCGGCGTCAGCCGCATTCGCCTCACGACACAACGACTCACGATGCAACGACTCGTCATCCACCTTCGTCTTATCAACATAGTCCTGGATTGCATAAGAATCAATCCAACGCTGAATCCTCGACTTACTCTCACCGGTAGTGCAGGCACAGATGGCCGTATCGCATCCCGCACTTTCCAATTTACTCAGATGTTTTTTAACGGAGTATTCCCTTTGCGCATAATCCCCTTGCGTGACAAGACCAACTTTGCGACCACCCTTTTCTAAGACCCAAAGAAAATCTCCATTCCCTAAATCCTCTTCGAGATCCTTTTGAAATCCCTGCGCTTTCAATTTCTCAAAAACAATTTTCAAAGTCGTGGTTTTTCCGGTCGTACCTGGACCTCTCAACGCAATAATTTCCATACTGTTAAATTTTAGTTTTACGATTCATAGAATGATTGACAAAGGTAGGCATTTCTACTCCCGCAAGCCATTTTCATCACCCCAATTATCCACAAAAAAAAGAAAGGAATCGATTCACCGCCATCTCACAATCCATTAAACCTTGAGGCCGCTCTCCATTCTCAAAAACATCCACCTCCTATCCCTCCCAACGCGCACGCGTATACACGCGCGTCCGGCGTTTTTCGTTTTATACCTTCACCTCTTCACCCATGGAGGATAATCAATTGATGAACAATGCTTTGTGGGTGAAGGCTTCACCTCAACTTCCCTTCACCGGTGAAGGACTAAAAGGCGCTCAAACTTCACACACAACCATCTATATTTCAAACCATTAGTAGTGAAGGGTGAAGGCAAGAATTTCAAACTCGCTGAGTGCGCGATGCACGAGCGCGCGTCCGCTCCGGCACACCTGCACGCGTGAGGAAAAACACCGGGAGTGACGAGAGAAAAACAAACACGCGAATTTCGTCAGAAAAGGAGGGAGATTTTCCTCAGAAGCAGAGGAGAATCGAAAGAAAGTCCACAACTTTTCTCACGCATCTCCTCCATCTCATTTTTCAACCCATTTTCTTTCAATAAAATCATGCTTATTCGAAAGAAAGCTTTTATCTTTGCACTTGACAAAACACAACCCTCCCTTCTTCTCGCCGCGTTGCGGCGTCTATATAGCGCGAAAGGCTGGGCGCCTCCCATACCTCAACGCAAACGATCTTTGACTTATTGATCAACGACTGTCATGCCATCTGCCGAACATTCCATGGTGCATCCAGCATTTAGCGGCCGCAAACCGGCACACCGTTTCACAAAGTGTGCAACCTTGGTCGTTTCCTTTCATTTCCACCACATTGTGCGCCAAGTGTTCCAAAAGAAATTCGTATTTTTGCCCCAAACAGAATATACGCATCCCCACCCTTTGCAGGCAGCCCTCGCTTGAGTTTCGAGCCCGCGCCGCACGCATCGCAGAGGGCGGGCCCAGACACACAACGACAGCATGAATATCCTCGAACTCAGCGAACAAGAGATTGCACGCCGCAACTCCCTTTCTGAACTTCGCGCGCTGGGCATTGACCCCTACCCCGCAGCCGAATACCCCACCAACGCCTTCAGCGACGAAATCATTGCCAACTTTAAGGACGACGACGCGCCCCGCGAGGTGTGCATCGCCGGCCGTATGATGGGACGCCGCGTGATGGGTAAGGCTTCGTTCCTCGAACTGCTCGACTCTCGTGGCCGCATTCAGGTCTACATCACCCGCGACGACATCTGCCCTGAAGAGGACAAGACGCTCTACAACAGCGTGGTGAAAAAGCTCCTCGACCTCGGCGACTTCGTAGGCGTGAAGGGCTTCGTGTTCCGCACGAAGACCGGCGAAATCTCGGTACACGCTCGCGAAATTACGGTGTTGGCCAAGAGCCTCAAGCCGCTCCCCACCCCCAAGGAAAAGGACGGCGTGGTCTACGACGCCTTTGAGGATCCCGAACTGCGCTACCGCCGTCGTTACGTCGATCTGATCGTCAACCCGCAGGTGAAGGACACGTTCTACAAGCGTGCCAAGGCCGTCAGCACCCTGCGTGCCATCCTCGACGAAGCCGGCTACACGGAAGTGGAAACTCCCACACTCCAAAACATTCCCGGCGGTGCTTCGGCGCGCCCATTCGTGACGCACTTCAACGCGCTCAACCAACAGATGTATTGCCGCATTGCCACCGAGCTCTACCTCAAGCGCCTCATCGTGGGCGGCTTCGAAGGCGTGTACGAGATCGGCAAGAACTTCCGCAACGAGGGCATGGACCGCACGCACAACCCCGAGTTCACCTGCATGGAGCTCTATGTGCAGTACAAGGACTACAACTGGATGATGGAATTCACCGAACAGATGCTCGAACGCATCTGCATCGCCGTGAACGGCAAGCCCGAGACGGTGGTAGACGGCAAGACCATCAGCTTCAAAGCTCCCTATCGCCGCCTGCCCATCCTCGACGCCATCAAGGAAGAAACGGGCTACAACCTCTCGGAAATGTCGGAAGACGAAATCCGCAACGTGGCCACGAAGTTGGGCATCGAAGTGGACGAGAGCATGGGTAAGGGCAAGTTGATCGACGAAATCTTCGGCGAAACCTGCGAAGGCAAGTTCATCCAGCCCACTTTCATCACCGACTACCCCGTGGAAATGTCGCCGCTGACGAAGATGCACCGCAGCAAACCCGGTCTGACCGAGCGTTTCGAGTTGATGGTCAACGGCAAGGAATTGGCCAACGCCTACTCCGAGCTCAACGACCCCATCGATCAAGAAGAGCGTTTCGTGGATCAGATGCGCTTGGCCGACAAGGGCGACGACGAAGCGATGATCATCGACCAAGACTTCCTCCGCGCACTCCAATACGGCATGCCCCCCACCTCGGGCATCGGCATCGGCATCGACCGCCTCGTGATGTTGCTCACCGGCCAAACGGCCATTCAGGAAGTGCTCTTCTTCCCGCAGATGAAGCCCGAGAAGCTTCCCGCCAAGGACAAGGCCGAAGCCTATGTCCCCTACGGCATCCCCGCCGATTTGGTGCCCGTGCTCCAAAAAGTGGGTTACTACTTGGTGCAAGATCTCCGCGGCGCCAACCCGCAGAAGGTGCAACAACAGATCGGCGAGGTGCTCAAGAAGTACCAGCTCGATCTGGCGAAACCCTCAGTGGCCGACATCGCCGCTTGGGTGGAAGCCCTCGGCGAATAAGCCCACCAACGACACAGCATGCGGGGTGTCCGTCGTCGGGCACTCCCATTTTCTCATCGTTCAATCTCCGTCCCATGCCCGGTTTTAGTTCATTCTTCGGATTCGGCGGATCCGACAACGAGCAGCGTGCCTCGGGAGATTTCCCGGGGAAGATCGCCATCATCGGCAGCGGTTCGTGGGCAACGGCAGTTGCCAAAATCATGCTCGAAAGCGTACCGGAGATTTGGTGGTACGTTCGCCGCGACGAAACGATCGAAGAGTTTCGCCGCTACGAACACAACCCCACCTACCTCACCACGGTGCGTTTCCCCATGGATCGCATCCACTTCACCTCGGACATCAATGAAGTGGCGCGCGAGGCCGACACGCTCATTTTCGTCACCCCTTCGCCCTATCTCAAAGCGCAACTCAAGCGCCTCAAGGTGAAGCTCCACGACAAAGTGATCATGACGGCCATCAAAGGCATCGTGCCCGACGAGAACGTGGTGTGCACGGAATACTTCCGCACGGCCTTCGGTGTGCCCGAAGACAACCTGATGGTGCTGGGTGGGCCGAGCCATGCCGAGGAGGTGGCGCTCGACCGCCTGACCTACCTCACCGTGGGGTGCAATAATATAGAACGCGCGCGCGCAATGGCCGATGTGGTGGCCAATCACTATGTGAAAACCACCGTATCGGCCGACGTGATCGGCATCGAATATGCCGCGGTGCTCAAAAATGTCTATGCCATCGCCGCGGGCATCTGCTCGGGACTGCAATATGGCGACAACTTCCTCTCGGTGCTCCTCTCGAGTGCCGTGCAAGAAATGAATCGTTTCCTCAGCGCCGTCTATCCGCTCGAACGTAACGTCTACGACAGCGCCTACCTCGGCGACCTGCTCGTCACCAGCTACTCCAACTTCTCAC
>QWCL01001627.1_pt1 | contig 27175 bp, 24 predicted proteins | sample 1972551 | NCBI WGS metagenome assembly QWCL01 (sample SAMN09866709, study PRJNA288562) | Human oral metagenome isolate term2_saliva, whole genome shotgun sequencing... | isolation source: mouth | host: Homo sapiens | place: USA: California
GGAAACTTCGCCGATTACAAACTCATCAGGTTGATATTTCGCTGCAACTTGCGCGTATTTCAAGCCGATAGTGGCAATTTGCGGACTGGTGAATACCACTCCGATTACGCTACGGCGCAAACCACCCTCAATATTCGGGAAAATAGCGGCATTGTGCCCGGCAATTTTGCCCTGGTCGGAAGCTTCATGCAGCAGAGGCAATTGATTGGATGCATCGCCTGCGATAAAGATGTGCGGAATGCTGGTTTGCATAGTCAGCGGATCGGCAACAGGTACACCGCGCGCATCTTTCTCGATAGTCAGGTTTTCCAAACCGATATTGTCCACATTCGGACGACGGCCTACGGCTGCCAGCATATATTCGGCAACGAACACACCTTTTTCGCCATCTTGTTCCCAATGAACTTCAACATTGCCTTCCGCATCCAGTTTGACTTCGGTTTTAGCGTCCAAATGCAAAGCCAACTCTTCGCCAAAAACAGCTTTGGCTTCTTCAGCAACAACAGGGTCGGAAATACCGCCAATAGCGCCTGCCACGCCAAAAATTTCAACTTTTACGCCTAAACGGTGCAAAGCCTGACCCAACTCTAAGCCGATTACGCCAGGACCGAATACGGCCACACTCTTAGGCAGGGTATCCCAAGAGAAAACATCATCGTTCACAATCAAGCGATCGCCTAAAACTTCCCACTGAGGGAAAATCACAGGGCGCGAACCAGTGGCAATCACAAAACTTTTTGCAGTGATTTGAGTGTGATCATCAATTTGGACGGTGTGTTCGTCAACAAATTTTGCCGTACCCATAATACGCTTGTCGGCAGGCCACTCTTCCACATCGCTGACTACAAAACCGACAAAACGGTCGCGTTCGGATTTCACGCGGTGCATGACTTCTTCGCCGTTTACCGTTACGCTGTCTTTATCCAAATGCACGCCAAACGGATCAGTATGCAGAGCATGATGGCGCGCTTCCGCAGCCGCAATCAGCAATTTGGACGGCATACAGCCGACACGCGCACAAGTTGTTCCGAATACATTGTTTTCAATCAGGTAAACATTGTCTGTATGAAGTCGGGCATTGCGAAATGCGCCCATACCGGCTGTACCGCCACCCAGTACTACCACATCTGCTTGAATTTTTTTCATATTTTATCCTTACTGTCTATATCCAAACCGATATTGCCATCAGGTTATCCGTTTTCAGACGGCCTAAACTTCATAAACTATCAAAATTTAAAAATCAATAGCCAATATCTAAATATCGATTTAAAACAATAATCTCAAATTCTACTTGTAAATATAGAGTTATTCAGAACGCCGATTTGTAAACGTCGTCTGAATAACTCTATATTTGGGTCTTTCAGACGGCCTTTTCAAGCCGTCTTAAGCATACAGGCAATTAGTTTTTAGCCAAGTAAGCTTCCAAGTCTTCGCTGCCGCCGATGTATTTGCCGCCGATGAATACTTGAGGAGCAGTCATCTTGCCGGTAATAGCGCGTACGGAAGTAACAGTTGCATCTTTGCCCAATACGATTTCTTCGTAAGACAAGCCTTTGTCTTGCAGCGCTTTTTTAGCTTTAGCGCAGAATTGGCAGCCAGGTTTGGTGAAGATGGCAACAGACTCTTGAGCTTTCCAGTCAGGAGCAATGTATTTCAACATAGTGTCAGCGTCAGACACTTTGAAAGGATCGCCTGGTTCTTCAGGTTCGATAAACATTTTTTCAACCACGCCGTCGTTAACCAGCATGGAGTAACGCCAAGAGCGTTTGCCGAAGCCCAAGTCTTCTTTGCCAACCAACATGCCCATGCCTTCAGTGAATTCACCGTTGCCATCAGGGATCATGTAGATGTTGTCGGCTTCTTCTTCAGCAGCCCAAGCGTTCATTACGAAAGTGTCGTTTACAGATACGCAGTAGATTGCGTCAACACCGTTTTCTTTGAACGCACCAAACAATTCGTTGTAGCGTGGCAGGTGAGAAGAAGAGCAAGTTGGAGTAAATGCGCCAGGCAGAGAAAACACGACTACTTTTTTGCCTTTGAACAAATCATCAGTAGAAACATCTTTCCAAGTGTCGCCGACACGAGTGCGGAATACTACGGAAGGTACTTTTTGACCGGTACGATCTTGCAAAGCCATTTTTAAGCTCCTTAAAAATTCGGGTTTGAGAAATGAATCAATGCTTGCATTCTAATGCAGGCCTATCGATTTGTATAATTTATAGTTCAAATAATATTAATTACATTCTTTATCAGGCATATCTGTCGATTTGTACTGAGGCGAGAAATCCAAGCGGATACAGATTTTCTTCATAGAAACAATGCGCCATAAAGATTGAAGCAGGTTTACCTCCGCATAGGATGGCAGATCCGTCCGTTGTCCTTCGTCATCATAATAGCGTAAGGTTACCGCCTGTATCGGCGCTTTCGCATCAATAGCCGATTGAAACAGGGCTGCTTTAAACGGCAAAATACCCAAGCCGGAAGAAGTGCGCGCCTCGGGGAAGAAGCTGACATTCTGCCCTGCTTTCAATGCCGCACAAATCGCCTGATTAATCGGCTCGACATCACGGCGGGAATTACGGTTAATAAACACTGTACCGGCATTTTTACCCATTTTCCCCAAAACCGGCCAACCACTGATTTCCTGTTTCGCAATAAAACTGCTCGGATAAACGGCACTCATGGCAAAAATATCCAACCAAGACACATGGTTTGCCACCACCAAAGTACCGCTCACATTTCCTTGAGGCGGTACGCCGATTTCCAATTCAATATCCAAAGCATCCAATGCACCTTTTCCCAAAACAACCACAGCGTGATTGCGTTCCTCTGCATTGTTGCCATCGATGGCACGCAAATCCCGACCGGTTCTGAATAACCAAGCTGCCAAACGGCAAAGTCTGCCCAGTCGTTTAAAAAAAGGAGCTTTTTGTTTAGACATAAAATTTCTTCTGTATTGTGTTCATTATGTTCAGACGGCCTCTGACATTTAAGGCCGTCTGAAACTATTTCTGGCAATTTGGACAATAAAATGTTCCACGCTGCCCCAAAGTTTCTTTAAAAATCAACCCGCTACATTGGACACAAGGCTCGTTATGACGGCCATAGACCGTATATTCCTGCTGAAAGTAGCCGCTTTTACCATCGCTATTAACGAAGTCTCGCAGCGTACTGCCGCCGGTTTCAATCGCCCTTTGCAGAACCGCTTTAACGGCTTCCACCAATAATGCACATTCTTTCTTGGTCAGCTTATTCGCCGGACGCAATGGCGAAATACCTGCCTTAAACAGACTTTCATTCGCATAAATATTGCCAACGCCAACCACCACCGCATTATCCATCAGCGCTAATTTGACTGCACGCTTTTGGGTTTTCAATTTCTGATACAGGTAATTTGCATCAAAATCATCCGAGAGTGGCTCCGGCCCCAACTTTTCCAACAGCGGATGATGTTCGGCAATACCCTCATACCACAATACCGCACCAAATTTACGCGGATCGTGATAACGCAATACGGTGCCGTCATCAAATGCGAAATCCAAATGATCGTGTTTATCCGGCGTGGAGATACGCTCATCATCGGCGGTAAAAATCCGCAAACTGCCGGACATACCCAAATGAATAAGTAAAATACCCGTTTCAAAAGTAATAATCAAATACTTCGCACGCCGGTTGCATGCCAAAACTTTGCGCCCGGCCAAAATTTGCGCCAAGTTCGGATGAATAGGCCATCTCAATTTAAACTGGCGAATAATGACTTTTTCTATCTTCTTGCCATCAATATGAGGCGCGATTCCGCGTAAAGTCGTTTCCACTTCAGGTAATTCAGGCATCGTTATTCTCCAAATTCATCATTAATATACAGGCCGTCTGAAAACTATTCGGCCAAACGTGCCGTACTTAAAGCAACCGTATTGCCATCAAATGCAGATTCCAATTCAGGCAAAGGATGGACACCAATCAAATGTTTCGTTAACACCACCCCATAAACCGCCGCACACTGAGGCCACCACCTATCCCCTGCCTTTTCCATAAACCGCCAAAACTTCAAAGCAGAAGGCGAATTCACAGCAGGCAGATAATCCATAAACTGCCCATATTCTATTTCAAAACCAATATCCGCAATTTTTTGTTTCAACTCAGCCAGAGCCAAGCATTGAGATTTCAAAGGCAGCTTTTTCCCATCAAACCAAGAGCTCAACCCCCACAAAGATTTAGGGTTGAACCCCGTCAAAATCAATCTGCCTTCAGGTTTTAATATCCTAAACGCCTCTTGCAACACCAAATCTGCAGATGAAACTTCCAAAAGATGGGGCATCAATAACACATCCACGGAATGCGTTTCAAATGCCAACATTTCAGCATCCATCCGCACATCGCGAGGCACTACAAGCATGTTTTCAGACGGCCTCTGCCATACACCGCCCAATTGAACCGCCACCTGTCTATTCAAATACTGCAAATGCCGTCTGAAAAAATCCGCCTCTTTTTGAGCAAGATATTGCCCCATTGGCGTTTGCATAAAAAAAACTTCCATTAAAGGCCCCCTATGCATCCCGACTTGTGTGACAGAATTTTAACACCACAGCCACATCACACAAGCAAATTCCCTGCTCGACTTGACGTTTAAATGCTGAAACGATACTATCAAAAAGACGAGATTTTATTATATATTTGATAACTTTATTTACTATGGCAAAACTAAAAACCATCGCTCTGACCGTTTCAAGCCTGTCGGCGGTTTCCGCCACAGCCTACGCGCAAAACGCTACGCCCAACCAAGTCGGCATGGCCATGATGCGCCTCAACTCTGCCCTGCTCGACCAAGCCAAAGCACAAACCTTCGGCTCCGGCAGCTTGTGGGCATCATTGCGTAAAGACTTCCGCATCAACGAAGTCAATACAGAACTGGTTCGCCGCCATGAAAACAAATTTGCTGCAAACAGTGCATATTTTGACCGCACTATCTCCCGCAGCAAACCTTATATGTACCATATTGCCAATGAAGTTAAAAAACGCAATATGCCTGCCGAAATCGCTTTGCTGCCTTTCATTGAAAGCGCATTCGTAACCAAAGCCAAATCACACGTCGGCGCATCCGGCCTGTGGCAATTTATGCCGGCTACCGGCCGCCACTTCGGCTTGGAAAAAACGCCTTTGTATGACGGCCGCCACGACGTTTACGCCGCTACCGATGCTGCATTGAACTACCTGCAATATCTGCACGGTATGTTCGGCGACTGGTCTTTGGCCCTTGCCGCTTACAACTGGGGCGAAGGTAATGTCGGACGCGCTGTCAACCGCGCCCGCGCGCAAGGTTTGGAACCAACATACGAAAACCTGCGTATGCCGAACGAAACACGCAACTACGTTCCAAAACTATTGGCAGTACGCAATATCGTTGCCAATCCGCAAACCTTCGGTATGAATATCAGCGAAATCAGCAATCAGCCGTATTTCAAATCTGTCAGCATCGACAAACCTATTGATAACAGCACAATCGCTCGTTTTGCAAACATCAGCGAAAGCGAACTGTTGGCACTCAACCCAGGTTTCAATGCCCCGGTATTTATCCCTAAAAACAATCGTCGTCTGTTGTTGCCGGTTTCTGCGGTTTCTGCATTTGAAAAGAACTACCGCAATGCCAATCCAGATACCCTGATGTCTTGGGATATTTATACTTCTTTGGGCAACAAGAAGCTTAACGCCATTGCTAACGATACCGGCATGAGCGTAGCCGAACTCAAACGCCTCAACGGCCTGAGCGGTAGCGCCATTTCTGAAGGCCGCAGCATTTTGGTGGCTAAAAACTCAGCTACCCAAAGTCAAGACATTATTAACTTTATCGACAAAGACAATACTCCGGATACTTACCAATCCAATATGCCGGCTATGTCTCCAATTATTGCTTCCAACGTAGCAGAACCGGTTAAAGTTGCTCAAAATACCGTGACCAATATTGTTGCGCCTGTTGTTCCACAGTCCAGCAAACCGGTTGACTTTATTGCACGTAGCAAAGCTGAAAACGTTACTTCTGTAGCAGTAACAGAAACCAAAGCACAGCCTCAAGTTGCAAATGCGGAAGTAGCCGCCCCTGTTGTAGCCATAACCCATACTACTACTACTGAGCCTGCTGCCACAAATGTTGCTGAAGCACCCAAAACAGCTATTCCGGCCGACTTGACTACACCGACTGTTGCCGCAAACGATGTAGCCCCTACTCCAGCAGTTGAATCTGTTGCTGTTGCTCCGGTTCAAGAAGAGCATGATGGCCTGATGGCTTTGGTACAAAGCCAACCTGTGGAGGAACCTGCAGCGACTGTTACTGAAGCGACTTCTGAAGCCAAACAAGTTCAAACTGTTGTGACTGCCGAAAGCGCTCGTGCCGCACGTATCGCAGCTAATACTGCTAAACAACAACAACGCATCAATGCGCGTCTTGCCCGTGTAAATGGCCAACAAAACACACAAACTGCAGCACTTGCAGCAGGCACACACCGTGTGGAAGATGGTGATACGTTGTTTAATATCTCCAAACGTTACAACTTGAGCGTAGCTGATTTGATTATTGCCAACAACATCAAAAGCAACAATATCAAAAAAGGCCAAATCCTCCGTGTTACAGCTGCTCCGGCAAAAGTCCGCAGCAACCCGATTCAAAACGTTTCCTATACTGTCCGCAAAGGCGATACTTTGAACACCATCGCCAGCCGTTTCAATGTTGATGTTAATGAGATCCGCCGTTGGAACCGCAATACCCGTACCGTGACTCCTGGTCAACGTTTGAAACTGATCGGTAGCTAATACTTGCTTCAAAACAAAAGCCGTCTGAAACATTCAGACGGCTTTTTTCTTTATGATAAATAATAAATTCAATTTTGATAACAAAATAGTTATTCAAGCCATAAATATCTGTTCAATAACTGCGACATAGAAAAAGGAGTGTGTAAAAACACACTCTACTCTTCAAATAGATTGCCGTCAAATTTTACTCTTAACAGCCAGCTGCATTCAAACATATAAATCCTGTTACACATCACTATGCCGGTGAAAAAGCATCACAGAAGAAGGCATCTTCCGGTAAAGCGCAATTTTGAGTCAGCAAACTTTGCGCATTCTCCGTCATGGCTGGTGACCCGCAAGCATAAACTTCATATTGGCTCAAATCAGGATAATTTTGTGCGGCAACGTTTTGCACGTACCCATTCTCCCCTTTCCAATCGGAATCAGGCTTAGAAAGAACAGGCGAGAATTTCGCATTTTTCAGACGGCCTATTAATGCTTCTGCTTCTTCCAATGCGTACAAATCCTCCTGTTGACGTGCTCCCCAGTAAAAATGAACCTGACGTTCGCTATTCTGATGAATCAAATCAAGCAAGATGCTGCGGATAGGTGCGTAACCTGTACCCGTTGCCAACAAAACAATCGGTTTATCGCTGTCCTTTTGCAAAGTGAACGTCCCCAATGGACCTTTAACGCGGACAATGCCTTTCTCTTTGATTTTAGGCTCTGCACCAAAAATCATTTCTGAGCATACGCCGTTTTTACGTTTACGGATATGCAGTTCCAAAATGCCTTCTTGATCAGGCGAATTGGCGATTGAATAGCTGCGGCTGATATTACCGGGAAGCAGCAAATCAATATATTGCCCGGCATAAAATGCAAATGGCGGCGCTTTAGGCAAAGCCAGTTTGAGCAAAGCAACATCGTGTTTGATTTCAATGTTTTCAATACGTGCCGGCAATGTGCGTACCGGCAAAGCATTTTGATTAAAACCCGGCACATTGATTTTTAGGTCGCTCTTCGCAGTGGTACAGCACAATAACACTTTGCCCTGCGCTTTTTCTTCTTCACTGATGGCTTTATCAATATGCTTGCCCATTTCAAATTCGCCACTCATCAACTCGGCCTTACACTGCCCGCAGGCACCGCTTTTGCAAGAATGAGGCAAATTTAAATTCTGACGGGTTGCAGCAGCAAGAACAGTTTCGTCCTCATTCGCCGTAAATGTAGTTTGATCTGGTAAGGTTATGGTATGTGTCATGGTATTTAGAATAAATTTATTATCAAAAACAAAGGCCGTCTGAAAATAAAACCTGTTTTCAGACGGCCTGTCCTATCTATCAAGCCAATTTGGCTTTAATCAACTCTTGAACCTGAGCTGGATTGGCCTTGCCTTTACTTGCTTTCATCACTTGACCGACAATCGCATTTAAGGCTTTTTCATTACCGGAACGGAATTGCTCAATGGCTTTCGCATTGTTTGCCAACACTTCATCCACCATCGCTTCAATTGCACCAGTGTCAGTAATTTGTTGCAAACCATGTTTCTCGATGATTTCTGCAATACCTGCTTCAGACTCGGCCCACATTGCTTCAAAAGCTTTTTTCGCCAGTTTGCTGCTTAATGTTCCGTCTGCAACTTTAGCAACCAACTCGGCAAGGCGTGAAGCCGTAATCGGGCTTTCAGCCAATTCCAAACCTTCTTTGTTCAAGGTGGCGGCAAGCTCGCCGTTCATCCAATTCGCTGTCAATTTACCTTGGCCGCAGGCTTTGGCTGCTTCTTCAAAATAGGAAGCTTGAGCGCGGCTGGCAGTCAACAGACGCGCATCATAGTCAGACACACCGTAATCGGCAACAAAACGCGCCGCCATTTCATGTGGCAATTCAGGCATTTGCTCTTTGGCTTTTTGCAATTGGCCGTCTGAAATAATGACCGGCAACAAATCCGGATCTGGGAAATAGCGGTAATCGTGCGCATCTTCTTTCAAACGCATCACACGGGTTTCGCCTTTTTCAGGGTCAAACAGCATAGTTGCCTGCTGTACTTTGCCGCCGTCTTCCAAGATTTCGATTTGCGCTTCCACTTCATAATTAATGGCTTGTTCCAAGAAGCGGAAAGAGTTGAGGTTTTTGATTTCACGGCGTGTACCGAACTCAGCCTGACCTTTTGGACGTACAGAAACGTTGGCATCATGTCCAGCCACGTTACCAAACCGTGCAACGCTTTAGCATATGCCACAGCTTCGGCTGCGGAACGCATTTCAGGCTCGGAGACAACTTCCAATAAAGGCGTACCGGCACGGTTCAAGTCGATACCGGTAGCACCGTTCAAACCTTCATGTACGGATTTACCCGCATCTTCTTCCATGTGCGCACGGGTAACATTGATGGTTTTAACCTCATCGCCTACCACGATTTCCAGCTTGCCGTGTTCAACAATCGGCAAATCCAACTGGCTGATTTGATAGCCTTTCGGCAAATCAGGATAAAAATAGTTTTTACGGTCGAACACGTTTTTCTGATTGATTTTCGCATCCAAAGCCAAACCGAGTTTGATGGCTTTTTCGACGACTTCGCGGTTCATTACCGGCAATACGCCCGGCAACGCACACTCAACCACGCTGGCATGGGCATTAGGCTCGGCACCGAATGCAGTGGATGCGCCGCTGAAGATTTTGGATTGGGTGTTGAGTTGGACGTGGATTTCCAGTCCGATTACGGTTTCCCAAGTCATAAGGGTCTTTCTGTCGAAAAAAAGTTAATCGGTTAAATGATTGCCAATGGAAACGGTATGCAGTCAGGCGAAACAACAATCCGCCGGCAAAAAGCAGGTTTAACATAAAGATATTAATCCAGCTCAAATGTCCGAACAGATAAATCAGCCCGCCAATTAAAATAGCCACGCTACCGTAAAGGTCGGTGCGCAAAATCATCGGCACATCATTGACCAAAATATCGCGTGCAATACCCCCGCCAACGGCAGTCACAAAAGCCAAAGAAATAACGCCGAACAGATTAAGCTGCAAAGCCATACCGATTTGTGCACCGGTAATGCTGAAAGCTGCCAAACCGATGGCATCGGCAATAATAAAAGCAGCAGCCAAATAGGTGCTGCGATAACGTTGCACCCTTATCAACCATGCAATGGCAAGCGTGGCAAACACAACAATCAGCGCATCGGTCTGCAAAAACACTTGCGGAATCCGACCGACCAAACCATCGCGTATCATGCCGCCGCCGACAGCCGTCAGTAACGCAGTAATGACAACACCGAGTACATCCAACCGCTTGTTGTAGCCAACCAAATAGCCGGAAATGGCAAACGCGGCTGTCCCAATGATTTGAATGAAGTCGGTTGTATTCATATATATGTTTTATTCATCAGATGATAGTTTATTTTATAGGCGCTAAAGCATTTCTTATTTGCTCTTCTATTTCATCTAACATCTGATAACGCTTACGATACATAGACCGTTTTTTGCTTTCAATTTCCTCAAAATTTTTACGTACGGGCTCTTTTGGAAGATGCCATAATCCATCAACACCTTTTTGAGCACCATGCTCCTGCCAAAATTGGTCATAGTTCATTTTGACACGTTTCTTCAAGCGCCAACGTAGCTTAACTTGCCTATCTTGTGTGATACCAATCACACCATCCAACTTTAATGCAATAGCAAAATATTGCAGTGCATGCACCATCAATTGCTGAGGACGTAATCCATGTAGCTTCTTAGTTAAACCTCGTACAGTACCTTTCGCTTCTTCTCCTGCCGGCCCCTGAAGGGAGGCTGCAAGCAGCATATTATTTACAAAAGCGAATGTTGTCATATACAGACGTCTTCCATTACTTTCTCGTAAAGAAAGAGACCACATTCCCTCATCCACGCAATTGTCATTTCGGTTAAGCCAAATCTCAAGGCCGTCTGAAGGTTTTGCCAAAACAATATGAAAGGAACGGGTTTTCATACCCATTACTCTTTCTTTTCCAAACAGCTTTTCTGCAGCCTCAAAATCTGACTGCATAATTTTTAACCTATCATGACTACTAAATTTCTTATCAACAAACTCATGTATCAAAGGATAGGCATCTTGGGGCATTTGACTAAAAAAACTTTGGCATATTTCCGAAGCATTTACAAACTGCTCAAATGCCTTAATTTCTTTACGATACCACAATGTCCGCAATGTAAATTTTAAATGTTGCGTTTTAAACTTTGGCGCATTCTGATAAACAGTTTTAAATCCCGGAAAAGAAAACTTTTCAGGCATATAGACTCCCTACCCTTATTCCGGCGCTTTAGTGTGCCAATCGCTGTTCAGTTGAACTTGATGTGCGGCACCCAAAATTTTGGCTTCGGAGAAATAGTTGCCGATAAATTGCACACCAATCGGCAGGCCGTTTGCGCTGAAACCGGCAGGCAGAGTCAGTGCAGGCAAACCGGCAAGGTTCACGGCGATGGTGTAAATATCGGACAAGTACATTTGGACAGGGTCATGAATGTCGCTGCCAAGTTTAGGCGCGGCAGTCGGCGCAGTCGGCGCAAGAATGAAATCACATTGACCAAAGGCCGTCTGAAAATCATTGGCAACCAGACGGCGCAGTTTTTGCGCTTTCAAGTAGTACGCATCGTAGTAACCATGGCTCAATACATAAGTACCGATCATGATACGGCGCTTAACCTCGCTGCCGAAACCTTCGGCACGGGTGTTACTATACATTTCTTCCAAATCGCCGAATTGCGCCGCACGATGGCCATAACGTACGCCGTCGAAACGGGACAAGTTGGTACTTGCTTCCGCAGAGGCAAGAACGTAATAAGCAGGAATCGACAATGATGTTTGCGGCAGGAAAACTTCAACAGTCTCCGCGCCTTGTGCTTTGAGCAAATCGATAACGCTTTGCAAGGCCGTCTGAACATCGGCATCCGCGCCTTCGCCGAAATACTCTTTAGGCAAACCGATTTTTAAACCTTTAAGCGGCTTCTCCAAATCACGGGTGTAGTCTTCTTTGTCGCGTTCCAAACTGGTGGAATCGCGCTCGTCAAAGCTGGCCATAGCGTTCAACAAAATCGCACAGTCTTCGGCCGTTTGCGCCATAGGACCGGCTTGGTCAAAGCTGGAAGCATAAGCAACCATACCGAAGCGTGAAACCGTACCGTAAGTCGGCTTGATGCCGGTAATACCGCAATGCGATGCAGGCTGACGGATAGAACCGCCGGTATCCGAACCCAACGCAACCGGTGCCAAACGCGCCGCGATTACAGCAGCCGAACCGCCTGACGAACCGCCGGGAACATGTTCAAGATTCCATGGGTTTTTGGTTGCGCCGTAGAACGAAGTCTCATTGGTCGAACCCATGGCAAATTCGTCCATATTGGTACGGCCAAGAGTAACCATGCCGGCATCCAACAGGTTTTGCACCACAGTGGCAGTATAAGGAGAAACAAAGTTATCCAACATTTTGGAGCTGCATGCACTGCGCCAACCTGTTTGGCAGAAAATATCTTTGTAAGCAACCGGCACACCGGTCAAAGCCGTTGCATTACCAGCCGCGATACGCGCATCGGCTGCTTTGGCTTCAGCAAGGGTCTTATCTTGGTCGATGGTCACATAGCCATTGATGGCAGGGTTTTTCGCAGCAATAGCGGCCAAATATTCGGCCAAATATTCGGTCGCCAATTCGACTGCGGAAATTTGTTTGGATTGCAGCAGGCTGCTGGCTTGTTTGAGCGTGTAAGCGGTCATTGTGCCGTACTTTCTATAAAACAGTTTTTGCTTTCAAAACAGATATTGAAAACATCCGTTTAAATCAATAAATCGGGCCGTCTGAACAGAATATCCTTTCAGACGGCCTTGCAATAGGGTTTTGCCGATAAGCAAAGGCCGTCTGCAACCTTATTCTTCAATCACTTGAGGAACGATATACAGGCGGTTGCGCACTTCTGGGGCAACAGCCTGATATTCTGCAGCATGGTCAGTTTCAGTCACTTTATCTTCGCGCAGGCGCAAAGCGGCTTCGTGCGGATGCGCCATGGGTTCGATGCCGTCGGTATTGACGCTTTGCATGTTTTCAACCGCGAGAGTTTTGCGATTTTTTCCACATCATTTAAGCTTAAAGCCATAAAAAATCCTTGTCTGATAGCAATGCCTCTTGGGTTTGGGGTATCATTGCATTTCGTCTTCTATGAAGCGAAGAATTATAACCGAAAACCAAACAGGTTGGCATGGTGTTTTAATTCAGACGGCCTTTTAAGGGGGCATTTATCCGTCTAAAACCGTGTACCTGTTTTTCTTATTTTAAATAATGCTAAACACATCCGGGCTGGGCCGGAATTTCAGGAATCCTATGTTTCGTCTTTTATCTCGTTTCCTCTCCAATGATATTGCCATCGACTTGGGCACGGCCAACACGCTGATTTTTGTACGCGGCAAAGGGATTGTTTTGGATGAGCCGTCCATGGTTGCGATTCAATCCGGCGCAGGCAATAAAAGTAAAATTATGGCGGTTGGTACGGAAGCAAAAAAAATGCAGGGCCGTGCGCCGCGCAATATTGAAATCGTCCGCCCGATGAGGGACGGCGTGATTGCTGATTTTGTGATTACCGAGCGTATGCTGGGTATGTTGATTAAAAAAGCCACTGAAGGACGATCTTTGGTTCCGCCCCGTGTGATTATCTGTGTTCCTGGCGGCTCTACCCAAGTGGAACGTAAAGCAATTTTGGATTCGGCGTTTGCCGCCGGCGCGGCAAGCGTGCATTTGATTGAAGAGCCGATGGCCGCCGCTTTGGGCGCGGGCTTGCCGATTGAAGATGCGGCAGGTTCGATGATTGTCGATATTGGCGGCGGTACGACTGAGATCGGTATTCTTTCACTGGGCGGTATGGCCTACTCTGCTTCTGTCCGCGCAGCCGGCGATGAATTCGATAAAAGCATCATCCATTACCTGCGCCGACATCGCGGCGTCTTGATCGGCGAAGCGACGGCAGAGGAATTGAAGAAACAAATCGGCTCGGCCTCGGGCTTTGAAACCGAAACAGCCATGCGCATTAAAGGCCGCGACCTGGCCGAAGGTACGCCTAAATCCTTGGCGGTTACGTCAAATGAAATCCGTGAAGCATTGAGTGAAACGGTAAATCAAATCATCCGCGCCGTCCGTCTGGCTTTGGAACAAGCTCCGCCCGAACTGGCCGGCGACATAGCCGACCGCGGCATTATGCTGACCGGCGGCGGTGCGCTTCTGCACGGTATCGATACCGTCTTGGCCGATGCAACCGGCCTGCCCATTGGTATTGCCGACCAGCCTCTGAACTGCGTCGCCTATGGTGCCGGTAAGGCTTTGGACTATATCGGCAAATGGGATACCGTATTTACGGAAAACCCATAAGGTAGATGGTTATGGAACGCTCTTCTTTGCGCTTTGACGAGGCAAAAGGCCCTAAGCTGTTGCCTCGTTTTGTCGTTTATATCGTTCTGGCTGCCGGCCTGATGGTGGCCGATTACCGCTTTTCATTGATGCAGCCTGTACGTGCGGCAGTAATGCCCATGCTCTATCCTGTTCAATGGCTGGCCAATCAACCTGTTCAACTTTATCAATATTTTGCCGACCTCTCCCAGTCTAAATCCGAGCTTTTGGAACAAAACCGCCAGCTTTTAGAAGAAAATGGCCGTCTGAAAATCGATTTGCAGCGAGATAAAGTCAATACCGATGAATTGCGCGAATTAAAAAAACTGTATGGTTTGCAACAAAAAGGCATTCACAACGTTATCGGTGCGGAAGTCATTTCCAATGGTAAAGATCCTCTTTCCGAAAGACTGATTATCGGCAAGGGTAGCCAAGACGGTTTGAAAGTTGGCGATGCAGTCATCGATCAAAGCGGTTTGATTGGCCTGTTGACACAAGTTCACACACAAAGCGCGGAAATTGAACTGATCTCAAGCGGACAAAGCATTGTCCCCGTAGCCGTCAGCCGCACCGGTGAACGCAATTTGGCATACGGCAATGGCAACGGTTTGGATTTGCGCTATTTCCCAACCGGCTCAGACTTGAAACCCGGCGATATTCTGCTGACTTCCGGTTTGGACGGTACTTATCCGGCGGGGATTCCCGTTGCAACTGTCAGCAAGGTTGTCCGCGCATCAGGAACGCCTTATTACGATACGCAACTGACGCCTTTGGCCGCTTTACGCAGCAGCCGTTTTGTCTTGGTACTTTCTTCCGGCCCTTCTTCCCCACGCTGATTTCATGAACGATTTTGACGATTCTTACCGTGCAGTACCGCTGCACATCATGGCGGCCAGTCTCATTGTGATGATGATACTGGACTTTATGCCATTTTCCTTTGACGGATTCTTTTGGCTGCCTGAAATGACGGCACTGATGTTGCTGTATTGGACATTGCACCAGCCGCAACGTGCAGGCATGGGACTGGCTTTTGCCATTGGTCTGATTGTCGATGCAGCAACCGCCGCGACTTTAGGATTACACGCCCTGTCTTACGTTGTGATGACTTATTTCATCTTAAACCGACGCCGCCAAATCATGCTGTACGGCCACATTATGCAATTGGCTGCTGTCTTGGCTGCCCTGCTTCTCAATCAGGCCGTTTTAACTGTTGCACGTCTGTTCCTCAATCATCAGGTCATCACTTTGCAAGGCTTTGTTGCCCCATTTGTCGGCGCACTGCTTTGGCCGATACTCAGCCAGCTGATGCTGATCGTGACCCGTATTTACCGCGCGCACTGAAAAGATGAAACCGATTCTTCCACACCGTCTTTCCGGTGGTCAACATACCAAAAAACCTTCCGCTCAGGCAGCACAAGCCGATGCTTTGTTGCGCCTGCTCGTTGCCTTTATCCTGATTGTCATCTTCTTTTCCATTTTGCTGGCGCGGTTCTTCTACCTGCAAGTAACTCAACACAATGAGTTTTCCGGTCAAGCATCAAGCAACCGTATCACCCTGATTCCAACGCCGCCCGTACGCGGCGAAATCGTCGATATCAACGGCGTTCCTTTGGCCAAAAACTATCCCGTCTTTTCGCTTGAAGTTATTCCTAGCCGCATCGAAGGCAAGATGGAAGATGTCATTGAAGCATTGAAAAAATACGTCGATATTACGCCGACAGATTTAAAACGCTTCAAAAAATACCGCGAAAGCTATCGAAAATTTGAAAATATCCCGCTCAAGCTCAGGCTGACCGATGAAGAGACTGCACGCTTGTCCGTACATCTGCGCGAATTCAAAGGCGTAGAGGTCAACTCACGCACATTCCGCGAATATCCTTACGGCAAGCTGACTTCCCATTTCTTAGGCTATATCGGCCGTATTAGCGATAAAGACAAAGAAATGCTGGAAGAAGAAGGCCTGACTGCCCTCTATCGCGGCAGTACACATATCGGCAAATCCGGCTTGGAAAAATATTACGAACACCAGCTTCATGGTATTCCAGGCTATCAGGAAGTCGAAAAAGACGCTTACGGCAACATCGTCCGTGTATTGAAAAATGTCCCGTCCAAAATGGGGCAAACCTTGCGCCTAGGCATGGATATCCGTATGCAGCAGGAAGCCGACCGAATTTTGGGCGACCGCCGTGGCGCATTGGTGGCCATCAATCCGCAAGACGGTACTGTCTTGGCATTTGTTTCCAAGCCTTCTTTCGATCCCAACCTCTTTATTGACGGCATCGACAGCGACACTTGGAAAATGCTGAATAACGATTGGAAAAAGCCTTTGATCAACCGCGTTACCCAAGGCCTTTATCCGCCAGGTTCTACATTCAAACCCTTTATGGGCATGGCTTTGTTGGAAAGCGGCAAAATCACTCAAAACACCATTGTCCCCGCTCCCGGCGCATGGAGCATACCCGGCAGCCGCCATATTTTCCGCGACTCTGTCCGCAGCGGCCACGGCTCGGCCAACTTGAGCAAAGCCATTCAAGTATCTTCAGATACCTTCTTCTACCGCTTGGGTTACGAAATGGGTATCGATAAAGCCTCTCCGTATCTGGCTCAATTCGGTTTCGGCCAAAAAACCGGCATTGACCTGCCCAGCGAATACACAGGCGTTTTGCCTAGCCGCGAATGGAAAGCCAAACGTTTTGCCAAATCTTCCGATCCTACCGCGAAAGAATGGCGCGCCGGCGAAATGGTTTCCGTCAGTATCGGCCAAGGCTACAACGCCTACACACCTTTGCAAATGGCACATGCGACAGCATCTCTGGCCAATAACGGTGTCGTCCATCAGCCGCATTTGGTCAAAGAAATATTGGATTTCGGCGCGCGCAAAATTACCCGTATCAACCCCAATCCTGAGCGTCAAATTCCGTTCAAAGCCGACAACTTCGAATACGTCAAACGCGCAATGGAAAAGGTATTGAAACCGGGTGGTACGGCGCACCGTATCGGTGGCGGACTCTCCTATACGATGGGCGGTAAAACCGGTACGGCCCAAGTCGTACAAATCAAACAGGGCGGCCGCTACAATGCCGCAGCCCTGCGCGAACAACACCGCGACCACGCATGGTTTATCTCGTTTGCGCCATTGGAAAAACCTGAAATCGCTATTGCCGTTATTTTGGAAAACGGCGGCTGGGGTGCGTATGCCGCGCCATTGGCCCGTGAAATGACTGATTTTTATATGTTTCACGTCAAGCCGCAACAATTTTCAGACGGCCTTGAAACAGATTTGACCCAAACTGAAAAAACTGATAAACATCAGCCTATTACCAGCATTTTCCAATCCGCCTACGGACTGACGCCGACAAGCCCTGCCTCACAGCCGGAGGTTCATCATGAATAACACATCAGCGTGGAAGAATTTCAAATCCACCATTGCGGCCCCGATTGACCCTTGGCTGTTTTTTGCCATGCTCGCCATCTACATCATGAGCCTGTTCCTGCTCTATTCTGCGGACGGGCAAGAGTTCGGCCAATTAGAAAATAAAACCATCCATACCGTTTTGGGCTTTGCCCTTTTATGGATTATCGCTGTATTCAAGCCGCAAACGGCTGCCAAAGTTGCCTTGCCTGTTTACATTGTCGGCGTATTACTGTTGATTGGCGTCGAAGTCGCCGGCGTTACCGTCAACGGCTCGACCCGTTGGCTGAGCCTCGGCTTTACCCGTATCCAACCTTCCGAAATCATGAAAATCGGTATTCCCATGACTGTCGCGTGGTATTTCCAACGCTATGAAGGCCGTCTGAAATGGATACATTATATTGTCGCCCTCGTTCTGATTCTTGTTCCTGTCGCCCTGATTTTGAAGCAGCCAGATCTGGGGACGGCCGCGCTGATTATGGCTTCAGGTATTTTTGTCATCTTCTTTGCCGGACTGCCTTGGAAAGCCATTTTTTCCGCTATTATTGCCTTTGTAGCCGCCTTGCCGCTCTTGTGGAATTACGGCATGCACGACTACCAGAAAACCCGCGTCCTCACCCTGCTCGATCCAACCAAAGACCCGTTAGGTGCAGGCTACCACATCATCCAATCCATGATTGCCATCGGCTCGGGCGGTGTATGGGGCAAAGGCTGGCTCAACGGTACGCAAACCCATTTGGACTATATTCCCGAATCAACGACTGACTTTATTTTCGCAGTATTCGGCGAAGAATTCGGCCTGATTGGCAATATCCTTTTACTGCTGGTTTACCTTATCATTCTGGCACGCGGATTGTGGATTGCCGCGCAAGCTCAATCCCTTTACAGCCGTACTCTGGCAGGCGCGTTGACCATGACCTTTTTCTGCTATGCCTTTGTAAACATGGGCATGGTCAGCGGTATTTTGCCCGTTGTCGGTGTCCCCCTTCCCCTGGTCAGCTACGGCGGTACAGCTACACTTTCCATCATGGTGGTACTAGCCCTGTTGATGGGTATTGCCAATGAACACAAAAACCTCCGCCGTCGTAATATAGACAACGACGACCTAACTGCAAGCAAGGAATAATATGGAATTAGGTGTAGAAATCGGCAAACTTCTCGTTGCACTTCTTGTACTGATCAACCCCTTCAGCGCGCTCTCAATTTATCTTGACCTGACACAAAACCACAGCACCAAAGAAAAGCGCAGAATCGCGCGTACTGCCGCATTGGCTGTTTTCATCGTGATTGTCGTCTTTGCACTGGGCGGCGGTATCTTGTTGAAAGTACTCGGCATCAGTGTCGGCTCCTTCCAAGTCGGCGGCGGTATTCTGGTTTTGCTGATTGCCATCTCCTTAATGAACGGCAACGATAATCCTGCCAAGCCCAAAATCGACCCCAATTCAGAAGAGCATCACCATGAGCAACAAGTCCGCCGCAATGAAAAAGCCATTGCCGTCGTACCCATTGCCATTCCGATTACCATCGGCCCCGGCGGTATCTCTACCGTCATTATTTACTCCTCTGCCGCCAAAAATTACAGCGATATTGCCCTAATTATCATCTCCGGCTTTCTGGTCAGCCTGATTTGCTATCTCATCCTGATCGTTGCCGGACGCATCAGCAAACGCTTAGGCACGACCGGCCTGACCATCCTCAACCGCATTATGGGCATGATGCTTGCCGCCATTTCCGTAGAGATTATTGTTGCCGGCTTAAAATCTATTTTTCCCCAACTGGTCACTTGAAGTACAATTATCACAATAAAAGGCCGTCTGAAACATTTTCAGACGGCCTCATAAAAACATAAAAACAAAGGAGCCAACCATGTTTCACAGCACCCAGTCGTGCCGAAATCAGCAAATCCATCGAGCTTATCCGCTACTACGTCCGCCTCGCGCCCGAACTGCTAGCCCATAAAACCATCGCCACCCAAGCCAGCCTCAGCCAAGTCCGCTTCGAGCCTTTGGGTGTTGTTTTGGCGGTCATGCCGTGGAATTATCCTATTTGGCAGATTTTACGATTTGCCATCCCTGCCCTTTGTGCAGGCAATGCTTGTGCAGTCAAACCTGCGCCCAGTGTTGCCCGCGTCAGCGAAACCCTCTTCGGTCTTGTTCCAAAAGGTTTGCCGCTTATCGGCGCATGGTTAAGCCATGAAGACACGCTTAAAGCCATTGAAGATACCGATGCCATGGCATTTACCGGTTCAACCCATACCGGCCGCCTGCTGGCCGCCCATGCAGGCAAACATCTGAAAAAAACCGTCCTTGAACTGGGCGGCAGCAATCCGTTTATCATCCTGCCCGACGCCGATCTGCAACGCGCAGCCATCGATGCCCGCCAAGACCTGCGTCAAACCGTACATGAACAGGTTCAAGATGCGGTTGCACACGGTGCGCAATGCTTAAGCGGCGGCTATATCCCTGAGGGAGAAAGCTGGTTTTACCCTGCCACGGTATTGGATCAAGTTAACCCCAACTGCCGCGTTTGGCACGAAGAAGTTTTCGGCCCGGTTGCCATGATCTTACGCGCCGACAATCCGGATCATGCCGTCGCACTTGCCAATGACACACCTTTCGGCCTCGGCGCCTGTATCTACACAGCCGACACGGCAAACGCATGGCAATACGCCGAAAAAATTTCATTAACTCAGGCCGTCTGAAACCCGTTTTCAGACGGCCTGATGTTGTTTAAAAAAGCTGGAAAAAATATTGTATTTAATCCCGTACAAATTCTGCAAAATCAAAGCCGCTCAAAAATAAGAAACCTATCTTAGAAAGCAATCCATATGCCCACGTCTCTGTTGAATCAGCAGATTATCATGTTCTTCATTCCGATTACTGCATTAAACCGTTTCTAAAATACCCAATAAACAAAAATGCCGTCTGAAATACAATTTTCAGACGGCATTTTCAATCAAATACTACTTACCGGATTACAATTTCAAACCGGCCAGTTTAGCAGCATACGCATCCAAATCAGCGATTGGACGGGTAGCCACGCCGCTTTCCATTGCTGCTTTAGCAGTAGCTGTAGCAACGCGAGGCAACAGGCGAGAATCGAATGGAGTAGGAATCAGATATTCCGCACCGAATTCAAATTTCTTACCGTAAGCAGCAATCACTTCTTCAGGAACTTCTTCCATCGCTAAGTCAGCCAAAGCGTATACGCAAGCGCGTTTCATTTCTTCATTGATGGTGGTCGCGCCGACATCCAATGCGCCACGGAAGATGAACGGGAAGCACAATACGTTGTTTACTTGGTTCGGGAAGTCTGAGCGGCCGGTACCGATTACCACATCCGGACGGGTTTCTTTTGCCAAAGGAGGCAGAATTTCCGGATTTGGGTTTGCCATAGCGAACACGATTGGTTTTTCGTTCATGGTGTTCAGCATTTCAGGAGTCAGCAGGTTTGCACCGGACAGACCCAAGAAGATGTCTTTACCTTTAACGGCATCAGCCAATACACGTTGGCCGTTGTCTTCGATGGCGTAGAATTGTTTGGATTCGTCCATCGCGTCTTTGTCTTCGCGGGTTTTGTAAATCACGCCTTTAGAGTCGCAGACGGTCACGTTTTCACGTTTCAGGCCTACGGCGAGTAGTTGGTTCAAGCAGGCAATCGCTGCGGCACCTGCGCCGGAGCACACCAAAGTCGCTTCTTCAATTTTGCGGCCGGTATAACGCAAAGCGTTCAATACAGCAGCAGCGGTAATGATGGCGGTACCGTGTTGGTCGTCGTGGAATACAGGGATTTTGCAACGTTTGCGCAATTCGCGTTCGATGTAGAAGCACTCAGGCGCTTTGATATCTTCGAGGTTGATGCCGCCGAAAGTCGGTTCCAAAGAAGCGATGATGTCTACCAATTTTTGAGGGTCTTTTTCATCGATTTCGATATCGAATACGTCAACACCGGCGAATTTTTTGAATAATACGCCTTTGCCTTCCATTACAGGTTTACCGGCCAATGCGCCAATGTTGCCCAAACCCAACACTGCTGTACCGTTGGAAATCACGGCAACCAAATTGCCTTTGGCAGTGTATTTGTAGGCAGTTTGAGGATCGGCATGGATTTCCATACAAGGAGCGGCTACGCCCGTCTTTAGAAGTAGCCAAAGATTTGGTTGGGGTAACGGAGATTTTGCCCGGCACGGGGAATTCGTGGAACTGCAGGGCGGCTTCTTTTAATGAATTTTCCATTTATCGATCCTGTTTGCGAGAGAGATTTTACAGCGAACAAGTCTGAAACAGGCTGCTTCAGACGTTTAAAATTTCTAAAGTCGGGTTGTTAACAGACCGGCTTTGTAAGGGACCGTAATTTTATCATGTTCTTTTGGTGGCGCATACCGATATTTATTACATTTGTTTTGATATTTCGTTTTATTTGGTTTTATGTCTAAAAACTTCTGTAATAATATTTCTTCGCCACGCTACCCTTCTTTCAGACGGCATTTTATTTAAACTTAAACATTCAATCCAAAATGACTGTCTAGCGCGGTTTCAATCTGATTTTTTACTGCGTCCAGACTTTGGCTGCTGTCGATGACGGCATAGCGTTTCGGCTGTTCGTTAGCACGTTGCAGATATACTTCGCGCACCCGATTGAAAAACTCGGCTTCTTCTTGTTCAAAGCGGTCCTTCTCACGCGTTTGGTTGATGCGCGCCATTGACACTTCCAAAGGCACATCCAACAGCAAGGTTAAATCTGGGCGGAAATCGCCCTGCACCCAATGCTCAAGCGTGGCAATATTTTGCAAGGGAACGCCTCGTCCGCCGCCTTGATAGGCAAACGTTGCATCGGTAAAGCGGTCGGAAACGACATGCGTGCCGTTTTTCAGGGCAGGTAGAATGACAGTTTCCAAGTGTTGCTGTCTGGCGGCAAACATCAACAGGGTTTCGGTACGCAGGCTGACTTGGGTGGCAGGGTTGAGCAGGATTTCGCGCAATGCTTCTCCGGCCGGAGTACCTCCCGGTTCGCGCGTAAACAATACGGGCAGTTGGTGTTTCTCAAACCATGCTTTCATTACGGCGAGGTTGGTGGATTTGCCTGCGCCGTCTATGCCGTCAAGGGTAATAAATCTGGGTTTCATATGGATATCGTCAATTTAAAGGCCGTCTGAAACAGGGATTATAAATGTTTCAGACGGCCTATTCTTGCAGGTCGGCTTTGCGGATTCTGCCTTTATACGCATCGCCCATGCCATAGATAACGGTCGGGTCGGTTTGCAGGCGCATGCCGATATTCAGGCGGTTGACGAATACGGCGGCCACATGGGCGCGGTCGTCTTCGTGCGCGGTTTCTTTTTCAATCAGACTCGCCATAATCAGCATTTCGTACGGATTTTTATAAGGCAGGCCGCTTTGACGGTCGTCCCATGCTTCTTGCAGGTTTTCCCGCATTTTACGGTAAGCGATTTTGTAAATTTGAAGATCGCTGCCGCCGGCATCAATTTCGTAACTATCCGGGAAAAACTGTCCTTCAGGATTGCTGCTCAAAGCATCGGGCGCTACTTCGGCCATCAGTTTTTCATCGCTCCAACCGCGCGTATCGTGGGCAATGTCGGCAGTGTTGTCGATAATACGGCGCATTTGGGCAAAACGCGCGCCTTCCAAAATTTGCACGCTGACCGAATCAGGACGGCCTTTTTTAATGCGTTTTAAAATGTCCCAAGCCGATACTTTGGCAGACAGGCGGTAAGAGCCGGCATTGAGTTGGTTGTGCACGCCCATCACATATGCGGCAGCTACCAGCACATAACGGTTATAAACAATGCCGTCTTGAGCCAGTTTGCGGCTGACGGAAGAGATACCTTGATTCTTAGCAACGGTAATACGGTATGGCTTGCCGTTGTTTTTCGGAACAAACAACAATGCGGCAACCACGGCGGCAAATGCCGTCAAAAATACGGCCAGCCATTTCAACAATTTTTTCAACATGGTAGGATTCTTGGTTTGTGAACGTGTCGGGCGACAGTATAACCGAAAACAAGCGTACCACGCCTGCCACCTTACCCAACGTATGTTTTCCTATCCCGAAAGGCCGTCTGAAACCATGAATTCCCCTTCAAAAAACACTTGGCAAAACGGCCGTTGGCTGAATGCACGCCAAACTCATTCGCCCAATTTCAGCCCGCGCGAACCGGATGAAGACATCTCTTTGGTTGTCCTCCACAATATTTCCCTCCCTCCTTTTGAGTACAACACGGGTGCGGTGGAAAAATTGTTTACCAACCAAATTAACCCTGACGAGCATCCTTTTTTCAACATCATCCATACCTTGCGCGTTTCCAGCCATTTTTTCATCAGCCGTAAAGGCGAAACCGTCCAATTCGTTTCCTGCGACGACATGGCCTATCATGCCGGCGTATCGTCGTTTCAAGGCAGAGAAAAATGCAATGCCTTCTCCATCGGTATCGAGTTGGAAGGCTGCGATTTCGAGCCTTTTACCGAAGCACAATACACCAGCCTGCAAGCCTTGCTGACCGCATTTCTTCGATTGGCCACGCCTTCAAAAAGCAGGTTTCCCCATCCGGCGCGGATAACTTTCAGACGGCCTGAACAAGGATTGGCAGACATAATGCTGTCACAACCGTTTATTTTCGTTATAATTCAGCTATTCATTCGGACGCATAAAGTCCGGCTCCAACGAACTGCCCGCGCAGCAAGATTCCGCACCCTGAAAAAGACGGAATGCTGCCTTTTTAAAAAGTGATTACTCCATGATTTTCATCGTCTTAGCCCTCGCCGCTCTTTTGGCGGTCATCGGTTACAACATGTACCAGGAAAACCAATACCGCAAACAAGTGCGCGAACAATTCGGCCATTCCGATAAGGATGCACTTTTGACCAGCAAAACCAAACACGTCCGCGACAGCAAAGAAACCGGCGGCCAAGGTTTGTTTATCAAGAAAAACAAAAAAACCGAAGAGGCTTTGCGCAACCTGCAAGAGCAAGATGAAATCTACGCGGCAAAAGCCAAACTGGCTCACCCTGCCCAACTTAAAACCGATGTCGAGCTGACCGTGGAAGACGACTTTTCCGCAGAAGAAAAAGTCCAACACACCGTTATCGGTTTGAACAACGAAATTACCGTAAGCACTTCCGAAGCCACTTCTGCTCCGGTTGAAACTGCAGCCGAACCTGTGGCACAAGTACCATTGATCAGCCTGGACGAATTGTCTCAAGTCGAGCTGCCTTGGTTTGACCCGCGCTTCGACTACATGGCCTACATCTCCCTGAAACAAGCCCAAGAATTGCACGCCCTGCCGCGCCTTTCCAGCACTCATCGCTTCCAAATCATCGGTTGCACCATGGATGACCATTTCCGCGTTGCCGAGCCGATTCCGGGCGTTTACTACCAAGGCTTCGTCATGGGTCTGCAAGCTGTCAGCCGCAACGGTTTGGCCGCGCGTGAAGAGCTGCAACACTTCGACCAACAGGTTGATGTTTTTGCCCAACTAATGGACGGCAAAGTTTTGCATACCGACTTGGATGCCTTCACCGAAGTCGCACAAGCCCTCGACCAATTCTGTGCACGTGTTGACCAAACCATCGCCATTCACTTGGTTTCCCACTCCAATATCAGCGGCGTAGAGTTGCGTGCCGCTGTGGAAGATACAGGCTTCAAACTGGGTGAAGACGGCGCGTTCCACTTCGGCGACAACAACAACCCTAAATTGTTCTCCATCCATACTTTGGACAACAAACCGTTTACCAACCCCCTGTTGGACAACCAAGCCTACCGCGGTTTCAGCATGCTTTTGGATATTCCGCATGTTCCGGCCGGCGAAAAAACTTTCGATAAATTCATGGACTTGGCAGTTAAACTTTCTGGCCAACTCAGCTTGGATTTGGTTAACGACCAAATGGAAGAAGTTTCCACCCAATGGCTCAAAGACGTACGCAACTACGTTTTGGCCCGTCAGGAAGAAGGATATGCAATGACGGCATATCCGCTTTTTTTCAGGTAAAATCTCTTCATCTTCAATATTCATCGATTTTCAGACGGCCTCTCTATCATCAGGCCGTCTGAAAACTCTATTTCGATTGCATATGAACCCGACCGCACAACGTATCAAATACCTGACCGACCTCCTCAACCGCTACGCCTACGAATACTACACCCTAGACGCTCCCAGCGTACCCGATGCCGAATACGACAAATTGTTCCGTGAGCTCGAGGCATTGGAGCTGAACCACCCTGAGTTGAAACTGCCCGACAGCCCAACTCAGCGCGTCGGCGGCGAGCCTTTGGCAGGCTTTGATGAAGTGCGTCATGAAGTACCTATGTTGTCACTGACCAACGCCTTCTCGCCACAAGATGAAAACGGCGTGTTTGACCATGCCGAAATGTACGCTTTTGATGAGCGCGTTCGTGGCGGATTAAACGGCGAAAAACCGGAATACGTTATCGAACCTAAATTTGACGGTCTGGCCATCAGCCTGCTGTACCGCGACGGCGTATTGACTCAAGCAGCAACCCGTGGCGACGGCACCACAGGCGAAGACGTTACCCAAAACGTCAAAACCGTATCCAACATCCCCCTGCGCCTGCATGGAGAAAACATTCCCGAGCTTATCGAGATACGCGGCGAAGTACTGATGCTTAAAGCCGATTTTGCCGCCTTAAACGCACGACAGGCTGAAAACGGACAAAAACCTTTCGCCAATCCGCGCAATGCCGCCGCCGGCAGTCTGCGTCAACTCGATTCACGCATTACGGCACAGCGCAAACTGCATTTCTTCCCCTATTCCATCGCCCGACAACAAGGCGGTTTTGTTGCGGAAGAACACCTGCAAGAGTTGAGCTACTGTAAAGAGCTTGGCTTCAGCCTGCCCGATGGTAATTTCGGCTGTTTCCCAAATATCAATGAAGTATTAGCGTTTTACGAGAAAATGCAGCAAAAACGCCCTACTTTGCCTTATGAAATCGACGGCATGGTGGTCAAAGTCAACAGCTTGGCGCAACAAGAAAAACTGGGTTTCATCTCACGCGCACCGCGCTGGGCCATTGCCCACAAATTCCCTGCCGAAGAAGCATTGACCATTGTCGAAGCCATTGATGTACAAATCGGGCGCACCGGCGCAGTAACCCCCGTCGCCCGCCTGCAACCTGTATTTGTCGGCGGCGTTACCGTTACCAACGCTACCCTGCACAATCAGGACGAAGTATCTCGAAAAGACGTACGCGTTGGCGACACAGTTGTCGTACGCCGCGCCGGAGACGTGATTCCCGAGGTGGTGCGCGTGATTTTTGAACGCCGCCCAATGCAGGAGACCAATATTTCCGTTTCAGACGGCCTGCAAGACGATTTGTTTGCCGAAACACCTTCTAAAACACAAGCCGAACCGCTTCACAAACCCTACCGCCTGCCTACCCATTGCCCTATCTGCCGCAGCGAAATCGAACGCGAAGAAGGCGAAGCGGTTGCCCGATGCAGCGGTGGTATGCTTTGCCAAGCACAACGCGCGCAAGGTTTAATCCACTTTGCCTCACGCAAAGCCATGGACATCGACGGACTTGGTCAAAAACAAATCGAGCAG
>QWCL01000312.1_pt1 | contig 27143 bp, 25 predicted proteins | sample 1972551 | NCBI WGS metagenome assembly QWCL01 (sample SAMN09866709, study PRJNA288562) | Human oral metagenome isolate term2_saliva, whole genome shotgun sequencing... | isolation source: mouth | host: Homo sapiens | place: USA: California
GGATGTCGAGCCCGATGAGGACGGGGAGCCCGTCCCCCGGCCGAAGAGGCGACAGAAGCCGAAGAAGGACCAAGAGGCCAAGCTCACGACGGAGAAGGCTCCTGCGAGGCCCGCGCTGAGGGGAACTGAGATCGATGAGGAGCTCTTCCTGTCGAAGGACTACAGCCGGTTCGCCAACCTCTTCAAGCAGGCCTCCGGCGAGGAGGACGACTGATGGCGCGCAATCTGGAGGACGACCTGAACGAGAAGATCGACAGGGCCATCCTGGAGGAGGCGCAGAAGCCCCGCAGGGAGCGCATGTCGAATGTTGCACTGGGTCGGATGTTCGACGTTCATGAGACCACCATCAGGCGGCACAAGCAGGCGCTCCAGAAGGCGCTCAGACTTCCTGTCGAGCAGGACAGGGACGAGTTCTTCGACATCCCCGTCAACGCCATCACGCAGCGCAGACGGACAATCCGGCTGGAGGACGGCTCCTACGAGCGGGTCACCTACAACCCGGCTGTCGCAGTAGCCGAGGACGTCCGAGAGGCCTCCTACAAGGAGCTGGAGAAGGTGTTCGACAGGTTGAAGAGGATCGGCCCAAGACTCTGGTCGTGTGCCTGTCGGACTTCCAGGTGGGCAAGACGGATAGCCTCGGTGGGACTCAGGAGACCGTGAATCGGGTCATGACCACCCTTAAGCGGATCACCGAGTGGATCCAGGCCGAGGGCTCCTACGAGGAGATCATCATCGCCGATGTCGGAGACGTCTGCGAGGGGTTCTGGAACGTCACTTCTCAGCAGCAGACCAACGATCTGTCGCTCACGGATCAGATTCGTGTCGCCCAGCGCTTGATGGCCGAGGCGGTTGCCATGCTGGCTCCGCTGTGCACCCGGATGACGTACGTGTCGATCCCGTCGAACCATTGCGCCGTTCGGACGGGCAAGGGCAACGACAACCGAGCCAACTCGCCTGACGACGACTTCGGGCTTCTGATCGCGGACACTATTCAGGCGATCCTGTCGGGCCGGGAGCCGTTCAGCCACGTGAACTTCGCCAAGCCTCAGAAGTGGGAGGAGGCAGTCACAGTGGAGACCGCCGATGGGACCGCTGTAGGCTTCACTCACGGCCATCTGGCGGGCTCCCAGGCGAAGATTCCGTCCTGGTTCAGGGACCTCGCCTTCGGCCACCGCAGCGGCCTTCACGAGGCTTCGATCCTGGTCCACGGGCACTTCCACAATTTCGGCGTGTCGCTCGTGGGTGATAACAAGTTCATCATCGGCTGCCCGACTGCGGACAACGGCTCTTCGTGGTTCACGAACCGCACAGGGGACGCCACTGATCCGGCCCTGTTGACGTTTGAGGTTCAGGACAAGAAGGCCAAGCGGTGGGAGCTCTGGTACGAGTGATCTTTGTTGTAGGTTTCCTCATGATTGTGGCGTTCGTCATGATCGCGGATGAGTACGGGGATGATCAGTGATGTTGTGGACTCTCTCAGTTCTCGCGGCCTGCATCCTGTCGGGCGGACTCGGGTACTTCATTGGGTCGGAGGTGAAGGGAATGCGGGACGAGGCCATCTTCGCTGCGTTCCTCAAAGAGGTCTCCGACGAGTCTGAGCAGATGAAACTGCTTCTGGATTTGGACGACTGATGAAGGGACGTTCGGTTCCGGCCCTCAGCGCCCTGTCGTACGCTTACGGCAGAGGGCTGGGGGCCGAGTCGGTCGAGGAGCTGCTGGGCTTCTGGGCCTGTTATGTTTTCGGTTCCCAGTGGCGAGTGATAGGAATTCTCAATGAAAAGAACCGCAGAAGAGCAGAAGGCCATTGATCTCCAGAGGAAGAGCTTGGTCATCCGGGCCCTCCTGAGGGGCAAGCCGCGCAGTGAGGTGGCAGAGCGATTCCAGCTCTCCGAGGCCGAGGTCTTCCGCATCGAGGAGGACTACTACTCCAGTCAGGAGTCGCTCTCCGAGCATGCTCAGCTCATGAAGCAGCTCACCCGTCTTGAGAAGCTCCTGGACGCGCTTTGGGACTCCGTCATCGAGAATCCCCTGCCGACCAACCCGGATAACATCAAGACAGCCCTGGCGACCATCGAGGCGGTCAGCGATCTGGCCGGACTGAAGAAGACGAAGGTTGAAGCGGAGATCAAGCTGATCCAGCAGCAGCAGGTTCCGGTCATCGTTGCCTTTGTCGAGTCCGTCCAGAACAACATGGAGCAGTATTTGTTTCCGCTTCTTACAAAACGGGGGCAGAAGCAGCTCGAAGCGCACCGCGAGGAGTGGCTCGCCGACGCTACATCCAGCTCGGCTAGCATCCTGGAGGAGCCCAAGGCTGATATGACCATCTGAATGTGAGCAACAACATACTCTGAAGGGTCAACTGGCTTCTGAGGTGTGCTACTATTATCTATGCAGGCAGGGGGTTGCGACCCGCTTCGGCGGCCCCTGGAGCGCTTAGCCTTTCGGCTCTCGCCCATCTGGTGTTTTCGGTTCCGCCAGATGGGCGATCCTGTTTTTATAGACTTGTTCAGAAGGAGGACCGATGGCGGAGAAGATAGACTTCCGGGCTGTCGCAGATCAGTTCGGAACGCGTTCGCACGAGCGGCAGATGCGAGAGGATCCCGTTCTCTGGGCTCAGGACCGGCTCGGGGATCATTTGTGGTCCAAGCAGCGGGAGGTCATGTACTCGCTCCGGGACAATAAGCGCACTCTTGTCGCTTCTTGTCACGCAAGTGGCAAGGGGGCACCCCCTGAGGCTGAGATTCTCACGGACCGTGGGTGGATCACCTACGGGGAGATCGAGCGAGGTGACCAGGTCTACACCCCTGAGGGGAAACTCACACAGGTAGTCGCGGTCATGAGGTGGCACGATCGCCCACACTACAAGGTGGAGTTCAGTGACGGTGTCGTCGAGCAGTTCGACGCAGCCCACGAGTGGAACACCATCCATCTGTCGCACAGACCTCGGAAGGTTTCCGATTGGCGAGAACATTGGAGTTCGACACGTCGGTTCGAGACTCAGGAGATCGCCGCCACTCTCCGATCGGCGACCGGGCAGTTGAACCACCGAGTGCCCACCTGCCGCCCCCTGTCGGGCTCAGGGGAGGTTCCGGAAGTTGATGGGTATCTTCTCGGCTACTGGCTGGGGAATGGGACCCGTGGCGCTGGTGCGATCACGTTCCACGCGGACGACTGTGGGCACCTCTCTCGCGAGGCTCTGCGAGCGGATCACAGGCTTCTCCCGATTCGTGAGACTTCTGAGAACGGGCGAATGTCAACACCTGCGGGTCTTCAGGCGGCGCTTCGTCAGGTCGGTGTGCTGGATGAGAAGCATGTTCCCGAGGTGGTCCTCCGCGCCCCCGTCGAATACCGATTGTCAGTTATTCAGGGGGTGCTCGACGCAGATGGACACGCGACGAAGAGTGGTTCGGTGTCCCTAGACCTTTGTGATGAAAATCTCGCCCTTGGAGTGCAGGAACTCATCCGCAGTTTGGGAACGATTATCAACATCCACCCGCATGACGCGAAGTTGTACGGTCGAGTGACGAGTACGCGCTACCGGATGAACTTCACTCCGATCGGGTGGGAGCCCTTCCGCTTGCAACGGAAGCATGACGCATTTCACAATAACCGCGGCGCCAGTCAGGCATCTCGGAACACGGTGCGCACGATCAAGAGCATTGAGCCCGCAGGTGCCTCGACAACGATCTGCATCGAGGTTGCTGATCCAAGACACATGTATCTGACCGGTCGGGCTCTGATCCCTACGCACAACTCGCACACTGCCTCCCGGGCCATCGGCTGGTGGCTGGATGTGCATCCCCACGACCCCACTGAGACCCGCGTGATCACCACGGCGCCCTCGTGGAACCAGGTGAAGAACGTCATGTGGTCCTACGTCGAGGACCTCCAGAGCAAGGCGAATATGCCCGGACGCATCACCGGTAAGGCGGAGTGGACCTTCCCCGGGTTCAAGACGGCCACCGCGTTCGGACGCAAACCCGCGGACTACGATGAGTCCACTTTCCAGGGGTTCCACTCCACTTACGTGCTCGCCGTTGTCGATGAGGCCGGTGGGGTGGCGGAGAACATCTTCACCTCTGTCGAGACCATCACCACGAACAAGCACGCCCGCATTCTTGCCATCGCGAACCCGGACGATCCGAACTCGTACATGGCGAAGATATGGCGGGACGAGGAGAAGCTGCCCCCGTCGGAGCGGAAGTGGAACCTCATCACCATCTCAGCTTTTGACACACCTAATTTCACGGGTGAGGAGGTGCCCCAGAAGGCGAAGGACAACCTGCTCCAGAAGGAGTGGGTCGATGATGCCGAGCGCCGTTGGGGCAAGGACGATCCCCGGTACGTGTCGAAGATCCTCGCTCGGTTCCCTGACATCGGTGATGATGGCCTGTTCAACCTTGGCCGGGTGCTCCAATCCATGAACGAGTGGGCTGATGACGAGTGGAACACTACCGCGCCGATCCACATCGGCGTTGACGTCGGTCTGTCCACCACCGGTGACTTCAGCGTGATCTCCACCTGCCAGGACGGCCATGTCGAGGTTGTCGAGCGGGTGAAGGGCTATGACGGGAACAGGCTCTCCAGGCTCATCGGGCAGCACGCCAAGCGCTTGCGGGCGGAAGGGCTCGATGTGGACATCCGCATCGACGCCGTGGGTGTCGGGCGGGGTGTCCAGGCTGTCATCGACAACCACGTGCCCGAGGAGATTCCGGTCTACTGGATCGTCGGAAACGCTGCATCTCCGGACAACTTGAAGTGGTACAACTTCCGCGCGGCGATGTACGACTCCGTCGCTCAGGCGATCAATCTCGGGGACCTGTCGGTTCCGCCTGATGAGGCCGCCGGTGAGAAGACCGAAGGGCTCTTTGATGAGTTCCGCTCGATCCTCTACGAGTACAGGGGGACCAAGCTCCTGATCCGTGGGAAGGATGAGCTGAAGAGGAAGGGAGAGCCCTCGCCTGACGTTCTGGACTCGATCTGTTACGCGGCGATGCCGAGCAACCTTCTAACAGATGGGGCGGACTCTCTCATCGAGGCTGATACCCTAATGGAGAGTACGGATTCCGAGTACTCGCCTATAGACGAGTGGGGTAACGAGGAGTGGACCTTCGCCCCAGCCTGAGGAGTTGAACTGTGAAATTTGGCACATTTCAGATTGGCGGGTCCACCCAGCGCGTCCAGGCCCGGCTGACTGAGGCGTCCAAGGCGTACGCTGCGGTCACCCGCGGGGCTGTCGCATCCCTCAACCGGGAGGACATCGGTTGGTCCCGTTGGGGTGATGAGGATGCCACCTCCGATGTGGTATCTCTCACGGTCATCAAGGAGCACTCGCTGAGGGCTCGGAGGCTAGCCGCCTATAACCCACTGGTGAAGCGGGGTATCGGCATCCGCAACGCCTATATGTGGAGTGAGATTCCTCGCATTTCCGGGATCAAGACGCCCGAGACTGCGGCGCTCTACGACACCGTCCTCTCCCGCACGGCCCGCGCCCGAGACGAGGCGGCCTTCTGCACCGACGGTATCGTGCTCTACACCGTTCGCCGGACCGACAAGCGAGTGGCCCCCGTGCCTCTGTCGCGTATCCGTGGCATCGCTCGGGCCTTGGACGCTACTGACGAGGCCGACATCTTCGCCTTCCTGATCGACCCCGTGCCCGTGTCGGACACCCTCTCTACGGAGGAGCGGGAGCGACGCAAGCCCGAGTGGCACGTCGTCAACGGCAAGGACTGGGCCCCCGTCAAGGATGAGAAGGGCTATAGGACCGTCCATGACGACAGGGTCGTTTACGAGATGGTCAATCGGCAGATCGGCGAGCAGTGGGGCAAGCCCGAGCTCATGGGCGCTGTCTACTGGGCCCAAGCCTATAAGGAGTTCCTTGAGGCCAGCCATGTTATGACGAAGGCCCTCGCACGAATTGCGTTCAAAGTCACCTCTGCCACGGCCAAGCAGCAGCAGGCCGTTATTCAGCAGATGTCGAACGCCCAGGGCATCGGCGGCCTCGCTTCCCTTGGAGCGGGTCAGGAGTTCACCGCGGTCTCCAAGGCCGGGGCGGGCATCGACTTCGGAGCGGGTACCCCACTCGCCTCCATGGTCGCCAGCGCGCTTGACGTCCCCCTGTCGGTCCTCCTCACGGACGGTTCGGCTGGAGGCCGACAGGGTGCGGAGACCGCTCTTGAAGACCCCACCTTCAAGGCTTTCGAGTTCCGCAGGCAGATTCACAAGAGCCTCATCCAGAAGATATTCCTGGCTCTCGGCAGGAAGGTCGAAGTTGAGCTCGCCCCCCTGTCGAACGAGCTCATTCAGCGTTGGGGTCAGGTCGTCACTCTTGGTCTCCAGAACGGAATCCTCCACAAGACCGAGGCGCGCAGCCTCTTCCTCGGCAGGCTCCAGCCGATCAACGCCAGGCCAATCAACGATCTGCCAGTGTCGGAGGAGATTCTCGCTGCGAAGAGCCTGGCCGATCCTAATGCTGTGCAGGACAGCGTCGCTAAGAAGAGCAACTCTCGCACCGGCGTGGGCGCCATGTCGGACGGCACGAATGCCAATCGCGACGAGGCCGGTGGCGAGACACTCGCCTGAATGAAAAGGAGTTCCTGAAATGCGCACGGAGTACAGGTCCGCTTTCCACGGAGGGGTGACCGCTCTTCTGGAGGCGGCCACTCCGGACGTACTGTCCGGGGAGAAGCCCGGCCGGTACCGCATCCGAATCATCTGCCCCGGGCAGGGCTCCAGCGGCACCTACTCGGAGGCCAACCTCGCCGCCTCTGTCGGGCACTTCTCCGCTGGGACACAGATGTTCATGGACCACCCGTCGAAGGACGAGGACATGAACCGCCCCGAGCGATCCGTGAAGGACCTCGCGGGGCGGCTGGTGACCGACGCCGTTGTTGGCCTCGATGGAGCACTATACGCCGAGTGCGAGGTGTATCCGTCCTTCAACGACATCATTCGTGAGAAGTGGCAGGACATCGGCGTGTCGATCAATGCCTGGTCGGAGAACGGTCTGGACGCCGACGGCATTGTACCGGTATTCGATGGAGTCACTTCTGTAGACTTCGTAACGAAGGCGGGCGCAGGTGGCGCTTTGCTGGAGGTGCTGGAATCCCAGCGCGTCAGTTCCGATGAGGAGAACCATATGAACGAGGAGACGATCCGTCAGGCCATCGCCACTGCGGTGACCGAGGCTCTCGCCCCGCTTCTTGAGCTTCTCGCCAAGGACAATCTTCCGGGAGAGCAGCCGGTCGCCCCTGAGGCTCCCGCCGGCGAGGCCCCGGGCGAGGATCCTGAGCGGAAGCCCGAGGAGCCCGCGGACAAGCCCGAGGCCCCTGAGCCGACCCCCGAGCGCAAGCCCGAGGCGCCCGGCGAGAAGGCCGACGACAAGCCGCCCGCCGCTTCGGGTGAGAAGAAGGATGACGACGAGGACGAGAAGAAGCGCAAGGCCCGCAAGGAGTCCGCTGCTGAGGCCTTCGTCATCGCCACCCGCCTGCTCGACTCGGGCCTGCCTTCCGTCGCCCAGAAGCGGGTAATTGAGGCCGTCGAGTCCGGCACTGAGCTGAAGGAGGCCATCTCGGCCGAGCAGCACTACCTGACTTCGGTCAAGGCATCCACGGCTGGGGAGATTCGCGAGTCGAGCTCCGAGCCTTACAAGATCAAGAACTTCAAGTGAGGTAAGGAGATCACAATGGTTCAGATCAACTCTTTCGGTGCCAAGAAGATTTCTGACATCCAGGTCTTCGAGTACTCCGACACCCTGTCCCTCCCCGTGGATCTGTCGAAGTACGGTAAGAGCCACATCGGCGATGTCGTCCAGGTCGGTGGCCTGCTCGGTGTCCTCGTGACCGAGATCGCTCCGTCTGCTCAGGACCAGGCCCGGCTCGGCCAGGACCCGATGTGGAACCCGCTCACCAAGCCGACCTGGGGCAACAACGGCCCGGGTTACGCCTCGGTCCGCATCTCCGGGGGTGTCTTCAAGCTCCAGGTGACCCTGACGGGTGCCGGTGTCGAGCCGGGCGCCCTGATCTACGCGAAACCCGCCGCCAACGGCAGGATGGAGCTCACCAACGACAAAGCCACCGGTACCGCCGGGCTCGTCGGTTACGCCTACTCCAAGATCACTGGTACGGGTGCCCAGACGGTTCCCGTCATCCTCGCTCGCTGAAAGGAATGATGGGACAAAATGTTCACGTCTTACACTGAGTTCGCCAAGACTCTTGAGTCCGCTATCGGTGGTGACCGGGCGGCCCAGGGCCAGCTGAAGAACGCGATCCTTGAGGCCGACTCCTCGCGCGACCGTGGCACCTTCCGTGAGGCTGTCACCTCGGACATGCTTGCACCCTGGTTCACCCAGGCCGTGCAGCCCGCCTTCGAGGACGCCTATAAGGACCAGAAGGAGACCTGGAAGGAGTTCGCCAGCGAGGAGCTGCTGAACGACTTCCGTCCGGTTCAGCTTCTGTCGCTCGACCACGACATCGACGCCACCCTCCTGAGGGATAACGGCGGTTTCGTGGCCCCGGCCGGCACTCTGCCGAAGATTCCGGAGCTCACCCCGTACCCGACCTTCGGCTACAAGGCCTCGGGTCGCTGGATCGACACCGCTAAGCACGGTGCTCGCCTCCAGTTCTCCTGGGAGGCTTTCATCAACGATGACTACGGCCTGATCGAGCGGTTCCCGTCGGACGCCGCCAAGCTTGCCGCCCGCACCGTTGATGCCGCCTGCTATGGTGCGCTGTTCTCGCTCAACCCGAGCACCCCGGGCTTCAACCCCGGTGTGATCGCCGACTCGCTCGGTACTGTCCTGAAGGCTCGTGCGGCTGACGGCGTTCTGATCAACAACAACGTTCCGAAGAACGCCCCCCTGTCGTACGACGCCATCAAGGCCGCCATGCAGCAGGTCGCCGAGACCAAGGTCGATGGTCGGTACGTCACCGTTCCGTCCTACGTCCTCCTGGTTCCTCCGGCTCTGGAGAACCTGGCGAACATGGTCGTCAACACCCGCACTGTCGAGCGCGTTGTCGCCGGGCAGAAGGCGGGTGATCAGATGAGGTTCATCGAGGAGAACGGCCTGACCGCCAAGGTCAAGGTTGTCGTCTCCGACCTGGTCGCCATTCTCGGTGGCGCTGCGCAGGGCGGCACCAACTGGGTCCTGGCTCCTGCTGGTGGTCGTACCTCCGCCAAGCGCACCATCGTCCGCACCGCGCTCCGTGGCTACGACAAGCCCGAGCTGCGCGTGAAGAATGCTGGGGGTCTGTACCTGGGCGGCGGCGAGGTTCCCTACACCGCTGGTTCGTTCGACAACGACGACGCTCAGGCTCGTGTCCGCCTCACCACCGGCGCCGGGGTCCTTAACGTTGAGGGGATCGTAGCCAGCACTGGTAAGGGCGTCTGATCTACGCGACATCCCTATCGCGGTCCCTCGGAACCCCGCTCCTTCAACAGGAGCGGGGTTCCGCTGTAAACTACTGTAAAAGCGCTAACAGAAGGAGACACCATGGCGTCCCTGGACTACAGCCAGCCGGTCAATCAGGTGCGCCTGCTGATCCCTGACATTGTCAAGTTGGAGGACCCCAAGGACCTGCGGAAGCCGCCGTCCTACATCTTCAGCGACATGGAGCTCTTCGGCTTCCTTGCGATCGAGGGCGGCAACGTCAAGAAGGCTGCGTCCCGAGCTCTCATGGCGATCGCCACATCCGAGACGCTGATCCTCAAAGTCATCTCCACGGACAACAAATCCACCAATGGTGCGACGCTGGGTGCTGAGCTCCGAGCGCAGGCTAAGAGGCTGTGGGACGAGGCCAAGGAGGTGGAGGTCAGCGACCTGGGCTTCGACTTCCTGCCCGGTGTCGTTCCCCCGGGAGAGGACTGGGCATGGCACTGAGCGTCTTGCATAACAAGGACCCCCGCTTCGACTCAGGGGCGTACTGGCCGCTGGGCCTGTTCTGCAATTGTCTCGTTGTCGTCACGGAGCCCCCGGGTACGAAGAGTCATGAGTGGACAGAGGACGGTCCTGTCGATATCCCTCCAAAGGAGCTCTGGAAAGGATACGCAGCGGTCAACCCGAACATCGCCTGGCGTGCTCGCGACCGGCGGTCGGCCTATGACGACACCGCGGTCCACGCCTACTACGTGCACCTGAACCACATCGACAAAAACCTGCTCGTTCCCAAGGAGAAGTGGGGCGACAGGTCGCTGCGGTTCGTGCCGGGCTACGGGCAGATCGTCAAGGTGCTGGAGAACAACTCTGATCCACGGAATGTTGGTCTCCGCCTTGTCGTGCGCAATGCTCCGTCGGACTCCGACTACTGGCAGCCCACCCTGCTGTGCGATATCGATGTGGATGACTCCAAGGGTGGGACGCACTGATGGACCTCGTTCGAGCTTCTTTGAGACGAAAGTCACAGGATTTCAAGCAGGTAACGAGCGGGCTCAGTCAGTTCCAGGAGAAGGTCATCACCGATGCATTCCGTTCCGCTGAGGCCGCCGCGAAGGCCGGAGGTGATGTCGTCATCAGGACGGTGGACACCTCGGGCGCGGGGATGCCCTACAAGCACGACCCCACTACGGACGCTCGTGTGTGGACCGGGCACATGCGCTCGACCGCCGGAGACGGTACCGGGTACCGCGTGAATGTGAGAAACATCTCGGGCGGGAAGTTCTCCGCCTCTGTCGGATTCACCGACGCCGACGAGAAGTACATCGGCTACCAAGAGGAGGGCACCTCGAAGCTTCGTGGGATGCTCGCCCTACAGTCCGCACGCACAGCCACCGACCAGGCAATGAAGGAGGCCGGATTCTGATGCTCGAACCCTTTGAGGGTGCCACTGTCGAGAAGTTCGACGAGGCCGCGATGAAGGAGCTGGAGACCCTCAAGGGTGTGCGGGTCTTCGACTCGCTCCGACCCGACGGCGACAACGACGGCAAGGACTACGTCGTCTACATGCCCGGTGACGTGACACCCGGCGCCATGAGGAAGTACGGCTCGATCGTTGGTGTGACGCAGGCCGCTGTGATCCACCAGTTCGGTGTGCTCATCTCCTCCGTGTCGCCCAAGGCCCGGAACCATTTGCTCGCCGCTGTTCGCAGGCGGTTGCTGGGCTTCCAGATCCCGGGCACGAGCGAGGCCTTCGAGACCGGGGCGCTCAACTCATACGGAAACACGGATAGTACCGTAAGGCCAGTTCGATACACTTCTTACGTCACCTTCCAGGTGACGGTGGACAGGAGTGTGTGATGCCAAAGTACGCGACCGTTGAAGGTGTGGTCTTCGAGTACACCGAGGACTACGCTAATGCGATTAACACCGATGGCCGCTTGACTCGTGTCCCCGACGACACCCCTGTGTCGCCCCGGGAATGCTGCGGGGGCACTGGTTGGATCGTCAACGGCGAGGTTGTTCATCTCGGCGATGGCGCCCCGCACAGCAATTATGTTCCTCGTCATAGGAAGGACGACTGATCATGGCACAGGCTGCCGTTAAAAAAATGATGCCCCCGGGGACCACGATCTGGTGGGTCCCGATCGCGGACGCCCCGACGGTCAAGGATGTCGTCAAGGCCGCGCTCTACAACTCCACCCCGGCTGGTGGTGGTGGTGGTGGCACTCCGACCCCCGCGAAGGCCAAGGACATCTCCTGCGCTGTCGTCTCGGGCTTCACCCTGAACCCGACCGACTCGGAGACCGATGACACCACGACCATCTGCGACTCCGCGGCGTCCAACACCCCGACCCGTGACGCCTACGAGGCTTCTCTCACCTTCCTGCGTGAGGCTCTCGACGAGGCTTCTGGCAAGGGCAACCCGGACTCCCCCGCCTCTGTCGCGTTCGAGCTGTTCAAGAAGGGCGGTGTCTCCGCCAACGTCACCGGCTGGCTGGTGAAGCGCATCGGCTACAAGAACACCACGCCCGCCAAGGCCGGCCAGCTCGTTTCCGCGTTCCTCGTCATGCCTGACAACCCGCGTGACGAGGTCGGTGAGGGCAAGCAGCCCATCCAGATGACCGTTCCCTTCCTTCCCCAGGGCACCATGGTCATCAACGAGCCCCTCGTCTGATCGTCGGGTTCTGAGTCAAAAGCCCCGCTCTCATAAGGAGCGGGGCTTTTGGTATACTCATTTGGACCGATTGACGAATCGAAAGATTGGATGATTGATGTCTGACGACAAGTTGACTTCTGCTGAGACCGAGGACGAGCTCCTCGACCTTGATGGGCTTCTCGACAACGTGAAGCAGACCCAGCGGGAGGTCACCGTCTACCCGGACGCCACCCTCGCTCAGCGGGCCATGGAGCTCCAGGAGCAGATTCTTGAGGAGCGTCAGTCCACCGAGAAGCCGGTGCGCGCGCTCAACGAGAAGACCCCGGAGACCGAGCTTGCTGAGGTTCTGGAGAAGATGGAGAAGACCGCCATCGTCTTCACTCTCCGTGCTCTGGCCTCCGCTGAGATCTCTGCCATCCGCAACCACATCGTGGCGACCGTTCCGATCAAGAAGAATGCCACTGCCGACGAGACCAACGAGCTTCGTGAGACCCGACAGCAGATCGCCTATGAGCACTACCTGTCGCACTCCGTGATCGGTATCAAGTCCGGAGGCAAATCCAAGAAGGGTTTGACTTCCCGCGAGGCCGCCAAGATGCGTCAGCGCCTCCCCGAGGCCGAGTGGGTCAAGCTCATCGAGGGCTTCGACAAGACGCAGGTCGCCACTGCGGCTCTGGAGCAGGTGATGGCAGACCCCACGTTTCGTTGGGCCATCACTGACGAGGAAGAGTAACCAGAAGTTCGTCATCGCCCTGAAGACCGCCTGGCACTCGCACCTTCCACCGACGCTCTACCTCCCCTCTGTCGGCAGGTACAGCAGGTCCGTCCCGGTCTGGGATGAGATCGACAACGACTGGAGGCGCGAACCCTTGCCGCAGGACTTCAGGAACGAGCTCGACGTCCGCCTGGAGATGGCCTGGCAGTACTACACCGATTCCTGCTGTCCCAAGTGCGGGACCCCGGTCTGGTACGGACGGACCACGGACAACAGAGTTCAGTTCGACATCCAGGACACCATCTGCTACGGATGCGAGACCTTGGAGAAGGACGAGGCGGACAGGGAGCGCCGCAAGGAACGGAAGCAACCCGGTGTGACTAAGATCGCCGTTCCTGTCGGAGTCTCCTATGACGAGACCGGCGAGTTCGAGCCGCTGCCGACTCCATGGGAGGCTATGGCCTCCGTCCCGACCTGACGTGGGGCTATGAAACCCGGATTGATATTCTTAGCAGTATCAATCCGGGTTTTCTATTAAGGGGACGACAGTGGCCGACCAGTCGAAGCTCTCGTACGAGGTTGAACTCGACGCCTCCGGTTTCATCCAGGGCTCCTCTAAAATCCAGTCTTCCGCCGCACAGGCCGTCAATGCGGTCGGTGCCATGGGCGCCGCCATGAAGTCGCTCACACAGGCGAGCCGTGGCGGCTCCTGGATGGACAAGAACATCATGTCTTCGTCCGACGCGAAGGCGATGTCCACCAACATCCAGGTCTACCAGCAGGCCGCCAAGCTCACTAAAGACCTGACCGCCGCGTCCCAGGCCCTCGGGCGCACCGACGTCTCCTCGACCATCAAAGCCACCACGAGTGCCATCGAGGGCATGTCGCAGGCCCTCAACAACGCCACCATCGCCGACAGCAAGCAGGTCTCCGCGCTCAAGGAGCAGGTCGCCCTCTACGAGCGCATGGCTCGTGTCGCCAAGCAGCTCGGCACCGACATGAGCGGCATGTCGAGGAATTCTGGCATCGACAGCAACCTGGGCGGGCGCTCCAAGACGGAGATCGAGGCGCAGCGTCAGCTCAACGAGGTCCGCAAGCAGGCCCGTGAGGCCGCCCTTGAGCAGGCCGTCACCGAGCAGAAGGCCACCGCCGCCACGACCGCTGGGGCCTCCGAGCGTGTCGCTGCCCTTCAGCGGGTCATCGACGCGGAGCAGAAGCTTGCGGACGTCACTGACAAGGCCTATGCTGCGCAGTACCGCAAGGCCGCTAACCAGTCCGCGATTCAGACCAACCAGGCCGCTGTGGACACAGGCCGAGCCGCCGCGAAGCTTGAGGCCGCTGCCGAGCAGGACCGGGCCGCCGCTCTCCGAGCCTCTGTCGCCGCCGCTCATGAGGCTGTGCAGGCGAACACCGCTCACATCCACTCGCTGGAGAACATGAGGTTCGCCTCGCAGGAGGTCCGCAACAACCTGACGGTTCTGGCCGCCGGTGTGACGGCGCTCGCCACCTCTGTCGTCAAGGCCGCGGCTGACCAGGACCGCGCCTTCGCCGATATCGCCCGTACGACCCAGCTGGACCAGACCAGCGGAGCGCTCCAGGCCCTCCGCGACCAGTACAGGCAGATGTCCACTGACATCAGCAAGTCGTTCACCGAGCTCTCGCAGATCGGTACGCTCGGTGCGCAGATGAACATCCCGGCCGAGAAGCTGGGCGATTTCACCCGCGCTGTCGCAGAGTTCTCTATGGTGACCGGCACCACGACAGAGAAGGCTTCTGAAGACTTCGGACGCCTGATCAACACGTTCAGCCAGGCAGGTATGGCTCTGAACGGAGGCGACAAGGCCTACGAGCAGATGGCCTCCCAGGTCGCTGAGCTCGGTGCGAAGGCGGTCGCCACAGAGGACGAGATTCTCACGATGGCGAACAGCATCTCGACCACCACCGTGTCGGCGGGCATCGGGCAGGACGCCACCCTCGCTTACGCCACGGCTCTGACCTCGGTCGGTGTGAAGGCCGAATGGGCTCGTGGTTCGCTCCAGCGCATCTTCGGGAACTTCAACAAGGCCGCTGCTCAGGGCGCTGAGGGCATGGCGGACTTCGCCCAGCAGATGCACATCTCCAATGAGGAGGCTCTGGAGCTCTGGAAGAACGACCCCTCGAAGTTCTTTAACCAACTCATCGAGTCCATCTCCAAAGCCGGGAACGGCGTGGAGATGACCCAGATGCTCTCCGACATCGGTCTGAAGTCCACTCGCGACATCGAGCTCGTGAAGCGTCTCGCGGTGAACTTCGACCTGCTCAAGGAGACCATGGACAACTCCGCTGAGGCCGGGTCGAATACTGGCTTCCTGGAGCAGTCCATGGAGAAGTTGAACGCCACCATGACGGAGACCATCGCGCAGACCAAGAACGCGCTGGAGAACATGATGGCTTCCTTCGGCGAGCCTTTCCTGGCTCCGTTGAAGCTGATCCTAGACGGTGTCCAGGCTCTCGCCAACGCCCTGTCGAGCCTGGGCGAGACCCCGGTCGGACGAGTCATCGCGGCCTTCGCCGGCGGTGTGACGATCTTCATCGCCCTCCAGACCGGAGCCAAGCTTCTTCAGGCTGGGGTCCTGTCGGTCGCCTCCTCGATGATGCAGGTTCGCAAGAACATGGTCGAGGCGGGCCTCTCCGGGCAGTTGTCCTGGAGCAACATCGCCAAGGCTATCCAGCAGGCCAACGCGGCTCTGGCCGAGCAGCCCGCTCTGTACGCCCGCGTGAAGGCCGCTCAGGCCGAGGTCGCCCAGCAGCGCCTCACCGGAAGCACCGCGGGGACCTCGGCCATGTCGGCAGGCGCTACGGCTTCCGAGGCCGCGGCCCACAATGCGGCTACGACAGCCATCAAAGCCGAGACCGCTGCTCAGGAGGGTCTGGGTGCAGCACGCAGCATGGCCTCTTCTGCGGCTTCTGCGTCCACAGCGGCTACCCGGACCATGGGCGCGGGTATTTCGGCTGTCTCCGGGGCTATGGCAGCTGCTGGGACCGCCGTGAAGGGCTTCTTCGCCTCGCTCGGTCCGGCTGGTTGGGCTTCCCTCGCCCTGTCGGCTCTCCCGGCCATTGCCGAGGCCTACAACCAGATCGCTAATGCTGAGGAGATCGCCGCTGAGAAGGCCCAGAAGGCCGGCGCGGAGATGCTGTCGGCCATGGGCGGTGCTGCGGAGGTCCAGAAGGCTGTCCTCGCCGACACGCAGGACATCGCCAACGGCTCGCAGCGCAGCCTCGGTGAGCTGATGATCTCCGCTGATGGTGCAGGTGACGCCTACAAGACAGCGTCGGAGAAGTCCTACTACTTCGTGAACGCCCAGGGCGAGATCGTTCGGGCCACGCGCGAGGTCGCCCAGCAGATGGGCTACACCACGCTCCAGATCGGTAAGAACACTGCTGAGCTCATCCGCAACGCGATCGCCGGGTCCGAAGGCTTCAAGAAGCTCACCGGTGACCAGCTCAACGGGCTGAAGGAGCTCGGCTTCGACTGGGGCGAGTATGCGAGGAAGGCAGCGACAGAGGGTCAGGGCGCCGCCGCCGCGTATGTGCAGGGCTTCATCGACCAGCTGAACCAGAAGAAGGCTGACCTCGATGCTGCTCAGTCCCAGACCTTCAAGGATCCCAACGCCCAAGCGGGCGGTAAGGCTCACACTAAGGCGACCGACGACCAGACGAACGCGATCAATAACCAGATCAACGCTTTGAAGGGTCTCCAGGACGCTAACGACGGTGTCGGTGCCGCCGTCTCGCAGGCCATGGGCTCTCAGGACGCTCAGAAGCAGATTCTCCAGGGCCTCGGCCTGTCGGCTGATGAGGCCAACGGCGCGCTCCAGGGGATGAATGATGCGGCGGACGGCAACTCCAGCGCCGCTGACAAGGCCGCAGAGGCCTGGGATAAGTGGAAGTCCGCGGTGGACTCGGCGATCGACAGGGCCTTCGGGTTCGAGAATGCCGAAGCTGCCATGTTCGACGCCCTGGACAAGTTCAACCAAGGCCTCCAGGACAACGGCAATGTGATCAACACCACGACTGAGGGCGGTAGGCAGAACCTTCAGAACCTTCAGGCCTACTTGAAGGCTGTGGCTGAGAACGCTATGCAGGTCGCCCAGAACTTGGGTCTGACTGGTGCAGAGGCCCAGAAGTACGTTCAGGACTACGTGCAGGCCGCTATCGATCAGATCGGCCAGCAGGGTATTGACACCTCGCAGGTCCAGCAGGCCATGAACAATGTCGGGGCCATGCTCGGTCAGACGATGCCCGGACCTCAGGTGGACAACACTCCGACCCAGCAGGGCGTTGACCAAGCCCAGCAGATCGCTCAGCAGGGTGTTGACGGGGTCGCAGATACGACAGGTCAGACGGTCCCCGGTATCGAGATCGATCCCTCAGCCACGCTGTCGAGCGTCCAGGAGCAGCTCGGCATCAGCGAGCAAGGGATGTCGGACATCTACAACGTCTTCAACCAGACGATCCCCGGCGCGAACATCGATGGCTCGACGACGTTCTCCGACCTCCAGAAGATGCTGAGCGCCTCCGACCAGGACATGGGCATTCTCTGGCAGATCATCTCCAAGAACATCAACGGCCCCGGGGTCAACTACAACGGACTCAAGGTCGATCTGAAGAACATGAAGGTCGAGACCGACTCCGTTGTTGGGCAGATCATTCAGCGCCTTTCGCTCGCCAAAGCGATGCTCGCCGGCGCCAAGACTGGTGCGGCTGCTGGCAAGATCGGTGGGCAGCTCACCAAGAAGGGTAAGGGCGCGGGCAACGCGAAGGCTGCGTTCCAATCCGCTATGGGGCGCTACCAGCCGACTCCTCGCAAGTCCCGCGGTGGCGGCGGCGGAGGCGGAGGTGGTGGCGGTGGCCACACGCCCCGCTCGCACACACCTCGTAGGTCCTCCACGCCTCGGAGTCACACGCCCAGGTCTCACACGCCTCGGTCCTCCTCGCCCTCCGGCGGTTCCTCCAAGTCGAAGCAGAAGGAGAAGTCGCCCGCCGAGCTCTTCAAGGACTTCCTGTCGCGCCTCTCCACTGCGATGAAGGAGAGCATGGAGAAGTGGTGGAAGTCCCGCTCTGCGAAGGACAATTACCACTCGCAGCTCAACACGATGAGGAAGAAGATCGAGGATGCCCGCAAGACCATCGCGGACGCCAAGAAGTCGATCGAGGACCTCAACACCACCCTGTCGGAGCAGCAGCAGGAGCTCCGTGACGCCAAATACTTCAACGAGATTGCGAAGAAGTACGGTGACAAAGAGCGCATTCAGTCCACTCAGACTGACATCGATAAGGCGAACAAGAACATCAACGATACCCGCTCCCAAATCGCCGACAAGGAGAAGGAGATCGCTGAGGCCCAGAAGGGCATGTTCGCCCTCAAGGGCTACACGCAGGCTGCCATCGAAAACAGGGCTGCGCTGAAGCAGTTGCAGTCCACCATGATGGAGATGATCGAGGCTTACGCCGCCACGGGCGCCTCGAATGAGCAGGTTGCGGCTTACGCGCGCCAGCTCAAGGAGGAGTTCATCAACCAGGCGGTTCAGATGGGCTTCAACCGCGGTGAGGTCACCGAGCTGGCCGGCGGCTTCGACAGCCTGGCCTCCACGATCCAGAACGTCCCCCGCTCTGTCGAGGAGAGCGTCACCGACAACGGCACAGCCGCGGCGACGCAGCAGGCTATCGAGGACGTCGCCAATGGCGACTACGGTCCGGCGGAGATTCCGACCGAGCTCGATGAGCCGTCCGCTGCGGAGACCGGCGGTGCCCTGGATGACATGGCCGAGCCCCGTGAGGCGGAGTACAAGCCCGATGTCGTTCGCGACGCCAAGAGCTTCGTCCTGGAAGAACTCGATGCGCTGGCCAACGGCGATAAGGCCAACGCTGAGGGTCGTCCGGTTCAGTACATCCCCGAGATGGACGAGACCGGTAAGGCCCGCTTCAATGCAGAGGCGAAAGAGATCGCCTTCGACATGTACAAGCGGTACATTCCCACAGCGGCCAACGAGGAGTTCGACGAGACCAAGAACTACCTCGAAGAACTCGCCAAGCCCGAGAACAAGCAGTACCTCCCTGAGATCAACTCGGAGATGTTCGGTCTTACCCAGGAGGACCTCGATGCTCTGGCTCAAGAGCGAACGGCGAACTATAACTCCGATGTCGATGACGAGACGTACAATACTGCGCTGGAGCAACTGAACGCGGCTGGTGCGGATCAGGACGTCGAGTACAAACCCGAAGTCAATGAGGGTGATAACCAGGGGACCAAGGAGGAACTCGACGAGACGGGCGAGCCTCGCGAGGCCGAGTACAAGCCAGATGTCAATGAGGGTGACAAAAACAACACGGACAAAGAGCTCGACGAGACTGCTGATGATCGTGATGCGGAGTACGAGCCCAAGACGAACGAGAGCAAGAAACGTTCCGTCACCGAGGCCTTGAATAAAGCCGCCGAGGACAGGGAGGCCTATTTCAAAGCGAAGAAGGATGAGGGCTCCTACTGGGGAGTCATGAATGCCTTCACCCAGCTGGCTACCACGCGCACGGTCCAGTTCGTCGCACAGCAGGTCGGCTCTGCCTGGAACACGGTCAAGTCCTGGTTCCACAACGGCGGTCAGATTCCGGCCTACGCCAACGGCGGCCCGATCCGGTCCCGTGTCGGAATCGCCCTGGGTGCCCCGATCGCCGGGTTCGCCAGCGGCGGCCCCGCTGGTGGGATGATCCCAGGCAACCCGGGCGGGAACTACCACACGGACAATCTGCTCGCGATGAACCCGACGGGGTCCCTGTTCGCGATCCGCAGCGGGGAGTACGTCATCAACCGCAGCGCCGTGGAGACCTACGGCTCCGGAATGTTCGACGCGATCAATGCCAGGCGCTATGCCCCGTCCGTGTCGTACTCCGGTGGTGGGATTCCGCGCGGTGGGGTGGACCTCTCCTCTCGGACTATTGCGGCGCTCGCCCGGTCCATGTCGAGTATGATCACACTCGACGGGCGCGTGATCTCCAGCTCGGTTAACCGATACAATGCGGTTAACGGACAGAGGGGGTCGTACTGATGGCAGTCCTGGATAACCGATGCGTGCTCGGGGTCGGAGACAAGAACCTTGTTCTTCCGGCCCCGGCCAAGGACGCCGCTACCGGTACGTGGATTGCCTGAACAGGCCGGACCTCAACGTCCTGTCGCCCTTCCTGGGGAAGCCGTTCCTCCTGGTGGACACCTTGTCGCCCATTGCCTTCGCGAAGGACGGCACGGTGCTCGCCCAGATGGACACCCGCTCTGGCACGGGCCCTGAGTACGCGCTGCGGATGACAGGTAAGGCCACGACAGCTCCGGCTTCCTACACGGAAACCATATTGATTCCGCCGGGCTACACCTTCTACGTGCAGACCGTCGGGGATGACACGCAGAAGTTCGTGTTCAAGGACGGCTCTCCGTTGCCCCCGTATGAGACGAAGATCGTGCCGAACGATACGGACACGGTTCAGCGTGCGACTATCACGCTCAAGCCCGCAGAGGCCAACGGAAACCCGGAAATGAACCCCGGGGGTGTGCTGATCGGTGAGGGCACGAGCGAGCGCGCTCCTGTCGGCAATGCCAGACTACTGAACGTCCGCGACCACTACATCCCTGAGGAGTATTATTCGGCCCTGAAAGGCGGGGACAGGATCGACATCGAGGTGAAGGCCAAGGTCCTCAAGGGCTCGAAGGCCTTCAAGGGCGGTGTGAGATATCTCAAGGCAAACGGTACGTCTGGGCTGACCGACGTCGGACTCCAGAAGACCGCCGAACTCGGGGACGGCTGGGCTCAGTGGTCCGGTGGGTGGACAGTGCCCGCCGACGCCGTGAAGGCCGGCCCTTGGCTGCATATCGACCAGGACGCCTGGACTCCAGATACGCAAATTCTCGTGTGCGACCTGCATGTGAAGAACACGTCCTACCAGCAGCGTCTCAACTCCGGGCCGGATATCACGTCTTACGCTCCGCCAATGGGGTTCACGTCGATGATGGTCGATCCGGGCTCGATCCAGGTCGAGTCCAACAAGAGGTTCCACAAGGTTGAGTTCTCGGTGAAGGAGGTTTGGCCGTGGCTGTGAGGTTCACCGGGGTAGACAACTCCACAGTCTCCTCCTGGTCTGTCGCGGAGGACGCCACTTCGCTCGACAGGGGCGCCTCGGACACCGGGGTTCCTCAGTTGCAGGTTCAGGGCATCGGGTACCAGCCGAACCTGATGACGATGCTCGGGCAGAGCATGACTGTGATCTCGAACGAGTACGGCTCGACTGAGTTCCGCATCACCGACATCGAAGGCTCCGAGTCGGGATGGACTCTCACCGGAGGCTCACCCCTGTCGGCACTCGTCCAGGCGGGCACCATCCCCAGCATGACTCAGCAGCCGATCGAGGCTGTTATCGAGATGTTCTTCAATGCCGTGGGAATCAAACGCTCGCAGTACATCCTGGAGATCGACAAGTCGCTGCTGAAGGAGAAGTACGACGTCCCCACTCAGCGGGTTGTCGTCTGGCAGGCCATGAAGCAGTGGCTCAGCGCCAACGAGATCGACATGTCGTGGGAGGTCGGCAGACTCCGGTTCCAGCCGCTCCGCAACCGGATCATGTACGTGAATGATGTGGCCTCGGGCTACAACCTCACGTTGAATTCTTCGCAGAAAGTGAAGAACATCGATGTGAATGTCTATCACCGCCGCGCCTTCAGGCACGATGTGATCTGGCCCCCCGCGCCCCTGCTCTACCCGGACGCCAAGACGACGTTCGGGCAGACCGACACACCCGTGATCACGGTGAATGCGGGGGAGCAGACGGTCACCACGCTCCAGCTTCCTTGTGAGGTGTCCTCCGTGCGCCAGCCCCGTCAGGTCATGGCGATCCCGGTCGTCAACAAGGCGCCGCTGGTGGACAATCAGAACACGCCGAATGGCATCTACATGGTTGTTGGCAAGGACAACAAGGCGATCACCCCTGCTCAGTGGTACGACATGGGCGGGGGACTTGAGGTGCGCCTCAACAAGGACAAGCGCTCTGTCGATGTCATCGTCACCGGCATGCTGTTCGACGAGCTCAGCCCCTACCGCATCTGCGAGTCCGACGGCAAGACCGACTACAACGGCCTCTTTCTGCTCGGGGAGAACGGCACATACGTCGATATCGAGACCATCCCCTTCCACACCGGTACACCCGGCACGGATGAGGAGCAGACGATCGACAACCAGTGCATCACTACGCGCACTCAGGCCTACCACGCCGCTCAGTGGGCCGCGGACCAGTACAGTGGGCACGCCCTGAACTCCACGTGGCAGGGCGCCAACCCGCTTCGAGACACCGAGGCCAATGGTGAGCGTCAGGTCTTCGGTCGCCTCGCGGGAGTCCGGTATAAGCAGGACGGGCACTGGTGGCGCGTATCGAACGCCTCCCTGTCGGATAATAATGCTCAGTTGACCTCTGCCAGAGACACGACCCTGGGCGACGTCCAGCGCGTGTACCCGAAGGTTCGGATGCTTTCCGGTGGCGGCCAGACGCTTCAGCAGATCAGTGACAAGGGGATTCTATGAGCCGGGACTACGAGGGTCACCTGTACCCTGCACCGAATGTCTCGAAGCAGACGCAGTCCTGGACCTGCGCCATCGAGCGGAAGATCAACAAACTGGAGCAGCGCACCAGTGACGCTATCGTCTCCGCGAACCACGCAGCGAACCGCTGGGCCCCTATGGCTGGTGAGATCGCGCAGATGCGAGACAAGCTTGCGGACAACGAGTCCATCGAGCGCGTGTCGCGTCTCGCTCAGGACGCGGTGACCTGGTCCACTCGCCCGCCGGTGAACCGCACCCCGGGTGTGCAGAAGGAGAAGCCGGACTACCCGCTGCACCCCAACGCGGTCTGGTACGTTTATGTTGGTGACAAGAACAACGTCACCGAGATATGGCGCTGGGAACAAGCCTCTATGAAGCGCGTCGGGGACAAAGCCGAGAACTTCAAGCTCGACATGGCCGGGAAGTGGGTCAGGCAGACCTACGGCACGGGCACGTTGGGCGAGGGTGCTGTTGATCTGAAGAACCTCTCCAAGTCCCTGTCGGACAACATCGAAGAGGCCCACAACGGCGTTGTCCAGCTTCAGAAGCGCGCTGATGAGGCCGACAAGAAATACGACAAGACCAAGGCCGACCTTGAGAAGCAGATCAAGGACATCAAGGAGAAGGCCGGCAGCGACGGTCGTGTGATCGTCTCGCCGACTGAGCCCGCCGGGGCTGACCGTGTCGAAGGAAACCTGTGGATCAACACCGCGGATGGGAAGAACGAGCCTTACCGCTACGACAAGACCACGGACAAGTGGGTGCCGATCAAGGACCCGGACATCGTCGAGGCTGCTAAGAAGGCGGCCCAGGCTCAGGACGAGGCGAACAAGGCGCTGAAGAAGGCTCAGGGCCTGGAGGACATGGCGACAGCCGCCAGGCTCGCTGCGGAGCAGGCGCAGAAGAGCGCGGATGGCAAGAACACCATCTTCTACCGGCCGGACAAGCCGCCGCTCGCCGGGCGTAAGCAGGGCGACCTGTGGTTCGACACGGACGACGGCTATAGGATGTACTCTTACGACCAGTCCCGTCAAGACTTCGTGGACGTCACACCTAAGACCTCTATGTCGGATGAGGATCGTGCCGCGCTGGAGCGTCTCCGATCGGGCACCTCGGACATCCTTGATGCCACGTTCCCCGTCGCCTGGACCACGGCTGCAACGCCGTCGAACTGGCGAATTGAGACCGACTACCCGGGGCGCTACCACTGGGTCGGTGGTGACACGTCGGGTGGGGCTCGACGCCTGCTGATCCTCCCGCCGAAGGTGAAGCGTGCTACGAAGAACGACACGTACACGTTCGCGTTCTCGTTGAGGAATGAGTCCACCCAGACCGCTCAGTTCCAGGTGGGCTTCGACTTCTACTCCGACAACGCGTGGAAGCGCAACGTCAACCCGAGCCCGAACGTCTTCGTGGTTCCTCCGGACGGGCAGTCGCACATCTTCAAGACGACCATCATCGCCGCCTACGACCCCAACAACCGGGAGAACGTAGTGGTTCCGTGGATCGACGGCCTGTCGTCATTGGCGAACAACGTCTGGCTCATGGGCGTCGAGATGACGAACAACGACAACCTCCAGGCCAGACTCGCTCAGGCCAGCCAGGGCGTCGCCGATACGTTCCGTCGCATCGAGGGTCAGGTGCTCACATCCCCCTACCCGCCGTCGAAGGGCATCGTTAATACTTCTGTATGGATGTCTCCCGACGGTAAACTGTTCCGCATGAGGAAGGCGGGGAAGGAAGACTAATGCCTTACGAACGGAACGCGAACTGGGTTGACGGTGAGGGTGCCCAAGCCACGCCCATCACCGCCGTCAAGCTGAACAAGGTTGAAGATGGCGTCGTCGCAGCGTCCAAGAACGCGGAGGCGGCGGTTGCGTCAGCAGCTGAGAATAAGACCGCCGTGGTCAAGGCACAGGCCGACGCTACGCAGGCCCTGAAGAATGACGCGGATCACTGGAACTCCGCGCAAGCCACCTTCGCCAAGTCCACGGAAGTGAAGGCCGTTCAGGATGCCATCAACACACTGAAGACCTACATCGACGGCAATGAGTTCCTGATCAAGCTGGAGAAGTACTTCCTCCGTCCTTTCACCAACGGACCCACCGTTCCTGTCGGCGCGGTATTCGCTTGGGTCGGGGTGCAGGTTCCGGAGAACTACTTCCTGTGCGACGGGCGCAAGGTCAACAAGTCCCAGTACCCCCAGCTCTACTCGGTTTGCCGTAACCTCTACGGCCCTGAGGAAGGGGGCAACTTCGTGCTGCCCAACCTTCAGGGTATGGTTCTTGTCGGTCGTGATGAAACCAATTCAGTGTTCAGGAACCTGAACAATAAGGGCGGCGAGATCACTCACACTCTGACTGTCGCGGAGATGCCATCGCACGAGCACAAGCTCGGTAACCCCTCAGTCGCCAACTGGGGCGACATGGGTATCTGGGGCTCGAACGTCTCCGGGGGTACCCAGTGGAATATCGCCTCGGGTACTGCCGGCGGTTCTATGGGTGAGTTGAAGGCTCAGCCCGTCGGTGCGAACAACCCGCACAACAACATGCCTCCGTACACGGTTCTGAACTACATTATCCGGGCGAAGTGACATGGGCTCTTACGAGTACATTACCTGGCCGGGAAACCGAACAACACCGGGCTCCGACCTGTTCCCGGGCTGGAACCCGTCCGCTCACGGCTCTCAGCTAGTTCACGGACACAACGGCTCGGAGTGGGTCGAGGTCGATCCGAAACAGGACCCCGAGGCTTTCAACATCGCCAAGCGTGCGGACAAGCTCCGCAACGACATCCTGGAGATGGTCCGACAGGACGGCGGGCGTGTCTTCTACTACGATGGCGCCGGCTTCCCGCCTCTTCGTGGATACAACCCTGGAGACACTGCACGTGGTCGTGAGCCCAAGACGGGCTCCATCCTCGTCGAGTACCGTTGGAGCGGGCTGGAGTGGATTCAGCAGCGTCTTACTGACGGTATGATCTCCACCCTTGATGTCGGTAAGCTCACGGCTGGCACGGCTCAGATTCAGAAGGCCGTCGCCGACACGATTTGGGCCGGGATTATTCAGGCGAAGTCTATTGTCGCCAACAAGATCACCGGCGAGCTCATTGAGGCGAACACGATCCGCGGTGCGCACATCGCTGCGGGCTCGATATCCGCGGATAAGCTTCAGGCTGGTACCATCACCGCTGAGTCCGGGGTGATTGGGAGTCTCGATGCGGGTACCATCACGACAGGTCTGCTGAACGGCCAACGTATCGCCGCAGGTTCGATCACTGCGGCTAAGCTCGCGGCCGGCTCCATTACTGCGGACAGCGCGGTGGTTGCATCCTTGGACGCGAACAAGATCGTCACTGGCACCCTGAACGCTTCTCTGATTGATGCTGACACTCTGAAGGGCCAGACCTTCATCGGTGGGCGGTTCATCGGTGGCGACTTCCTGCTCGATCCCGAGAGGACGAGACAGAATATTCGTTTCGGTACGGGGTCCAACCTGCCGGTCATCGACAGCAATCAAACTATCAATGGGCGCATTTCCGGTGTGCTAGCGTATGACCCCGAGACCGACAAACCGCAGATGTCTATCGGCCTCTGGTCCAGGACCCCGTTGGTGAATCTCTACCATACTTTCGGCGAAACTCTACGTGTCGGCACGCAGCTTACGCCAGGTCGTATTGAACTCACTCCTTATGGTGGGTACCCGGGGCAGTGCTCTCGCATCTCGGCCATGAATGACGGTTTGCGTATCAATGCCCTGGACTTCAACGCGAACGAGAAGGACCTCGCGCAGCTCAACCTATCGAAGCACACATTCCTCGTCGAGGGTAGTTATGACTCGAACCGCATTCGAGGTTGGCACCTCTCCATGTCGCCAACGAACTCTTACTTCATTACGAAGGGTGTTCTCAACTTCCAGGCCGGTAAGGCCGTCCACTTCCGTGGCAAGGGGAACTTCCTCGACGGGTTGACCGTGAGTGGGGGCTTCCACGCCAACCAGCCGAAGACCTTCGTGGAGGCCCACCCGCTCGACAAGGAGAAGATTCTCGTCCACGGGTGCACCGAGTCCCCGCACGACGGCATCGAGTACTGGGGCAACGAGACCCTTCCGGAGTCCGGTCATATGACCGTGTCCCTGCCCGACTACTTCGAGCCTCTTCACCGGCCGGACGTCCCGGTTTCCGTGTTCGCCTCGAATGGCGTGAAGGTCCTCGGCCCTGTCGAGGGTGGTGAGTTCGAGGTCGAAGGTGAGGCGGGCACTTGGTTCTCCTGGCAGGTCAAAGCAGCCCGTCGGATTCCAGGAGGCAACGTCACCCGAGCGGAGATTACCCGCAAAGAAGCGATAGACTCGGGCTATCTAAGCAAAGAGTTCGTGGAGGGTCTTACATGGGAGCCATAGACAGCAACGGGGTCTACAAGTACTCCGCGGACGACACGGTCAACACCTGGGAGAACTTCCTCAACCTGGGGATGAACTCCGTGTCGAACGCCATTCAGAACCTTCGGTACAACGGGGTCTACTGCGTGACCAACATCCAGGGCGCCACGACCAAGCGCATGGAGCTGGAACGCACGGGTCTCAAGCCGACCACCGACAACCCGTTCCTCTTCTACCTGAAGAACAACGGCAAGTTCATCACGTGGGACGGCGCCGGCTGGAAGATGAATGGTGATTCAATCGCCTCCTGGATGGTGAACGGCAACGAGACCTTCACCCCCGCTACGCCCTGCTACGGCAGGATCCTGTGGGGCAAGCAGGGCGAGGAGTCGAAGTTCCGACAGGAGATGGG
>QWCL01000798.1_pt1 | contig 27077 bp, 20 predicted proteins | sample 1972551 | NCBI WGS metagenome assembly QWCL01 (sample SAMN09866709, study PRJNA288562) | Human oral metagenome isolate term2_saliva, whole genome shotgun sequencing... | isolation source: mouth | host: Homo sapiens | place: USA: California
GATATGAATTGGAAAATGAACTTTGCCTATGCCTATTCGCCAGGACGTTTTTCATTTGAGCCGCTTCGTGGTATCATCAAATCTAAATCTCCTTGGTTGCGCATTTTTAGAGATTTTGGCATCAACTATTTGCCACAAAGCATCGCTTTCAATTCAGACATTTCACGACACTACTACGAATTGCAGGAGCGCGATATGGAAAATCTGGAAAACAAGAGTTTACCGCTCACGTTCTCCAGCGACTTCTTGTGGAATCGTAGTTTTCAACTTCGTTGGGATCCCACCAAAAACATTCATTTCAATTTTTCTTCGGGAACAAATGCCGAAATCGAGCAACCCAACACGCCTGTTAATGAAGCCTTGTACCCCGACCGCTACACGGCTTGGAAGGATTCCATCACACGTAGCATTTTGGAATTGGGACGTCCCTTGGCTTACCAACAAAATGCGGAATTGTCGTGGAACGTGCCTCTCAACAAGATTCCAGCACTCGATTGGGTGACGGTAGATGCTAAATACTCAAGCTCCTACAATTGGACACGAGGCATCGAAAGCAGCACAGGTCAGTCGTTAGGAAATACTATTGCTAACCGACGTGACCTCTCTGCCAATGGTCGCTTCAATATGGAAAATCTCTACAATAAAGTAGAGTTCTTGAAACGCGTGAATCGCAAGTTTTCGCAAACGAGCAACCATAACACAAAACCAGAGAAAAAATTGTATGAAAAAGAAATTGTGCTGCGCGCTGACACGTCCTTCATTGTGCCGCACAATCAAGGGAGCAAGAAGCTGCGCGTGATTGCCATTCGCAAAGATGGCACACGATATGCACTGAAATATAAAGTGCTCGACATCAACCGCATAGAAGTTCTCACGCGTGGTTCCGACTCGCTCAAAATCACCGTTTCTGCTCGCAAACGCTTGGAAGAACAAACGTGGTATAAAATTGCAGAAGTGGGAGCAAGAGGTTTGATGAGCCTTCGCAACTTCAATGTGAGCTATCGCAACAACAACCAACTCTCACTACCTGGATTTATGCCTAACATTGGAAACGTGTTCGGTCAATCACGCTTAGGAGGTATGTTTGTTCCTGGACTTGACTTTGCCTTTGCCACTGCGGGTGATGACTACGTTCAACGCGCTAACGAACGCGGCTGGTTGCTCAGAAGCGACAGCCTTACTGCATTGTCCACCTTTGCTCAAACTGAGGATTTCCAACTGCGCGCTCAAATAGAACCTGCACGCGATTTACGCATCAGTGTTTCATTCTCTCGCAACCACAATCGCAACAAATCCATTCAATATATGTTTGAAGGGATGCCCACTTTGCAAAGTGGCTCATTTGCTATGACTACCCTCTCCTTGGGTAGTGCGTTCTCCTCTAGTGGCACAGCCGATAATGGCTACCGCAGCGCACTTTTTCAACGATTCCTTGGTGCACTCAATCGCTATCAAGCGCGCTTAGAACAACAATATGCAGGCACCACCTACCCTGCGGGACTTGGCACGTGGAGCGGCCAAACCTACAATCCCGAAAACGGCTCTGTCGGAAAATACTCTAGCGAAGTGATGATTCCGGCTTTCCTAGACACCTATACCTCAATGGGAAGCTCTGTCGAGATATTCCCACTGCTCACAAAACTTCTCCCTAACTGGACACTCACTTATTCAGGTTTGTCTTCACTCCCAGCCTTCAAACGCTGGTTCCGTGCATTCAACATCAACCACAGCTACCGCAGTCTCTACAACGTAGGTTCTTATAGCAGTTTCCAAAACTATCGAGCCACCATAGACGGACTCGGGTTTATCAACAATGTAGAAAATGGGCGTCCTCAACCCTCTTCACAGTTCGACATTTCGACCGTGAGCATCAACGAAAACTTCTCTCCTCTCTTGGGAGTTGATGCCACCTTCCACAACAATATGACGGCAAAACTCGAAATGCGACGCACACGAGTGCTCACACTCTCTATGGCTTCTCAATTGCTCACCGAAACCCACTCCAACGATGTGGTGTTTGGGGTGGGATATCGCATCAACGACTTCAAATTCCCCACGTTTGGTGATAATGGTATCAAAGGAAAAGGCAAAAAATCTCGTAACTCATCTGCTTCTTCTACTGATTATTCCAACAGCAGCAACTATTCAGAGGATGCGTCAGGAGGTTCCTCCGATGGTTTTGCGCATTCTCTCAACATGCGTCTAGACATCTCCTTGCGCGAACAAAGCGCACTCCAACGCAACATTCTCACCACAATCTCTCAAGCCACCAGCGGCAACAGTGCAATACAAATATCCTTCTCTGCCGACTATGCCGTGTCGCGTTTCTTCACCATCTCTGCCTACTACGAACGCCAAATGAATCGTCCTCTCCTCACCTCTTCTGCCTTCCCCACCACAGTTCAAGACTTCGGTCTCAACCTCAAATTCCAGTTGGCGAGATAAAGAAGACAAAGAGCAGTGAGTATCTACAAAACACAATTCGGGGCTATGCAAGACAACACTTGCATAGCCCCCATTCTTAATCAGATCTATAGGTCTAATTACAGGCTAATTTGAACTACACGCCTCCAAAAGGAGATGCTGCAAAAACGATTTTTACCTCCTCCTTGTATTTCATTTCAGAAGTTCGTTTCTGTCCAAATAGGCAATGAAACCTTGGATGATAGTTTCGTTACGATGAAGAATGTCAGTTTCTGAAAATTCGTTTTTGTCGTTTGCCATCGCCAAGAGTTCAGAGATGAGTGTAGGACTCTTTTCGCCCTTCCCCCCTTGTATTCCTTGGTAATACTTTGCTTTGTCCGTAAATCTATAGTCTGAAGCTCTGATGTTGATGCGCTGTTCAAGCAAAGTTTTGTTGCCCAGAAGCTCTGCATTCCATTCGTCTTCTAAAGGCTCATTCTTAACCCGATTTCTCGCATAGATATGCTCAATGTCAAATTTGCAGTCAATAGAGAGCAATCCTTGTTGGTTGTACTGAAAAGTCCACCATGTAATCATAGAACGAGTGATTTGTCGCTGATTGAGAAATTTATAACTCTTGAAAATGTTTTCGATGTTGGTTCTCTCAAATTTGAAATCAGAGAAGGTTACCTCATTCCCATTGATGATATTCACCATTTCGCGGTAAATGGGTGTACGAAGAGCATTTACACCTGGATTCGTCAGAGCATATGCCCAAATGAATCCAATAGTCCGTTCCAGAAATCTCACAAAAGCACTCTCCTCCAACGATTCGTCAGACAGTTTGTTATGCATAAAATAGACAGACACAAAATAGTACCACATACCATTTGGTGCATAATTCAGAACAAACAGAAGTTTTAGCACTTTATCAGAAAACCGCTTTAGATATTGACTCTTGACAGCATACCAAAACTTTATAAGCACTTCTAGTTCATCTAAAGTTGTCTCATTCTTCAAGGCTTTGTAGGCATCCTTTTCATAAAACCGACGCAAGGCCTCCGTAGTCGTATTTGTGTTTCCTTGTTTAGCTCGAAGAAAGTACATATACAGCGTGAAGAGTTCATCTAAAGGAGAATCCTTGCTTGAATTAAATGTTACTGAAGACAATCGCTCTAGCTCTCGCCAGCGTTCTATAAACTCCTCTCTTTTGCCATTTTGTGAATAGAATTTATAGAACTCAGCTTTGAAAATGTCTGCATCAGAGAGAGGTTTTCCTCTATCGTTCAGTGTGGAGAAAATCCGTAAGGCCGTGTCTTGATTCTCGGCTTCAATAGGCAATAAAATGCAATTACTAAGAATTCTAATCGGTAGGTAAGGGAAAAATGTAGGATAATTTGCTAAGAAATCATCAATCTTCTTTTGAAAGAAACGATAGTTTTCAGCATATCTACTTTTGTATTTATTGGAAGCTTCACCTTTTTTGAGAATATCCAAGAACTCATCTTTGTCATCATCTGTAGCTACGGCAGAATCGATTTTCAGAGCTTCTTTGTCTGGTTCATCAAATTCATTGGTCTTCCAAACGCATTGCTCTATCATCTTACGCATGCTCTTAGTTCCATTGTCCTTCATCACTCCCGAGCGCTCATAGAAAGCTCTCAACAAAAGCATTAATGTGGTGAGACGTTGTTGCCCATCAATAATTTCCTGTTTACCACTTTCATTCTTGAAGGTAACTATTGGTCCAAGAAAATACTCTTCGTCCTTCTTAAAATTGGTTGCATCATCTTCAGGAATTGCAAACACAAAAATGTCATCCCAAAGTGTTTGACACTCAGTTTCGCCCCAAGCATATGGACGCTGATAGTCGGGAATAAGAAAATCCGTTTTCTTATCCGCAAAAAGTTGCTTGATAGTCTTTTGATCTATGTTAAGCTTCGACATATTATTATCTTTGGTTGAATGTTATTGTTCTCTTGATTGTTGTCTTTAAGCATAGCCAAACTACTCACCCCCAATGATACAAGGCATGATGCTCTTTGTTTGAGAAGTTGCGATTTTCCTATCCGCAAATATACATCAGAAATTTTGATTTCACAAAAGAAATGACTGTATTATCGTCCGCAGACTCAACCAGCAAGTGCAAATTCTTATTTTTACACCTCATACTACTTGTTTTGCTATGATTCATTCACCAACGGCTATGGCCTCGCATATATCGAGCATAAATAGTACATTTACTCAGTCATCTCAACTGAGTGCTTGTTTTCAAAAAACGACGTGTGGTTTTTCATAAAACGACGTGTGGTTTTGCATCAAACGACGTATGGTTTTTCATAAAATGACGTGTGCTTTTTCATAAAACGAAGTGTTGTTTCAATTGATCAAAGAAGAATGAACAAAAAGAAATTGTGAAAATCTTCATAATCACCTTCTCTCACGCGCGCGCATACGCGCGTAAGTACAGGGGTTTTCGCTTTTTTGCTGTCACAAGTGTCACAGTATTTATGGTAAATAGCTATGCAACAGTTGATTAGGGTTCATTTTAAGATTTATTTTAACAGTCTAGTGATTTCTACCCCGAAATTCGATGGTATGTGAGAAGGAAATACGCTTTATCGTCTTTCTTCTTACAGTCATCTCGTCCTTAACTCTGCGCATTTTTTGCGCATTTACACCCCAAGTGTGACACTTGTGACAGCAAGAAATCAACATCGCTGTTGGAAGGCGCGCATATACGCGTGCGCGTGAACATGCACCCCTCTTCTGTCACTATGCTTTGTCCCTGTTTTGGGTGAAGTGCAATCACACATTCATTACCATTAAATTTTGGAAGATGCAAATAGCAAAATGAATACATCTCAAAAATTGTTTGTCACTTTTCGGCGATTTATTCACTCTTTGGGGCTATATCTTCCCATATACATATAGAGGGCTACGAGAAAAAGCAGATGGATGTGCGAGAAATGCAGGCACAGGGAATGGAGAATACGAAAACAAAAATGGACGGGAGGAGGGTTAAACCCAAATCGGTTATTAGATTCTGAACTTATTGCATTGGCTTGTTGAGCAGATGGTTGGTTGTGAGTTCGAAGGCGTAGCGGGCTACGGCGAGAACGAACAAGAAACAAGATGCCAACAAGAAAATGAAATAAGGTAGAAAGTTATCGTACCTATAACGAATTGCACTATAACGGTCTAATGACCGATTTGGGTTGATAAAAAGGTGGACACTTCACGAGGAAGTATCCACCTTGAAAGGAAAAGCGACACTATGCGCTTGGGAAATATGAAATGCGAGAGTTACTGACTCACACTCCATAAGAGAAAGTGTCGAGATAGCTGTAGACGCAACCCAAGATGCCGAGGAGCAAAACGCCTGCTACGCAAATGGCGATAGCAGTGCAAGAATAACAGTCGCTCTTGAAAGTGGCGATGGGATTCTCACTAGGATTGATGTACATTGCTTTCACAATGAGGAGATAGTAGTAGAGTGAAATCACCGTGTTAATCAAGGCGATGAGCACTAACCAATGATAACCTGCGTGGAAAGCTGCCATGAAGACGAAGAACTTCGAGAAGAAACCTGCGAAGGGAGGAATACCTGCCAAAGAGAACAAGCAGAGTGTCATGATGAACGCGAGCTTGGGATTGGTGCGGTATAGTCCATTGTAATCGTCAATGCCAATGAGTCCGCTGTTTTGCTCTACGACATTCATCACGGCAAATGCGTAACCGGCTTGAGAGATGGCAGAGAATGCCATGAAACGCTTGAGGTTTTTCTGACGAATGGCGAAGAGGTTGGCAATGGTGATAGAAGCAATGATGATCCAGAAGAAGGCAGTGTTCCAGGCTTCAAAGAGACCACCGTTAGCAGAGAATACTTTAGTGAGCACTGTGAAAAGCACGAAGGCTGCACTACCCTTAGAAATCACACTCAAATAACCCGTAACGACGGTGGGTGCACCTTCATAAGTGTCGGCTGTCCAGAGGTGGAAGGGAACAAGAGAAATCTTGAAGCCCATACCGGTGATGAAGAAGAGCATGCCGAGGAGGGTGAAGGGCTTTGCTTCGCTCAGAAGCGCGAAGACTCCATCGAAATACAAAGTGCCAGTGCCTCCATAAATCAACGAGAGACCGTAGAGCAACAAACCAGCGGAGAAGAGAGCGAGCAAGATGAACTTGGCGCCAGCTTCAGCACTTTCGTAGCGATATTTGTCGTAGCTCACGAGAGCTGCCATTGGGATAGAAGCTAACTCGAGTCCGATGAAGAACATGAGGAAGTGTCCGCTGGAAATCATGAAGTACATTCCAAGGAGGGTGAAGAGGGTGATCATGTAGAACTCACCTTGTTTCACCAAATTCTCTTGACGTTTCATCCACCCATGTGCCATGAAGAAGGTAATGAGTGTGCCGATGCTCAGTACTGTCTTGACGATGCCACTCATGGCTGTGGTGACATACATGCCTCCAAAAGCGGTGGTGGCTGCATCGCCACTGAGTGTGGGAACGAGATTGAGCAGGGTATGAGCCGCCAAAAGGATGACGGGGAGCGGGGTGTTGTAAATGCCTTTTTGCTCCTTGCCGTCGCCACTCATGAATAGATCAGCAATGAAGAGGATAACAATCACTGCGAGGAGCGAAAGTTCTGCTTGCATGCTAAGATGCTTGCATGCTAAGAAACTGTGAAAAGTCCATGCTGTATTGATACGTTTAGGAGTTTACAAAAAGGGATTACTATGACTGTTCAACAGAGAACCTGCTTGTTGGAGGTGCTCAATGACGGGATGCACGCCAGTGCGAATCATGTCGCTGACCCAGAAAGGGGCAAGACCGAGTGCTGCAACGGCGAGGATGAGACAGATGACAGAGAAACGCTCGTCCCAAGTAGCATCGGTGAGTTTGAGATGATGCTCGTTGGTGGGCACCCCATAGAGGATTTTACCGACAAGTCGCAAGATGTAGACTGCAGTAATGACGATGGAGGTGCAAGCGATGATGGTCATCACAGTGTAGAAGGTGCTGGTATTCTCGAATGAGCCTACGAAGATGGTCATTTCGGCAATGAAACCAGAAAGTCCGGGAAGACCGAGGTTGGCCAAACCTGCAATGACGTAGCAGACTGCGAGGAAAGGCATAATCTTCATCAAACCTGCCAACTCGCGAATGTCACGCGTGTGGGTGCGACCGTAGATGAAACCGATGAGCGCGAAGAAGAGTGCAGTCATCAAACCGTGAGAAAGCATCTGAAGGATAGCACCGGTGCTGGCTGTTTCAGTGGCCATGCAGATGGCGAAAAGTACGAGTCCGCAGTGAGAAACCGATGAATACGCGTTGATGTATTTGAGGTCTGTTTGCACACAAGCAGAGAAAGCACCATATACCACAGAGATGCCAGTGAGGACGAGGAAAATCCAACTGAGTTCGTTGGCAGCCTCAGGCAAGAGATACATGGCAATGCGGAAACATCCGTATCCTCCGAGCTTCATCAAGACACCAGCGTGGAGCATAGACACTGCAGTGGGTGCAGAAGCGTGACCATCGGGTGACCAGGTGTGGAAGGGGAACAAAGCACCGAGGATACCAAAACCTACGAAGGTCATGGGGAACCAAATGAGCTGCCAGTTGGTGGCAATGGCGTGTGCTCCGTTGGTGTGATTGGCAATGTCGATGATGTTCATGGTTTGACCACCTGCACCATAGAAGATGCCGAAGATGCCGCACATGAGGAAGGCTGAACCTCCCATCAACATCAGGGTGAGCTTCATCGCTGCATATTCTTTGCGACCACTACCCCACACTCCGATGAGAAGATACATGGGGATAAGTGCAATTTCATAGAACATAAACATGGCGAACATGTCGGTGGTGATGAAGAACCCGAACACACCCATAGAGAGGAGGGTGAACCAAAGGAAGTATTCCTTGGTCATGGGTTTGAGTTGCCACGAAGCGAAGGTACCGGTGAAGGTGATGATGGCGGAGAGGAGCAACATAGCTACGCTGATGCCGTCAACACCAACGGTGTAGTTGATGTGAAGGGGTGGAAACCACTCTACACTGCTCACAAAGAGCATTTCGCTGTGAGGATCGAGGGCTCGCGCATCGAGGAAGGCGAAGACAAGATAGACGGAGAGTGCCAAGAGGGTTGTGCTCCCGGCTACCATGACGCCTCGAACCTGATTGAGACTGCGCGCAATCCAAAGCGCGGGCAGCATCAAAAGGGGGATTAGTACGAATATCGAAAGAAAATTCATAGTCGTGATGTTAGAGTATCATGATGAGTAAGAGCACCAAAGTGCCGAGGAGGAAGACAAACGCATAGGTTTGTACGCTTCCGTTTTGCAAGCCTTTGATGCAACGAGAAACGCGCTGCGTCAAATCAGCCAAGAAGTCGAAGAAGCCATCAATGATGTGGCGATCGAACCAGGCGATGGGACGAGAAATGTAACGGAAGATGATGCGATGAGTCACGAATTGGTAGACTTCATCCATATAGAAGCGTTTGTAAGCCCATTGATGGAGATTTGGCAAAGCGGCTTGCATCTTTTCTGCAATGGGTTGTTTCTTACCAGCATATATATATGTGGCAAGGGCAATGCTCAACACAGCAATCACACTGCTAGTGATAGCAATGCTGCTGTCGAGATGGATGTCGTAGGCAGTGCCTGCAGCAGAGATGAAATGACCGAAAGGCATCCAACCTGCACCAAGAGTGATTACACTCAAAATGATGAGTGGGAGCGTCATAGTCCAAGGTGATTCGTGGGGAGTGTGGTGCGCATATTGCTCACTATTGTCTTGTCCCCAGAAAATGCCGTAGTAAAGACGGAACATGTAGAAGGCAGTCATGGCAGCTACCATCGTCATCCACCATCCCAACACAGGACTGTAGTGGAAGCAAGCTGTGATGATTTCATCTTTGGAGAAGAAACCAGAAAGACCGGGAATACCTGCAATGGCTAAGCAACTGATGAGGAAGGTGATGTGGGTGATGGGCATATATTTGCGCAAACCACCCATTTTGCTCATTTCGTTGCTGTGAACTGCGTGGATGATGCAACCCGCACCCAAGAAGAGACAGGCTTTGAACATGGCGTGGGTGAAGAGATGGAACAAACCTGCCATGTATCCGAGGGAAGCGTGGTTATCAATCAAAGCTCCTTCGTGACCAGGAAGGCTAGCACCAAGTGCCACCACCATGAAAGCGATTTGTGAAATCGTGGAGAAAGCGAGTACGCGCTTGATGTCGCTTTGTGCGCAGGCCACTGCTGCAGCGTAGAAGGCGGTGATGGCACCAACCCATACCACGATGGAGAGTGCAGAGGGGGCATATTGCATCCACATAGGGAACATGCGCGCAATCTGAATGACACCTGCCACAACCATCGTAGCGGCGTGAATCAAAGCTGACACTGGAGTGGGACCTTCCATCGCATCGGGCAACCAGATGTGGAGGGGGAACATGGCACTCTTACCAGCACCACCGATGAACATCAACACCAAGGCAGTGGGAATGAGGAAACCAGCAGCGGCAACTTCCTTGCTGATGGCAACGGGAAGGAAGGTTGCGGCTCCAGCACCATATTGGATGTGCGCACCGAAGTCAAAATTGAACGTGTGTGCAAAATATCCAAAGATGAGGATGCCCACCAAGAAGAACATATCGGCAAAGCGAGTGACGATGAAGGCTTTCTTGGAAGCTGCGATAGCAGCAGGACTAGTGTAGTAGAAACCGATGAGGAGATAAGAAGACACACCTACCAATTCCCAGAAAAGGTACATTTGGAAGATGTTGGTCGCCAACACCAATCCGAGCATCGACATGGTGAAGAGGCTCAAATAGGCATAGTAGCGTTGGAAACCACGCTCACCGTGCATATAACCGAAGGAGTAGAGATGCACCATCAACGACACAGTGGAGATGACCACGAGCATCATTACAGAGATGGGATCGAGGAGCACACCAAGGTCGAAGTGCAAGCTACCCAAAGGCAACCAAGTGAAGTTGAAAGGCACAATCGTAGGGAAAGTGCCGTCAGCAAGGCGTTCAGTAGCAAAGAAATACTGATAAGCCGTTGTGTAAGACAATATCGTCACCAAAGCCAAAGAAATGGTACCGATAAGTCCTGCTGCTTTATGACTCCACACCTTACCAGTCTTGGTGATGTCGAGATCTACGACACCAATCAAGAGGAAAGATAGGAGAGGAAGTAGGAGGATAAAGATAGTAAAATCCATTGTTTATATTTGCTTTGAGTCGTTACCACTTCATCTTCTTCAACTGATCTACAGAGAGATTGTTGAGATGACGATAAATGTTGATCATAATGGCGATGGCGATGGCACTTTCTGCAGCGGCAATGGCTATTGCAAAGATGGAGAAGAAAAGTCCTTCGTGACCACCAGGGAACAATAGACGATTGAACACTGCGAAATTGAGATCGGCTGCATTGAGCATCAACTCAATGCTGATCAGAATTGCCAAAGTACTCTTTCGCGTGAGAAAGCCATAGATGCCAGCAAACAGCATAACAGCCGATACGACTAAGAGACATTCGATGGGTATCATAGTGTTTTGTTCTGAATGTTGAGGGTTATTGCTGAATGTTGAGTTTATCGTTTGCGAGCAATGACGAGTCCTGCTACGATGCAAGCGAGGAGGAGCACCGAAACGGCTTCAAAGGGAAGGAGAAAACCGCCTTTATCCCCAGAAATCATATGGACACCGATGTCGCTCATAGAAGGCACTGCGCCTTCTGAGGGTGCGGGCAAGAACACTTGTTCAAAGCCATGTGTCCAAAAGATGCCTCCCACCACGGCTAAGCCAACAAGGCTGAGCACAAGAGCGCTAAGCGTTTTGCAGCGTCCAACTTTGGTGAGCTGTTCTTGCTGTCCACTGGTGAGCAAGATGGAGAACACGTAGAGCACGATGATGCCTCCTGCGTAAACCATGATTTGCACCGCACCAAGGAAGGTGTAGCCCAGCAGGAAATAGAGTCCTGCGGTACCGAGCAGCACAAACAGCAGATAAGTGGCTGCGCGAATGATGCTCTTCGTCACCACCGTTGCGATGGAAGAACAAAGTATCAGCACGGCAAGCACCACAAACATAATATTGTATGCGTTCATTTCGCTGAGTTTATGAGATTACTTTTTAGGCTGCACCACCGAACCTGGGTGATTCAAATGCTTCACCAATTTGGTTCTATCGAAAACAGCATATTCAAATTCATTGTCAAAATCCAAAGCACCGTGCGGACAGTTCGTCACGCAGAGCATACAGTACATACAACGACCATGGTCGTAGATGTGATGCACAAGTACTTTTTTCTTACGTCCTGTTTCAGGATCCTCCTGCATCTCTGTTTCGATGACGATGGTATCATTAGGACATACATTTTGACAAACTCCACAACCAACGCACTTGTGTTGGTTGAGTTCATTGTGCGGAAGAATGAGTTGTCCACGAAAACGCTCAAACATCTTGTTTTCTTTGCGGTTTTCGGGGTAACGCTCTGTGATTTTAGGCGTCCAGAACTCGCGCATCGTGGTTTTCAATCCCGTGAGCAAGCTCTTCACACCTCCTACAAGTCCAGAGAAATAATTTTGATTTTCCATTGTTATATCTATTTGGAGGTGAGATTAGAAAGTCAAACCGAAACTAACGAGTACTGCCATCAACACGAGCAGCACCATTGAGATAGGCATCAAATACTTCCACTCGAGGCGCAAAATTTGATCGACGCGCAAACGGGGGAATGACCAACGAATCCAGAGGAGCAGAGCCACGACAAAGAATGTTTTGCCAATGAACCACACAAAACCAGGAACGTAAGCCATCACAGCATTGAAGTCATCCAATCCTGGTACAACCAATGGTGCCCAACCACCCAAGAAGATGGTCGCTGCCATGCCGGCGCAGATGACGATGTTGAGATATTCGGCAAGATAGTAGAAACCGAAGTCCATACCTGAGTATTCAGTGTGGTAACCGGCGGTCAATTCACTCTCACTTTCAGGCAAGTCGAAAGGTCCACGGTTACACTCTGCATTACCAGAGATGAGATAAATCACAAAAGCAGGGATAGCCACAATGTGACCACGGAATATATTCCAGCCCAATTCGGCTTGTTGCTGACAAATCTCCGAGAAACTCATTGTTCCAGTGAGACAAATCATAGTGAGCATCACCATACCAATGGAGAGTTCATAGGAAATGATTTGCGCACCAGCACGCATTGAACCCACAAGGGCAAATTTATTATTAGACGACCATCCAGCGAGCAAAATGCCCACAACGCCAACGCTGCCCACAGCCAGGAAGAAGAACACACCTACATTGAAATCAATGATTTGTGCCCCCTTGTTCCAAGGTAAGCAAGCAAAGGTAACCATTGAAGCCGTCACCACAAGGAAAGGCGCGATGCGGTGCAAGAACTGGTCGGTCTTGCGGAAGTTGATGACCTCTTTGGTCATCATTTTAAGCACGTCGCTGATGACTTGCAGCAACCCCCACTTACCCACACGGTCAGGTCCGATGCGGCATTGGAAAGCTGCGCAGACTTTACGCTCGGCATAAATCATGATGATGGCGAAAATGGCATAAATGGTGATGATTACTAAAGCCACCAACACGCATTCCACCAACACTGCCAAACTGTCTCCCATCCATCCAGAGAGCAAGCTGTGTAGCCAGGTCGTCACGACAGAAAAATCAAACATAATCTGTTTTGTTATTGGGTTAATTCTTGAAAGAAATTAGCTTTATCGGTCAATATCAGGAACAACATAGTCTATCGTTCCGCCGATGGTGATTAAGTCGGCAATCATATTGCCACGGCAAGCGGTATCCATCACCGCCACTAGGGGAAGACCCGTGGCGCGATAATGCAAACGATAGGGGAACTTGTCGCCACGGCTCTCGAGATAAACGCCCAAGATACCACGACTGCCTTCCACCGCTGAGTAGTAACTACCTGCCGGCACTTTTATCACGGGCTTCATCTTCTCTGCGAAGTTGCCCTCGGGGATGTTGTCGATGAGTTGTTCAATGATGTGGAGCGATTCGCGAATTTCATCCAAACGAATCATATAGCGCGCAAAGCTGTCGCCTTCGGTGCGCACCACTTCTTTGAAGTCCACACGATCATAAGCCGCATAAGGACGGTGCTTACGCAAGTCGTTGCTCCAACCTGAAGCACGACCCGTACCGCCAGTGCAACCAAACGAAATGGCTTGTTCCTTGGTGATGATACCTACACCCTTCGCACGTGTTTGGAAAATCACATTTCCCGTGAAGATGTCGTCGTACTCTTTGAGATTCTTGCGCATCGTCACGATGAATTCCTTCACACGTTTTTGAAAATTGGGGTGAATATCGTAAGCCAAACCACCAATCATGTTGTAGTTGAGAATCAAACGACCACCGCAAGTTTCTTCAAAGATGTCGAGAATGAGTTCGCGGTCGCGGAAACCATAAAGGAACGCCGTTGTCGCACCCATATCTTGGCACAAGCAAGAGAAGAAGAGCAAGTGAGAGTCAATACGTTGCAATTCATCCATGATGGTACGAATCACTTGCACACGATCGCTCACTTCCACTCCCATGGCTTGCTCAATGCAAGCGCAAAGAGCGTGACGGTTTTGCATCGCACCGAGATAGTCCATACGGTCGGTGAGCGCAAGCGTCTGAGGGTAAGTCAGTTCTTCACTGATTTTCTCAATACCGCGGTGAATATAGCCGAGGTGTGGATCGATTTTCGTAATCGTTTCACCGTCAATGCGCGTGCGGAAGTGCAACACCCCGTGGGTTGAGGGGTGTTGAGGACCGAGGTTGATTACATAATCATCTTCCTCAAAGAGAGGAGTTTCAGTTTTATTGAGCGAACCATCTTGATTGAGGGTGTAGCACACTGCCAAATCAGAAATGGGTTCGTCGCCAACAGCGATTTCTTCGTTGTGTTCTTCAGGTTTGTCGTCCTTGCGGAAAGGATGTCCCACCCAGTCTTCGCGCAAGAAGATGCGACGCATATCGGGGTGGTTCAAAAATTTGATGCCGTAGAAGTCATACACTTCACGTTCATAGAAATTGGCAATTTCCCAAAGATCGCACACAGTGTCGAGATAAGGTTCTTCCTTGTTCTCCGCCACCGCCTTGATGTGCTTCATTTCAAAGGTATCACCCTTAGAAAGGCTGTAAACCACTCCCAGTCCCTCTTCTCCCCAGTCCACACCGGTGAGGTTTTCTAGGAAAATGTAACCTTCTTCTTTGAGTTTTGCCAAAGTACTGTGCAATTCCTTTGCGTCAACTACTTCCGCTTTCACCTCATTCTTTGCAGGTGCAGCAGGTTTCGCCGCTGGACGTGGTGCCGCTGGACGTGGTGTTGCAGGCGCAGCAGGTTTTGGAGCTTCTGCCTTAGGAGCTTCCGCAGTCTTGGGTGCTTCCACAACAGGCGCTGCCTTTTCGGCAGGAGCAGCCTTTTCGGCACTAACTTCTGCCTTGGGTGTTTCTGACTTGGGTGCTTCCGCAGCAGGTGTAGCCTTTTCGGCAGGAGCAGCCTTTTCAGCGCAAACTTCGGCCTTGGGTGCTTCTGGCTTGGGAGCTTCCGCAGCAGGAGCAGCCTTTTCGGCACTAACTTCTGCCTTGGGTGCTTCTGCCTTGGGAGCTTCCACAGCAGGAGCAGCAGTTTCAGAAGTGCTTTGAGCAACTTCCGCAGCGGTATTTTCCGTTTGAGGCGTCAATTGTTCTTTTTCTTCCATTATGCTTCCTCCTGTTCGTTAAGCAGTTCTTTATATTCTTGTTGCATCTCGTTCTTGTAGGGGTCTTCTTCTTTGCGGTTCACCGTGCCAAAGAAGTTTTCCACACGCACTTTGCGCTGCAATTGCATCATACCATACAAGAAAGCTTCGGGACGTGGGGGACATCCTGGCACAAACACGTCCACAGGAATCACCTTGTCCACACCCTTCACCACGTGGTAACTTTTGGTGAAAGGACCACCCGAAATGGCGCATCCACCAATAGCCACAACATATTTGGGATCAGGCATTTGGTTATACAAACGCTTCAACACAGGCGCCATTTTGGTGGTAATCGTACCATTCACCAAAATCACGTCGGCTTGACGCGGACTGTTACGCGTGATTTCAAATCCGAAACGCGCCATGTCGTAGCGCGCAGCAGCCACAGCCATAAACTCAATGCCGCAGCAACTAGTTGCAAAGGTGAGAGGCCACAATGAATTACTGCGTCCCCAGTCGATGAGTTTATCCAACTGTCCCACCATCACCCCTACTCCATTCTCGTTCAATTCTTGCACGAGTTTTTCGAGCGTCTCATTGTCTTGAAACTCTTCGTAGGGGATATTATTAATTTCTGGTCTTTTATTTACTGCCATTCCAACGCTCCTTTCTTCCAGGCATAAGCGAGTCCTAGAACTAAGATAAACAGGAAGAAACCAATGCTAAACAACGCCGCAGGACCTAACGTGCGCATCACGACAGCCCAGGGGAAGAGAAACATGGTCTCCACATCGAACATAAGAAAGAGGATGGCAAAGAGGTAGTAACCTACACGAAATTGCATCCACGAGCGGCCGCGAGTGGGGATACCACACTCAAACGGGTCTTCCTTTTGGGGATTGTAGCTGCGAGGTGCAAGGAGTTTCACCAGCACCGACACAAGTCCTACAAACCCAAGTCCCGTCAGCAACGCTGTGACAAAAAGGGTAAAGTTCATTGTGCTAAGTGGAGATATTTAAATTGTTATTTTTGTTGTATTCGAAGTTTCTACGCCGAAGCGCGACCATTCTCTAGGTGTAAAGCCAACCGATTTGAAATGTTTACAAACCAAGAAGGCACGCCTAATCTACTAGGCGTGCAGTGCAAGAAACAGAGAGAGAACAGTCCGATTTCTCGTGCTTTATACACTGATTTTCAATGGAAAACATGTTATGCCAATGATTTAGATTGGTGACTATGTTCACGATTCATCGTTGTTATGTTCCTGCAAAGATACAATTTTTTTATACATTCTGCGTGCTTTTCTCTGAGTTTTTAGCCAAAATTCGACTAAAAATCCATCATTCACGTACGCGCGTGCGCGCACAATACAGGACTTTTACACTTTTTGCTGTCACAAGTGTCACACTTTCTTATAGTAAACTCATTATCAATAAAATACGTAGAAAACAGGGAGGACGTTCGTTTTCTGTCACAAAATCGACGTCGAAAAGGGGAAAAACAAGCACTCATTTGAAGAAAAACCACGTGTTGTTTTGGGAAAAACGACGTGTTGTTTTTGAGAAAACGACGTGTCACTTTTTAACCCACAATGGAAAACAAGCCAAAAGTGACATTGACTTAGAATTTAAGAATAGATAACACGATAAAGAACTCAAGAAATTAGCAACAAGGGGCAAAGCGATGCAATGTAATGCGAAATTGCTACCATATTTCAACGTCTATATCGCACACGACTGTGACACTTGTGACAGCAAAAAAAGAACATTGCTGTGGAAGGCGCGCACGTGCATACGCGCACGAGGAGATCTGCACTTTCACTTGTGGGCAACACGAGGGAAAAACGAGGAATTTCTCAGGATTTTGAGAGGAAGAACATCTTTTACCTTGATATCCTCAAGAATTAACATTTAACAATCCACTAATATATAGAGGGGCAAAACAAAAGGAGCAAAAAAATGAAAGCGATGAGCACGCAGGCAGAAAAAATGGAAGAGAAGATGGAAAGGGAGAAGAGGGAGAAGAAAGGAGAAAGAGAGAAATGAATAGCACGCAAAATGCAAATGGGTAGCGCACGCAAGGCTCACGTTCATTTGATGAGTGCGGCATCGAGCACCACGACGCGGATGTAGTCGCGAAGATGCACTCCCCAACGTCCTGCCCCACCCTGCGCATCGCTTACACAGAGAATGGTTTGACGACCGTCAGACAATTGACGACCAAGGCAACAGCCTTCATAGTTGGCTAAGTTGCGATGAAAGACGTCTAGGCGCGTGTGCCACGAAGCTACTTCGGTAGCTGAAACAGAACTTAAACTTCTCCCCAAATTCTCGACATCACCAGCAGGGAGATTGGAGAAATCGGTGGGGGTACGCCGTAGAAGTTGTTCGTCGAAAGAAACATTGGCCGCGGCATAGATGCGCGAAAGTTCCGTTTGAGGAACAAGACGCAGACGGATGCTGCATTTAGCTCCAACATAGAAACGTGGCACCGAGAGTTCTCGTTCCATCACCAGTAGCGCGCCATTGGAGAGCAGACACAGGGCTGGAATGCCATGCAAATAGTATCGCGCTTGTTGTGACAGTTGCGCAGCGGCCATCTGGTAAGGAAGAAATCCTATGGGTTTGTAGGTGTTGTCCCAAAAGGTGAGTCGAAGATTGAGAGGAGCAGTCGAGAGTAAGTTCTCGGGACGGTGGCCTGCATCGCATCGCAAGGGAGATTCGCTGGTGCTACACCACATTTGGACGCGAGGATCATAGGTCAAGGCTTCAAAGCCTAGATTTTCGTAGATGCTATCTTTGGAGAAATAGGAAGGAATGGCGAGGGCACTGATGTTTTGTTGGGTGAGCGTGTCGTAAGCCGTGAGTGTTTGCGCTCCTTCATCGGCCACCCACAACACTCCTCGCGCTGCGTCGAACACGATATCTTCAACATCGGTAGAGACAGTAGAGACGGAAGAGGAAGTAGACGAATGAGGGAGAGAAGTAGGGGGCAGCAAGGGGCGAAACCCGCAATTCGTGACGCGTTGGACTTGTCCAGTCAGACTGTCTTGCTGGATATGCCACACAAAATAGCCCAAACTAGGGGCTTTGTCACTGACCACAGCATAATAGTGCTGACCTAAAGGGGTGATGCCACTGTAGTTGCCTGCCGGTATGTGCCATTGCTGCAAGGCTTGTTGGGGCAAGACGCGCGACAATGGTGTGGATGGAGAGGATTGTGAGGACTTCGAGGATTGCGCTTGCAGCGGCAGGGATTTTCCCCCAAGGCAGAGGAGCAGTGCCACGATGCACCACGTCTTATTGAAGAGCTTGAAAAGCGAAAATTGAAATCCAATCTTCCAACGGCTAAAAATAAGACATCGATGGTTTTGCAGGAGAGAAAACCATCGATGTTGCAGAATGGAGCTCAAATTATTCATCGAGCAAAAGAGGTAATTGAACGGGTTGGCTGCCGAGCAGGAGCGCAGCAAGACCACCAGCAGTGAGTACATTGTCGGGGCGTTCTTCCAAAAGGGTAACTTCCCCTTCAAACAGTTCGTAATATCCGTTATTTTCAGGGATGTCTTCATCGTTTTCGATGCCAACGGTGAGTTGCAAACCAGGATGCACGCGTCCGAGGAATTTGAGGAAGCCGAGTACATCGACCACACGCGCCATGGCATAGGGTTTGGACTCTTTGAAACCGTGTCCAGGACATCCTCCCACAACGGCTACGTCCTCTACTTCAAGGAGTTCCCCGATGCGACGACGGAAATGATAGACCACGTTGGGGTCTGTGGTGAGCATGAAACGGATGTGTCCATAGGAGTCTTTCTTGGAGGGCTTTCCGCTTTTGAGAATGCGAGGTTGTTTGCATACCAAACAAAAACCGACAATTTTTCCACGGCGACGCGCCACAAAGAGTTGACCGCCTTGTTGCAAATGCCACGTAACAGCAGTTTCAAAACTATCACGATCGTGGCGGATTTCGTAATCGTGACGTCCTCCAAAAGTGTTATAGAAAGTCCACAACTCGCGCCCCCATGTGGTTTCGGGCATGATGTTGAGATTCAAATCGGGGCGATAGTCTTCGGGTGTTTCAAAGGGTACGAGCAGACGGTGTGTGGCTGTCCAGAAACTGCCCATTTGCTCCTTTTCAAAGGCTTTGCGCTGCTTTTCGTCTTCGGGGATGAGGAAACTCAACAATTGTCCTTCTTCATACATTTTGCGGTGGGCTTGACGCACCACTTGCGCGATGTTCTTCTCATGGTTTGCACCACTTTCGGCACAGAGTCCGTTGAATACTCCCACAGGGAGGGCTTTTCCTCCGAAAAGGAATTTGAAAGGGAGGACTTGCACAGCGGCCTTCACTTGTGCATCATGACGCACAGTGACATTTCGTTCGTCGGCATAGCGACGTTGGAAATAGAGGTCGAGAAAATCGGCCGTGAGTTCGGGATGGGTAGTTTCCCACAAAGCTCGAGTTTGTTGTTGTATGTTTTCTGGTGATAGGAGCATACGTTGAAGTGTTTTGAAAGGTATTTATTGAGAAGACGAAACATCACGACTTGCGCATAGAGATGGGTTGCAACTAAGCCGAGGGAGGAGACTGCAGATTGAGACTGGGCTGGCGTTAGTAGGGGAAGACGGCTTGGTATTGCCCTTTCACGGTGTTGATGTTGAGCGCAATGCTATCGACTCCGGGGACAAGCCACTGAGAGAATTGCTGGATGGGGCAAGACAGATAGGTTTCCTCAAAATAGTCGCTGCGGTCGGCGTGGGCATCGTGATAGAGTTGCAAATGCAATTTACGATGGCCGTTGTGCGTTGAACTTATTCCGCGAAATGACCACCCTATGATATGATTTCCTTTGAAACTCTTGGGGATGCCGAAGCGCAGATTGATGTAGTTGGGAGTTTTCCACAACGAGAGGAGTTGGATGGGTGCTGTGCGCATGGCTTCCTCTTTGATGCTGATAGGAAGTGCAGTGGGAATCAGCACTACTTGGCGCAGTTCAACTCGCTTGCTGTCGTTGACGTATCGGAAAGTGGCCAACGCGCGATAGGTGGTGTCGGGACGCACTCCACGTAGGGCATTGGTGGGCAGCAAGACTTGTCCTTCGTCGGTGAGCAATTTGTCGATGTCTCCGTGGGAGGTGGTGTGAACCATCAACAACTCGGAACGATAGGATTCGAGCGGTGCTTCATCTTTGTTGCACTGGGTGAGCAGCAGCATTCCTCCACTCCACAAGATGAGGAGGATGAAACGAATGAAGAGGTGCTTGAGAGTGGAAGAAAGCATAAACTATAAGGTGAGGGAACAGCAGAAGAAGAGGGCTATTCTTCGTGAGCCTTGAGATAGTTGTAGAGGGGGTTGGCATACATGGTGAGCATCCTTTCTCTCAAATAGGCTTCGTCTTTGTTGGGCAACTCAATGAGCTCGAGCCGACTTTGGAGATATTTCTCAAAGATGGCGAGGTCTTTTGTTGTGTAGTGATGAGCAAAGCGTTGACCGCCTTCGAGCAAATCGGCTGCGATGTAGTTGTTAGGATAGATTTCGTAGCCGGCATGGATGTCGCGGTCGATGCGTGCTGCTACGGCTTCGAAGAATTCTTTAGCAGGGAGATGCTTGTAGTCGTCTAACCATGTGTTGATGCAGTCGGCAGTGCGATAGAGCACGCGTCCTTTCTTCCCTAAAATGCCGACACGCATGTTGTCGAGGTCGTCTTGCTTTGACTTTTTGAACGAAGCATCATCGCGCTTTTGCTGGAACTCTTTGGCTTTGAGGTAGTCGCAAGGATCATACTCATAAGAGATGGTGAGCGGAACGAGTTGCATATGACGGAGATTCTCATAGTGATTGCCTTCTCCTCCGAGGGTCATCATGCGCAAGACAGAGGGCTGTGTGCGGTCGTTGGAGTCTTTGGCTCTTCCTTCGCGTTGAGCAATCCAAATGTTGTCTTCGCGCGTGCCAATGACGTAGTGCATGTAGCGACTCATGTGTTTGCTGGCTTCGAGCAACTGTCGTGCTCCCACCGAACGGCGCACGAGGAAGGCTTTGTTCATGCGCACAAATTGTTCTATCCAAGGATGGATGAGCAGATTGTCACCGATGGCGATTTGTGCGGTGTTTGGGAAACCGTTGTCGATGAGTATTACGTCGAGCATGGCTACATCTAACACGATGTCACGGTGGTTGGAGATGTAGGTGTATCCTGCTCGTTTTTCGCGCAAAGCACTGTGATCTAATTTCACACCTTTTGTGGTGCGCCACATCAGAAGGTGCATGGCACGGAGCATATATCGCTTCTGAAATCCTAAAGCGCTGTTGACTCCGATGAAAGTGATTTGCAAAAAGGTGCGAATCCAACTCACGGGCAACCAGGGTACGAATCCGCGGAGCACGCGCATAAAGAGCCTATCGTGGAGAAGGGCTTTGAAACTGGGGCGAATCTCGGCATCGGTGCGCGAACGGATGTCGTCGAATTCAGAGGGAATGTGTTGCATAATGTGTTTCTTGCGATTAAGCGAATTTTCCTTCGATGATTTCTGACAACACATCGGCAATTTCGAATTGAGATGCACGCACTTGTTGGGGGATAAACGAAGCGGGCGTCATGCCAGGTGTGGTGTTGATTTCGAGAAGATTGATTTGCTCCTTTCCCTTTTCTCCGGAGAGGATGTAGTCAATGCGAATGATGCCGTAGCAGTCGAGCTGCCGGTAAATGTATTTCGTCATTTCGCTGACGCGCTCTGCGGTCTCAGGTGCGATGCGCGCAGGTGTGATTTCATCACTTTTTCCTTCGTATTTGGCTTCGTAGTCGAAGAATTCTACACCTTTCACCACTACTTCGGTGATGGGGAAGGTGACGACTTCACCATTCTTCCGACGGAAGCATCCGCAGGTGATTTCTGTGCCGACGAGCAAACGCTCTATCATTACTTCGTCGCTCTCGTTCATAGCTTTTTCAATGGCAGGGAGCACTTCGGCTTCTGTCTTGACCTTTGTGACACCGAACGAACTTCCTCCAGCATTGGGTTTGATGAAACAAGGAAGTCCTACGCGTTCCACGACTTCTGCGGCGGTGGGATATTCCATACCGCGACGCACCATCAGACTGTCGCTCACATGGAGCTGAGGGAGAGAGCGGAGATAGTTATTGAGCGCAAACTTATTGAAAGTCAAGGCTTCTACCAATACTCCGCTGGTGCTGTAAGGCATACCGATCAGATCGAAATATCCTTGGAGGATGCCATTTTCTCCGGGGGTGCCGTGAATGGTGATGTAAGCAAAGTCGAAGGTGCAACGCTCGTCTTGATGGATGTAGGAGAAATCGTGGAGATTCATGGGAATCTTTTGGTCTTCGATGAGAACGTGCATTGCGTTGCCACGTTGTTCGACGATGTGGCAATCATATTTTTCTGCATCCATAAAAGAAAGGATGCCTGCTGCGCTGCGCAGCGAAACGTCGTGTTCGGAGGAGTCGCCTCCAGCGATAATAGCGATGTGCTTCTTCATTGTGATATATAGAGAATTAGCGTTGCTAGTTTGGGAAAGAAAGGACTGATGGTTTTCTATGCAAAGCGGAAGTTTCTCAATGCAAAGTGAAAAGTTTTCTATGCAAAGTAGAGGGTTTTCTATGCAAAGTTAATGGTTTTCTATGCAACCAATGGCTTATATCGTTGAGAACCGCTTAGCATTAGTTTCAAATTGCTAGTTGAATCAACGAAAGATTAGCGCGTTTGTTGCAACCCTCCCACATAAGTGCGCCATTTGTCGAGAAGTGCCACGATGTCTTCAGCGAGAGAGGAGGTGAAATCCATTTCTTCGCCTGTGGTGGGATGCTGAAAACCGAGAGTGAGTGCGTGCAACACTTGACGCGGACAGAGATTCATACAGTTGTGAATGAAACTTTTGTAGGTACCGCTGTTCGTTCCCCAAAGAATTTGATGACCACCGTAGCGTTCGTCAGCGAAGAGAGGATGACCGATATGTTTCATATGCGCACGAATTTGATGGGTGCGACCTGTTTCTAAAACACACTCCACGAGGGTGACATAGCCGAAGCGTTCTAGCACGCGATAGTGAGTGACTGCTGGTTTTCCAATTCCGCTATCTACGGGAAAGACTGCCATTTGCATACGATCTTTGGGATGACGACCGATGTTTCCTTCGATGCGTCCTTCATCGGCTTGGACATTTCCCCAGACTAACGCGCGATATTTGCGACGCGTAGTTTTGTGGAAAAATTGCGCACAAAGATGCGTTTTTGCCTCGGGAGTTTTCGCCACCACCAACAGTCCGCTTGTGTCTTTGTCGATGCGATGCACCAATCCCACCGTGGGATCATTGGGATCGTAGTTGGGATTGTCGCGAAGATGCCAAGCCAAGGCATTGACCAAGGTTCCGCTGTAATTGCCGCACCCAGGATGCACCACTAATCCCGCAGGTTTGTTGATGACGATGAGTTGCTCGTCTTCATACACAATGTCGAGGGGTATATCCTCGGGTTTGATGCTGCTATCGAACTTCGGTCGATTGAGCATCAGTGTCACCACATCATTGGGTTTGACGCGGTAGTTGCTCTTGACGGCACGACCATTGACGTGGATGCATCCAGCTTCTGCTGCAGCTTGGATGCGATTACGCGAAGTGTCGTGCATAAGATTGATGAGAAACTTGTCTACGCGCAGAAGTTGCTGACCTTTGTCGGCTACAACTCGATAATGCTCATAGAGTTCACCTTCTCCAGAAGTAGCGGTGATTTCCACCGACTCTTGAGAAGGTTCAGACATTTCGAGTTCATCGAAATCAAGTTCTTCTTCAAAACTCATATTTTGCGTCATATCTATAGGTTTCAAAAGGGAATACTAGAAAGACTAGAACTTCTAGAAAGACTTAAACTTCTAGAAAAGCTAGAACCTCTAGAAGAATCAGAGAGAAAGCTGCAACACCCTCGCCCTACTCTTCTATTTTAGATGTTGAGGTGGTGTCGCGTGAGAAATAGAGTCTATCGAGCGAATCGTTGCCATTGAACACTTCGTCTTCGGTACCATCTCCCACCACCAAGGTGAGGGGGATATTAACATTAAGTTTGTCACCCTTGCGCACTTCTTTTCCTCTCGCCTCAACGGCATAGACCCAATCGAGGTCGCCACGGATGCGACGAATGGGAGTCAAACGAAAGCCGAGGATTTCGAGTCGCATTTTAGCTTCGCGCAAAGAGCAATTGTCGGCTATATCGGGAAGGGTTACGGGACGTGGCGAAGCGGCATTCACCGTGAGACGAATCAAGCGGTTCACTTTGACTTGATATCCAGGTTCCAAATCTTGATCGAGGATAACATCGGCCAATTCTCGCGGATTATAGCCCGTGTCCACCACTTCACCTCGCATTCCTAAAGCCTCTAGTTTACGCATCGCGACCTCAGTGCGTTGCCCGCGCAAATCAGGCACAGCAATGGTTTCGCCGTGATGCGTGTAGAAATTGAGGAAGACGAACACTCCCACGATGACCACCACAAGCGTGAGGAGCATCGCTAGGAGATTGCCCCATAAATATCGCCCAGTTATTCTTTGGTAAAATTCTTTGACGGTCATAATACTGCAAAGTTACAGTAATATCTCCAATATACAAAATATCCCTTCAAGAAAGAAAGACCATTTTCAGATTATCGAAGCGATGATGTGCAAACGATTACACAATCCTATTTTGCATTTACCCAAAAGGAAAACAACTCCGCATCTATCCCCAAAAGTCAGATTCTTCACAACAAAAAAAGAGCAACTCTTGCGAGCTACTCTTAGTAGGTTCAATCTTCAAAATAAGGTAGAAGGTTTACTTCTTACCGTGTACTTCGTCAGATACAGTGAGCTTCTTGCGGCCCTTAGCGCGACGAGAAGCCAAAACACGACGACCGTTTGCAGTCGCCATACGCTGGCGGAAACCATGCTTGTTGTTTCGCTTGCGATTGTGGGGTTGGAACGTTCTTTTCATTGTTGTTTTATATCGATATTATTATTATTCGTGAGCAACGGCTCAGTCATCAAATGATAACTTAGGCCATTCGAGGTGCAAAGTTAGCACTTTTTCTTCGCACAGCCAAAAAATCTGCACATTTTTCACAAACACCTTATTATTTTCGGCTATCGTTACGAGATTAATCTTGTGCAAAACGCTTTGCTTGTTCCGCAATCAAGGCTTCGTCATCGAAGTAGTTGATTTTCATAGCGCGGCGCACATCAGCCAAAGTGTCTGCTGCTACGGCACGAGCGTCTTCGCAACCACGACGAAGCATATCGTAGATGGCTGGAATGTCTTTTTGGAACTCAAGACGACGAGCACGGATGGGTTCAAGCGTTTCATTAAGCACCTTTTCCAAGAATTTCTTGCACTTCACGTCCCCAAGTCCGCCACGCATATAGTGCGCTTTCATCTCATCGAGATTAGCATAATCGGGGAAATAAAGTCCGAAGTGTTCATCACGACAGAACGCATCGAGGTAGGTGAAAACCGTGTTACCTTCCACATGACCGGGATCGTTCACCGAGAGGTGAGTGGGGTCAGTGTACATCACCTTCACCTTCTTCGCCATTTCGTCAGCAGTCTCGGAGAGGTAGATGCAGTTGCCCAAAGACTTTGACATTTTCGCCTTACCATCAATGCCTGGAAGACGCAAGCAAGCCTGATTGTCGGGGAGCATAATGTTGGGTTCTACGAGCGTATCTCCATAAATATGATTGAAACGGCGCACAATTTCGGTGGCTTGTTCAATCATCGGACGTTGGTCCTCACCCACTGGCACCACATTAGCGCGGAAGGCAGCAATGTCTGCTGCTTGAGAGATGGGATAAGTGAAGAAGCCTACAGGGATGCTTCCTTCAAATCCGCGCATACCAATTTCTGTTTTCACCGTGGGATTGCGCTGCAAACGACTCACCGTGACTAGGTTTTGAAAATAGAACGCCAGTTCGCAAAGTTCAGGGATTTGACTTTGGATGAAAATAGTAACTTTCTCAGGATCTAGACCACAAGCGAGATAATCGAGCGCCACTTCAACCACGTTTTGGCGCACCTTTTCGGGGTTGTCTGTGTTGTCGGTCAAGGCTTGAGCATCGGCAATGAAAACAAACATTTTGTCGAAATCACCTTGATTTTGGAGTTCCACACGACGACGGAGCGAACCCACATAGTGACCTATATGAAGACGACCTGTGGGACGGTCGCCAGTGAGCATAATTTTGGGAGTTGCCATAATTTTATTCTTTCATTTGTCTGCAAAATTACGATATTTGCGTGGAATAACCAACTCGCTGTGCAGAATTGCCGAGGGTTTAGTTCAAATCGGTCAACGCGCTGCGCTATAACAGTCTAATGTCCGAATTGGGTTTAGCACTCAATCGTCAAACCATCATAGGCAAAACGAAAACCTTCTGGCAACTGTTTGTCCATGTCGGCCTGTCGCCCTGCAGTGTGGCACATATGGATGAAATAAGTGTGCTGAGCCCCCACTGCACGACCGAAAGCAATGGCCTCATCTATGGTCTGATGCGTGGCATGAGGTTCATGGCGCAGCGCACTCACCACTAGGGTTTTCACCCCAGCGAGTTTTTCCATTTGTGCTTCGCCCAATTGCGACATATCGGTGAGATAAGCCAGAGCACCGATGCGAAAACCGAGAATCGGTAGTTTGCCATGAAACACACGGATGGGCACTATTTCATTTTCGCCAATGGTGATGGAGGTATTCACGTCCAAATGATTCATGGTGAGTTTAGGAGCACCGGGATAATGCTTGTCGCCAAACACATATCCCATGTGGCTGATGATGGGGGCGGCCACATTAGGTTCTGCCCAAACATCGATGGGATGAAAATAGCTGAAAGGGCGCAAATCATCGAGTCCCGCCACGTGATCGAAATGCTCGTGGGTGAGCAGCACAGCT
>QWCL01000268.1_pt1 | contig 27058 bp, 23 predicted proteins | sample 1972551 | NCBI WGS metagenome assembly QWCL01 (sample SAMN09866709, study PRJNA288562) | Human oral metagenome isolate term2_saliva, whole genome shotgun sequencing... | isolation source: mouth | host: Homo sapiens | place: USA: California
GGCTCTTCGCATTTGAGGGTGTAGGTGTTGTGGGCGGGGTTGGGCGTGTCGTGGCTGGGTAGGGGTCGAGGTCTTCCGATGATGGGGGTTCCGACACCGTCCATCTGAAAGACCTCGACATGCCCAATACTACCTTTGATCGCCCTGACCTGACCACGTTCACGGGCCTTGATGGCCTGGGGTTGGAGGTGACGGGCCAGTGCATTGAGCCCGACCATGCAGTATTGGCGTGCCGTATTACTGGTGAGGACCGGTGGTGTCGACGCTGCGGATGCCAGGGCATTTCTCGTGACACGGTGATCAGGCGCTTGGCGCACGTACCCTGCGGGTGGCGCCCCACGATCTTGCACGTGAGCGTGCGCCGCTACCGGTGCCAGCAGTGTGCTCACGTGTGGCGTCAAGACATGAGCCAAGCGGCCGATCCGCGTGCCAAGCTCTCACGTGCAGCGGTGCGCTGGGCGCTGACGGGCCTGGTGGTCCACCATCTGACGGTGGCACGCGTCGCCCAGGCCCTGGGCGTGTCCTGGAATACCGCCAACACCGCTGTCCTGGCCGAAGGGGCGCGCCTGCTGATCAATGATCCCGATCGTTTCGAGGGGGTGCGTGTCATTGGCGTGGATGAACACGTGTGGCGCCACACCCCCTACGGAGACAAATACGTCACCGTCATTTTGGACTTGACACCCATCCGCGACCGTCGCGGCCCCTCCCGGCTCCTAGATATGGTCCCGGGCCGATCCAAGCGGGTCTTCAAAACCTGGCTGGCCTCCCAGCCCGACACCTGGCGCGAGAACATTGAGATCGTCGCGATGGATGGATTCACCGGGTTTAAGAGCGCCGCCGCTGAAGAACTCCCCGATGCAAGGGCGGTCATGGATCCCTTCCACGTCGTGCACCTGGCTGGCAACGCCTTGGATGAGTGCCGCAGGCGCATTCAGCAAGAACTTCACCATCGGCGCGGGCGTGCCACGGATCCCCTGTACAAGGCTCGCAGGATGTTACACACCAGATCTTGCCTGCTCACGCCACGCCAGCAGCACCAACTACTCAACCTGTTTTCCAGTCAGGAGCACGTCGCACTCGAGGTCACTTGGAGCGCCTACCAGAACATCATCGACGCCTACCGCGCACCCGACACACGCGTGGGTAAGGCCATGATGGAAGCCGAGATCAACACACTGACCTCCACGCGTGTACCGAGGGGTCTGAGCGAGATCATCACGCTGGGCAGGACACTCAAACGCCGAGCCGGGGACATCCTGGCCTACTTCGACCACCCCCACACCAGCAATGGCCCTACCGAAGCGATCAACGGCCGCCTCGAACACCTACGTGGATCCGCCCTCGGGTTCCGAAACCTCACCAACTACATCACCCGAGCACTCCTCGAAACAGGAGGATTCAGACCCCAACTACACCCTCAATTATGAAGAGCCATCATCGAATTACCCCTTCCGAATTGCTTTTAAGACTACCCCCCCCCCACGCCAAGCTTGCAAGAGCAAATTTAAATAAATACACAGTTTCAGCCACTCGGCCCGTACAACTAGCTAGGCCACGCCATCGGGCCACACTGCTGCACCCAAGTTAAGCGGGTGGCCACCAATTACGGTAGCCACCCACTTACTTGCAGCTCTGACTGCTACCTTCGCTACTGCTTGGCGGCCTCAATCCATTCCAGCGGAATGCGCGTGAAATACAGCCCCTGCATCTCGCGCTCCCACAGCAGGCCCAACATGCCATCAGGCAAGATAGTCATGCACTGATAGACATAGTGGGCAGGGTTGAAGGTACGCGAAGCGATCCAGGTGCGTCCGCCGTCCTCGGACAGACGCAGCACACCCCGGCCTCGGTAGGGACGCATCTGTGAGGCGTTGGCAAACACTACCCGCTCAGGGCAGTCTTCGCTGGGCCACGGCACCGCGTTGGGCTGGCAGAAAATCTCGGTGATTTCCTGGGCAAAGTACACCTCACCCCAGGTTTCGCCGCCGTCGGTGCTGACTGCTGCGGCCACCTTCCCGCTGGGGTGTTGGTTGCGCATAAGCATCAGCAGGGAGCCGTCGGCGCGCTCAATCAAAGTGGCTTCGTGGGTGGCGCCAGCCTCCGTATCCAAGGTGCGCGAGTCAATCTGGCGGCCCTCAAAAATGCGCCCGTCATTAGGGGATTTGCCGCGCTTCCAGGTGGCTCCCCCGTCATCGGAGTAGACGACGGCGGCTGAGAAGTGCCGCTTGTGCTCGCCGTTGTAGTAGATGGGCACAACCAACCGCCCGCTGCGCAGCTGCACGCCCGTGCCCGGGGAGGTACCGCAGAAGGACATCCACTCTTCCTTCACATCCTGGTTGAGGTTGACGGGAGCGGACCAGGTGGCGCCGTCGTCGTCAGAGTAAATCATCTGCAGGAAGCAGGTGCGCGCGGTCAACAGGCTCTGGTGGGGGTCTTCACCATCCGCCAGGAACACGTTGCCGCCGGGGGCTTCCTCGCCGCCGTCGTTGATAGTGACGTCGCCGCGCTCAGAGACGTGGTAGGGCGTCTTTTCCCCGGCCGCATCAGTGACGGTGCCGTCCTCGTTCCAGGTGTATTGGTTGCCGGCGCCGTCGTGCAGCAGGTAGCGCCCCTTAGCATCGACGCCGATCCCAGCGGCCGCGTTGGGCTGGCCAATTCCGCCCGGGAAGTGGTCAATTAGCACAATTAGCCGCCCACTGCGGCGCTCTTGCACCACGCAGGAGTCGATCACTGAGGCACCCGTGGCGCCATGCCCGGGGTAGCTGAGCACGGTTTGCAGGTCAGCCCAGGTGGCTCCGCCGTCGAAGGAGCGACGGATGGTGAAGTTAATGGAGTTGGGTGAGTCGTTGGCGATGGTTTCGCGCTGGTCGGCTCCAGCAACCACAACCCCCGATTTCAGGGTGATTAGTGAGGGGATGCGGTAGCTGATGGAGTTGTGAAAGCCTGCGTCGAAAAGGCACTGGGTGTCTAGCGGCGCCACGGAGGAAAGTTTCTTGATCTGGGCGTCGTTTAGCACGCTGGTGTAAATGGCGGCGTTACGTACCTCGCCAAACAGGCGCGAACCTGCGGTGTCTTGGCCAATAACCACCTCATCTAGGCCCTCCACGCCGGCAAAGAAAACCTGCCCGGGTAGGTGGGCTTCGAGGTAGCCATCCACGTAGATCTGGACGGCGCCGTGACCCACCCTAATTACGACGTCGTGCCAGCGGCCCTGGTCCCAGTGTCCGTGCGCCACGAAGGTGCGCCACTGGCCGCGCCGGCCTAGCACCTTATATTCGATACCCTGCTCGGTTACTGACAGGTTTAGTTTTTCGCTTCCACCCCCACCGGCGGCCAGGATGGTGCCGTGCTGGCCGGGGCCGCGCACCCGGTAGCGGGCGAAGATGGTGCCACTGGTTAGCTCAGATAGTTCGGCGACGTCATAGTCAGATAGGTGGGCGGCGGCGAACTCGATTAGTGGGGTTGGGGCGGGGGAAAGAGCCAGGATTTCGGGGGCAGAAAGTAGGCTGTCATGGGCGCTAAATTCACGGATTTCTAGGCCGGCGCCGGGCTCAACTAGCAGCTTGGCGTCTTTGCCGCCACCTGCGGGGGAAAGGTCAGCGGTAGTTGAGAAGCACTGGTAGCCGTCTAGGTAAATCTTTGAGCCGCAGCTGGTGGCGGTGATTGCCAGGGTGTGCCAGGTGGCGTCGGTTAGGGAGGCGGTGTCTTCCATGTCCAGGGCGAAGCTCATGGATTTGGTGGAGCCTTCCAGGAACAGGGCGCCTGCCCGGATGAACAGTTCCCAGCCGATATCCTCGCAGCTGTGTAAGCGGATCAGGGCGCCGTCGATACGCGCGCGGAACTGGAAAACCCAGGAAACCCCTTCGGGGGTGGTTGCGTCGTTACGCATAATCTTCACCTTTTCTGTTTGATTTTTCGCTGCTTGCCGCATCGTTACGGGGCAGAGTGTGCGCCATGCACGTTGTGAAGTTGTCAGACATCTTAGCAACCTAGATTCGACGAATCAATAAAATCCCATGTCAAAAAGGGTATTGACTTCAAAATCTGACGGTTCTAACATCATCATCAGTTGTCTGACAACTAGGGGGTCAGGCGGCCGGTCTACCAAGGCCCTAATTCAACGATGAATTTTCATTAGGAAGGCACTCTTATGAGTACGTCGCCCGAAGCGGCGCTTCAACAAAAGCGCTGGTATCAATATCTCACGAAAGAAGACCGCAAAGCGTTCTTCGCAGCCTGGATCGGCGTTCTGCTCGACGGCTACGACTTTGTTCTCATCTCTTTCGCCCTACCTGCTATTACGAAGACCTTCAACCTGTCCCTGGTTGAAAGTGCCTCGCTGATCTCGGCAGCTTTCATCAGTCGCTGGATCGGTGGCCTAGTACTGGGTGCGGTTGGTGACCGTTATGGCCGCAAACCCGCCATGATCTTGTCTATCTTCATGTTTGCTTTCGGCTCCATTGCCTGCGCACTGGCCCCGAACTTCTGGATTTTGTTTGTACTGCGCCTGATTATCGGTTTCGCCATGGCCGGCGAATACTCTGCCTCAGCAGCTTACGTCATTGAGTCCTGGCCCAAGCACATGCGTAACAAGGCCTCGGGTTTCTTGCTCTCGGGCTACGCTTTCGGTGTTATTGCTGCTGCTCAGGTGGATAAATACTTTGTCAGCTGGGTTGATGACATGCACCCGGGCTGGGGCTGGAGGGCCCTGTTCCTAACCGGTATTGTCCCCATCCTTGTGGCTATCTACATGCGCCGCACTCTGCCTGAAGCTGCTGACTGGAGCGAAGCTAAGGAGAAGGGCCACGTTGAGAAAAACGACATGCTCTCGGTACTTTTCGGTGGTTCACGCAGGGTAATCAACTACGTCGTGGTGGTTATTGCCGCTATTGCCCTACTGGCTATCTTCACCCAGGCCGCCGGCGGCGCCATGAACGTGACGCTTTTGGGCGCTGTTTGCGCCGCTATCTTCATCTACCTGATCATCCAGTTCGACTCTAAGCGCTGGGTGATTGGTATCGCGATCATGCTGACCATTTTCGCTTCCTTCATGTACACCTGGCCGATCCAGGGCCTGCTGCCCACTTACCTGCGCGGTGTGGGTATGGACAAGACCGTGGTAGCTAACGTGGTGTCTTTCGCTGGCCTGGGTAACGCGGCTGGTTACATCATTGCTGGTTTTGCCGGCGACAAGTTTGGTATGCGCCGCTGGTATGTAATCTCCTTGCTGCTTTCGCAGGCAATCGTGTTCCCGCTGTTCATGCAGAACGGTAAGTATGTGGTTCTGGTTGCGGCCCTGCTTTTCTTCCAGCAGATGTTTGGCCAGGGTATTTCTGGTCTGCTGCCCAAGTGGGTTTCTAGCTACTTCCCGGTTGATAAGCGCGCCGCTGGCCTGGGCTTCTGCTACAACGTGGGCGCCTTGGGTGGCGCGGTTGGCCCGGTGCTGGGCGCAGCTATTGCTGCCAAGTTCTCGCTTGGTTTTGCGCTGGCAATCTTGTCCTTCGGTTTTGCCGCTGTGGTCATGATTTCTATCGGCGCTAACATTCCCCGTCTGCTGCAGAAGCTGGTTGACCCCCAGTATGTGCGTCCTGAAGACGGCAATGACGAGCTAATTAAGGAAGGCTAAAGATGGCTACCCCTTTTGTTCTTGGAGCTTATGCTTCACTTCCCGCCCCAGAGCTGGAGGCTGACTACTATCAGCTGCTAGCCGCCCAGCCTTGGGTTAGCGGCGTGGAGATTCCTTACCCCGGACAGTTGGCCACGCAGGCCCCGCTGTTGGCTAGCCGCCTGGCTGAGCACTGGGATTTCAACACTATTACCGCTATTCCGGGCACAATGCAGCACGTTTGGAAGGACGCTAACTTTGGTTTGGCTTCTCCCGACGACGCCGGCCGTCAGGCTGCTTTGGAATTCACCCGCTTACTGCACCGCGACTTGGGTCAGCTATGTGAGCTTTCTGGCCGCGCCCTGGTGGCGCGAGTGCAGCTACACTCGGCTCCTACTGGTTTAGCTGATGGCGATGCTTTTAAGCGTTCGCTTGAGCAGCTGCTGGGTTGGGACTGGTTTGGCGCCAAACTGGTGATTGAGCACTGCGATAAGTTCATTGAGCAGCGCAAACCTGAAAAAGGTTTCCTCTCGCTGGAAACTGAGATTGAGGTGGTCAGCCAGTTCGATATTGGTTTGCACATTAACTGGGGCCGCTCTGTGGTGGAGGGGCGTCAGGCCGAAACTGCCTACCAGCATGTGCTTGCAGCCGGTGAGAGCGGGGTTTTGGATGGCTTGTTGTTCTCTGGCGCTGGCCCGGAAGAAACCCAGTATGGCTATGGCTGGATTGATGGTCACCTGCCGGCTCAGGTGGATGAGCCGACGTCGCTGATGAGTGAGGCGGAAATCAAGCGTTGCGCTCACTTGGCCCTAAACCAGGGCTGCCACTATCTGGGGGCGAAGGTGTGTGTGCCCAAGCAGGCTAGCTTGGAGCAGCGCTTGGCGATGCTAACCAACATTTACCAGGCCTGCGAAATCACCAACTAGGTTTACTTGATTAAAGCTGGCCTTTAACGCCCTAGGTTAAAGGCCAGCACCTTAATCAATTCCTAAATAGGTTAATACCTAAACCTTGAAGCAATTCGCCAGGAGCCAAAAAACTGGCGTAAAACCGCCTAATTCTGCGGGTGTGGGGCGAGTCTTTTCGACTCGCCCCACAGCTAGTACGCCAAGGCGAGCAGGCCCGCGAACAAGGCAATTTTGATGAAGCTTTTAACTTGTTTAATCAAGAATTAAAGCTTTACTGGGATGTGGCCTCTACTTTAGGTAGCTACGCACCAGCTGGGTTACTACTGCGGCGCTGCGCGCAGCGGCTTCGTCAACCCCAATGTGGAAGTCTTCGCCGGCCTCGGGTCCACACAGGTCAGAGACGCCTCGCACGGAAATAAATGGCAGCGAGTAGGCTTCACACACCTGCGCTAGCGGGGTGGATTCCATGTCGGTGCTGATGGCCTCGGGGAAGGCTGTGCGGGTGTCGCCCACATTCGCGGCGGTGACAAAACTGTTGCCGGCCAGCATTTGGCCGCTGTAGATTTTGGCGTTCGCACTGGTGGGGGTGACCGCGTTGAGGGCCGGGCTGGCTGCTAGGGCCATGTCGCGGGCGACGTCGTCGCTGGAGTAAGTGGCGGGCATACCCGGCAGTTGGCCGCGTACGTAACCAAAAGCGGTGGCGTCAGCATCGGTGTAGGCCAGGGTGGTGGAGACGCAGACGTCACCCACGGCGATGCCGGATTTGAGGCCGCCTGCGGTGCCGGCGCTGACAACTAGCCGGGGCTGCTTGGAAACCAGGCTGATTACGCTGGTGAGGGCGGCTGTGGCGTTAGTACCGCCGATCTTGGAGCGCACCAGCAGCACCGGGTAGCCTTCAGCGTCCGGGGTCTGGCTTGGCGCGCTTTCAGCGCCTGCCGCCTCAACAGAGCCTTCAGTCGCGCTGGCTGCCGGGCTTAGCACGCGTGCGTAGACTGCCGCGTGACCTAGCTGTAGCTGTTCCATGCCCACCTGGTCGATTTTGGCGGGCTCGGTTGCCGCCAGGAAGGGGGCCAATTCCTCGTCCATGGCCACCTGAATGATCGGCGCAGTGTTGAAATTACAAGTTTTCACGGCTCTGACCTTTCCTGGTTTCAGTTGGCGGGCTCGGTTGCCGCAGCTTGGGCTTCACTCACCGGCACCTGGGCTTCGACTACCGGCGCCTCAGGTTCACCCGTCGGCGCCTCAGGTTCACCCGCAGCCTGGGCCATGACCTGCCCCCACACTGCGCGCTGCGCCAAGAATTGACTTACCGCCTGTTGGGCGGCCTCTAGCGAGTGGTTGGCGCCCCAACCGCACTGCACTTCATTAGCTGCGGGCACCTGCTCAGCAGCCAGGATGTCGCGGAAGGTGGCCTCCAGGATCTGCATGAACTGTGGCGGCTCTAAACCTAGCGTGAGCGCATAGAAACCGGTCTGGCACCCCATGGGTGAGAAGTCGATCAGCTTGTCGGTGTGATTACGCATCAGCTCGGCGGTGAGGTGCTCAATTGAGTGCACAGCCGGCATTTCTAGGTGTGCCTGGTTGGGCTGGGTAAAGCGAACATCGTATTTGACTAGCTCATCGCCGCCGGGCAGGCGTTTGCGGTCGGCTACGCGCACGTAGGGGGCGCTGACTAGGCGGTGGTCAAGGTTAAATGACTCCACGTTCATGCGCGGTTTAGCGACGCCGGGTTCCAATTCACTCATGTCTTAAGTCTATTTCAGAAATAATTAGTGGGTGCTTACCTCTATCCAAGCTGGGCCTGTGGGCGCCCCACAACTGGTTTTACTGCACGGAATTACTTCCTCGGCGGCGGCTAACTGGCCGTCTATCGCGCACTGGTCGCAGCGCGGCTGGCGGGTTATTGCCCTGGACGCGCGCGGTCACGGCCTCTCCCCCAGGTGGCAGCCCCAGCAGCTGTTACGTGCCGGGCAACAGTTGGTTGACGACGTCGTCGAGGTACTTGAGTACCTACAGGCCACCCCCGCCCCGACCCAAAATGCCGCGCCCACCGCTAGGCCCAGCGCCCCTAACGACCAGAGCGGCCTAGGCACTGCCAGCGAGACTAGCGCGGCCAGTGAGCCCACCCCCGCAGCGGGTCTTAAACCGATTCTGATTGGGCACTCGATGGGCGCGGCCACAGCCGCCGTGGTGGCCGCCCAGCGCCCAGACCTGGTTAGCGCTCTGGTACTTGAGGACCCGGCCCGCTACGGCACCCGCAGCCACTCTGAGCTGCTGCGACGAGGCCAGGCCCGGGCTAACCATGTCAATCGCACCCTGGCGGATCTGCCCGCCTCACTGGTGGCCTTGCTGGAAAACGCGGGCACGCCCGGTCAGCCCAGCGCCCAGGAGGCTTTGCCATCCCTGTGGGCCTCGCAGCAGCTGGATCAGTCCCTGCTAGGCACTGGCGTAGTGGCGCCCGAGGTTGAATTTACCCAGCTCATGGAGTCCATTAGCCTGCCCACCTTGCTGCTTACCGGCGATCGGCGCGGCGAGGCGCGGGTGGGGGCGCAGCTATTGGCGCAGCTTATGGAGCAAAACCCTCATATTTGCGGCCAGGTTATGCCCGGGGCTGGCCACCAGGTCAGGCGCGCTAACCCGCAGGCTTACTACGACGTCGTCGACGCTTTTTTGCAGACGCAAGTACCCGCAAACGCAACGTCATAGTGCCAGCACAGGCAACATCGTAGTAACCGCGAGCGCAATGCGAGTGTCCACACGCGCAACGCCATAATGCGTGTGCGGGCTTGGCCATGATTGGATAAACACATGTCTAAGCGATCATTAGCAATGCAAACCCGCAAATCGCAACTAGCTGCCGCTAACCGCTCGCAGGCTGTAATAGCGAAACTACGCCCGAAAGTGACCCGCACCGGTGACACGCGTACGCAGGGTGAAGTGGTTTTAACTGTGTTGACCATGGCCACTGCGGCAACCTTGGGACTGTACTTTATTCGCTCAATTGTGGGCCCGGTGTTTTTGGCGTTAACCCTGGTGATCACGGTGCGCCCGGGCGTGCAGTGGCTGGTTAAAAAGGGCCTGCCGCGTTGGCTTGCGGCCACCACCGGCATTTTGGTGATTTATGCGTTTATTGCCGCCATGGTGGTGGCTATGGTGGTGGCCATCAGCCAGTTCGCCATGATTTTGCCTGATTACGCCTCTAGATTCACGGGGCTTTTTGATCAGGTGATGCGCAGCGTGAAACGTTTCGGGGTGGATGAAGATTGGCTGCTGCAGCAGGCGCGTGCTTTTGATAGTTCTAAGCTGCTTAACCTGGCCCAGTCAGTGGTTGATTCGGTGACTTCCACCGGTTCACTGATGCTGCTGATGCTGCTGACCGTGTTTTTCCTAGCTTTCGACACCTCCTCGGTGGCGGTGCGGGCGCGCTCTTTGCGGGTGCTTAAGCCGGGCATTTACGACGCCGTCGCTAGCTTTTGCGGGGCCGTGCGCTCTTACTGGATGGTTTCGACTATTTTCGGTTTGATCGTGGCCGTCTTTGACGTGATTGCGCTGTGGATTTTGGGTGTGCCCCTGGCTATCACCTGGGGTGTGCTGTCTTTTATCACTAACTATGTGCCCAACATTGGTTTTGTTTTGGGGGTTATCCCCCCGGCCCTGTTGGCGCTGGTGGCTGATGGGCCGTGGACCGCATTGTGGGTGGTTGTGGCTTACTCGATGCTGAATTTTGTAATTCAGTCCCTGGTGCAGCCTAAGTTCACCGGCGACGCGGTGGGGCTGAACACCACCACTTCGTTCTTGTCACTGGCTTTTTGGACCATGGTTATTGGTAGCCTAGGCTCGATCCTGGCAGTGCCGCTAACCCTGTTTGCCAAGTGCGTCCTGATTGACTCTGACCCGCGTTCACGCTGGCTAAGCGTGTTTTTGACGGCAGGCGATGAGCCCTTTAGCGAGCCCGACCGGGTAGAGCAAGATCTATTGTCGGCCACCAAGTAAAACTCCCGCCCAGCCTGGCGCGGCGCTGCGCGCAGCCCCTCGCCGTGCGCCCAGCCTTACGCCGCGCGCACGCGCTTGCGCGGATGCGGTACATGGCCTCGCCGCCCGGCGCGGTGCGCGGCCCTGGGGCACGCTCCCGCGCTTGCGCGGCCCGCTTGGGCGCCTAGAGCGCTACCAGCACCTGCACCATCACGATTTTGACGATAATGGCCAAAGCGAACAAGGTGGCGTAACCAGCTTCGATGCGTTCGTCGTCGGCCTTAGACAGAGCGAAAGCCAAAATAGCCGGCTGCCCCACCAAACCAGCCAAACCGCCGGCGCTGCGCTGGGCGCTATAGCCAAACACTCGCCCACCAGCCAACACCACGCCGCCACTGATAGCCACAATCAGGGCCGCCAGTACCCCCACCTTCACGCCGGTGGCTGAGAAAGCTGCGGCCGCAAATGCCTGGCCTGAATCCAGCCCAATTGCCGCCAAGAACAGCAGCAAACCCAGCTGGCGAATGGTTGAGTTGGCGGCGTGCGGCAGCCCCCAAATGAAGGGGCCGGTGCGCCCCACCCAGCCCAACACCATGCCCACCACCAGTGGACCTGCGGCCACACCCAGCTTCAGGGTGATTCCGCCCGGCAGTGGCACCTCGATCAGCCCCACCAGCACGCCTAGGGCCATACCTAACCCCACGGTGAAGGCGTCGATTTGGGCTACGCGCCGCTCAGAGTCACCAAACCAGTTGGCGGCCTCCTCCAGTTTCTCGCTGGGCACCACCGCCAGCACTCGGTCACCTAGTTCCAGCACCATTTCGGGGTTGGCCAGCAGGTCCAGGTCGCCGCGCCGCACCCGGGTGATCACCCCGTTAAAACGCCCGGGAAAGTCCAGCTCTCCAATGGTGCGCCCGGCCACGGCGGTAGAAGACACTGTCAGGCGCCGGTAATCCACGCGGGAACGGTCGTGGGCCAGGCAGTAGTCCAGGCTGCTTCCCAGCATCTCAACTGCGGCGCTTAACGACGACGGCGTGCCCACCACTACCACGCGGTCACCGGGCAGCAGTTCTTCAGTGGGGTTAATTACGCGGGTTTGGTTCTCGCGCTCTAAATAGGACAGGCGGAACTGGGCACTTTGAAACTCCGGCAGGGTAGCTAAATCAATGCGCTGTTTAACCTCCACACTGGTGGCCACAATCCCATCCGCGCTGGCTGGGCGGGGGTCTTTGCTGGAGGGCCAGTTACGGCGCACCACCAGGGCCACCATGATGATAGCTACGGCCACACCCACCGGATAGCTCAACGCATAACCCACCGCCGGGTCTTGGTTTCCTGCCGCCTCAATTGCCGAGTCCAGCACCGGTGAGGTTAATGCACCAGCGAAAGCACCGGCGTCGTAGGCGCTCGAAACCCCCACCAGATGGCAGTAGCCAGCCCCCGCAAACCCAGCCAAAACCAAGCCCACTATGCACAGCACCATCAGTGGCAGTTGGCGGCGCAGATCCCTGAAAAAGGTGTTACCGGCGGCAATACCAACCGTGTAGCAAAACAACCCTAAGCCCAGGGCACGCAGCAAGGTCAGGTCATGGCCCAGGCCAGGAACTATTGCCGACAGGGCCAGGCCCGCAAATAGGGCGCCAGCTGCCCCAAAGCGGATGGGTCCGAAGGGAATTTGCCCAACCGCCGTTCCCAAACCGATTACCAGGAATACCGTCAAAATCGGGGCCTGGCTAAGAATCTGCGAGATCGCGTGCATCACCCTTACAGGCTAACCGACACCGCCCCTAGTGCTAAGGTGCCGGGCCGCTGCACTGGCGTCGCCGCCGCTGTACGCGGCTGCACAGTCCGGGCGAGCCGGACAGCGTGAAATTACAAATCACGCGCCCACCACCCGTGAGTATTAATACTCAACCTCTAGACTACCTATATGTCCCAATCTCCCCTCTCGTCCTCTAAATTCGCCTCCCCGGGCGCCCCAGAAGCCTCCCCCGGCACCTCCCCAAACCTCTCTATGAGCGCCCAAGACACCCCTGCGAGCACGCAAAACGCCGCACAAGCATTGCAAATTGATAACAAAAAATCTGCTTCCACTCGGGTAAAAACCACCCTACCCAGCCGCCTGACCTGGGATGACCAGGGCGCCATGTCGCGCCTGGCCCGATTTTTAACCCCACCCATGCTGCTGGCGGTGATTGTGGCCGTAACCTGGCCCAGCGGCGCACAAGTGGCTGAACTAAAGGAAAATGTGGGCCCCTGGTTCCTAAACGCGATCGGCAAAGACGTGGTTTTGAACCTGATTATGCTGCTACCCCTGGGCTGCCTGGTGATGGGCGGCTGGCCCAAAGTCAGCCCCTGGAAGTGGTGTTTAGGCGGTTTCACCCTCGGCGCCCTAGCCGAAACCATCCAGTGGCTTTTCCCCGCCCTGCACCGGCGCGCACTGATAGACAATGTCTTTCAAAACGGCATTGGGGCCTGCCTGGGCGTGGGTTTAGCGCTGGTAATTATGTGGGCATTGCAGCGTAAATCACGCTAATTTCAACGACGACGTCGCCCCCGCACCCTGCTTTTCTTACCTCCCAAGTGGGGTGCGGCGTCGTCGCAAACAAAGCAAACACAGGCAAAACCAGCCCAAGCAGCCCGGGCAAGGCAACAAAAACCTTGGCGAGGCAACAAAAAACCGGGCCAGTTTCCTGACCCGGTCTTACCGGTGCGCGAGGGGGGACTCGAACCCCCATGATCGTTAGATCACACGGACCTGAACCGTGCGCGTCTACCAATTCCGCCACCCGCGCGGCGCTCTGAAAGATTAGCACGAACCCACCCCTAAAAATCCAATCGAAAGCAGCAAATTAGAGTATGATCTCTGCCACATGGGGATATGTCCTTCCAGATGCATCACAGCATTAACCGGTATCATGACCCTTGTATTGGACGTACCACTGCTCTCACAGTCCACAAAGGCCACGCCAGTAGCTAGACTTATGAGCTACCGGTTTAACCTGGATAGTTGAGAGCGCGTTAAGTTTAATAGGCCAGCCCGGCCTGAATACTGTAGGAGGTGTGGCAAATGGGGCTGTTCGACCGTATCGAAAGAAGCGGAGAAGCTGTTGCTAACCGTCTAGTTCACAAAGATGCCCAGCCTTTAGACACGATCGAGATCACCTCCAAGCTAATTGAAACCATGGATAAGAAGGCCACGGCCTTCTCACGTGACCGCACTGTTGCCCCCAACGTGTTCCAGGTTTCTTTAGCGCCGATCAACTTTGACCAGATCAACGCTTGGGGCTCAAGCGTGCTGGCTTCCGAGATGAGCCAGGAGCTCATCCGCCACGCCCACACCCAGGGCTATTCCTTCATTGGCCAAATCGCCATCAGCTTTGCTGCGGAACCCTCCCTTAATCCGCACGCCATCCACGTAAACGCTTTTACACGTAAGGACGCTTCGGCACCCGTGACTCGCCCAACTATTACCTCTCCCATCCTGGACATTAACGGCCAGCGCTATATGCTCACCGGCCCCGTCACCATCATTGGTCGTGGCAGTGAGTCAGACATTATCGTTGACGATTCCGGGGTTTCCCGTCGTCACCTGGAAATTCGCCTAACCGCAGGACATACGGTCGCCACCGACCTAGGCTCCACCAATGGCACCTTCGTTGAGGGTGTGCGTATGGATGCGGCCACCCTCGTCAACGGCAACACCATCACCATTGGTCACACCACCATTATGTTCTGGGACGGTAGTGACGAGGTTTCCGGGTGAACGAATTAGCATTCACTCTCCTACGGCTTTCCTACCTGGTTTTACTGTGGGTCTTTATTTGGGCTTCGCTGCGCATTTTGCGCCGCGACGTCTTGGTGACCGCTGCGTCGTCGTCAACCACTGACCGACGCCGCCGCATGGCCCGTAACCTCCAGACAGACGGCATGGTGGAGGGCCGCCAACGCGGAGCCACCCGGCTAGTAATCACAGAAGGGCCGCTAGCAGGCTCAACTGTGCCACTAACCCCCAGTTCAATCATTATTGGCCGCTCCCCTGCGGCCACCTTAGTGCTTGACGACGACTATGCTTCGGGCCGTCACGCCCGTATTTTCCCGCAGGACGGTATTTGGTGGTTGGAGGATCTAGGATCCACCAATGGCACTTTGCTAGGGGGTAATCCCGTCACCGGCACCGTCCAACTTCCCATGAACACCCCGGTACGTATCGGCCAGACCACCCTGGAGCTGAGGCCGTGATCTCTCTACACTACGCAGCGCGCTCTGATGTCGGCTTAGTGCGCTCCTCCAACCAAGACTCCGGCTATGCCGGCCCGCACCTATGCGTCCTATGTGACGGCATGGGTGGCCCTGCTGGTGGCGACATCGCCTCCGCAGTTGCCGTCAGCCACCTGGCGCCCCTAGACAATGACACGCACGGCGCTGAAGACCTGCTAGCCCTACTACGTGGGGCCGTGGCAGACACTCACGCTGAGCTGGCTGCCCTGTCTGCTGCCGACCCGGCCCTATCGGGCCTGGGCACCACCTGTATTGCCGTTATGCGTAGCGGCAACAAGCTGGCCATGGTGCACGTGGGTGACTCACGTGCCTACCAGCTACGCGACGGCAACCTGGAGCAAGTCACCCGCGACCACACTTTCGTGGAGTACCTGGTTGAAACCGGCCGGCTAACCCGCGAGGAAGCCTCACACCACCCCCAGCGCTCAGTGCTGCTGCGTGTGCTTGGCGACGCCCAAGGCGACGTCATGCTGGATGAATCCATCCGTGAAGCCAAGGTGGGAGACCGCTGGCTGCTGTGTTCAGATGGTCTATCCGGGCTGGTCAGCAAGGAAACTATTGAATCCATCTTGAACAAGGTGGAAGACCCGGGTGAGGCTGCTGAAGAGCTGATCGCCCTGGCTCGCAAGGCTGGCGGCCCTGACAACATCACCGCCGTCATCTTTGACATCGTTGACTCCACCAGTGTGCAAACTGAACCGCAGGTAGTGGGCTCTGCCGCCTCCGAAACTGTGGTGCAGCCGCGCACTGTCGCCTCCCCGCCGGCCCCTGAACCGGACTCTCCGGCCGCTAAGGCCGCTGCTTTGCTGCCTAACTTCCCCGCTGAGGAAGAAGAAGACGAAGAACTCGTTGACACCACCCCGCATGTAACCAAACGCTGGAGTTGGCCGCGTCGCATCCTGACCGTGCTGCTGACACTAGCCCTGCTAGGTGGCTTGGGCGCAATCGCCTGGCGCTGGACCCAAAACCAGTACTACGTGACTATCAGTGGCGATTCCATCGTCATTTACCAGGGCATTCCGCAAACCCTGGGCCCAGTTAAGCTTTCCAAACCCGTAGAAAAGGTTGCCTCTCCCAAACCCAGCCAGTTGGACCAGCAGATGCGGGCCCGCCTGAGCGAAAATGTGCTGCTGCCATCCCTAAGTTCAGCGCGCAACTATGTCTCTAAGACAGTCACTTCCCACCTGAACGACCCCACGCCGACGTCGTCGTCCACCCTTCCGCCTGCAGGTTCGGCCTCCTCCCCGGCCCCCCCTAAACCCGGCACCAGATCGGACACAACGCCTACAGCGGGGTCAAAACGGTGAATTTAATTAAACCTAGTTCTGGACGCTGGTCTGAGGTTCTGCTGCTTGTAATCGCCCTGGTCATTGGCCTGGGCGGCTTCTTGCTGACCATCCTCAACCGCACTGGCTCAGCCCCCACCTCGATCTGGCAGTTAGCCGGCTCGCTGCTGGGTATTTCTATTGCCGTGCATCTGTGGGTGCGTTGGCGCGCCCCCTACGCCGACCCGGTGCTACTGCCCACTGCGGTGGCGCTAAATGGTCTGGGACTGGCCATGATCAGCCGCCTAGACATTGCCTACCGCAAGCTTGAGCAGACCGAATACATTGTGGGTTTCAAACAGGTGGCTTGGACTTCCATTGGCGTGATTTTATGCTGCGCGGCGCTGTTCTTTATCCGCGACTACCGCCAACTGCGCCGCTGGGACACCTGGTGCATGTGGCTAGGTATTGTCTGCCTAGTTTTGCCTTTCATCCCTGGTTTGGGCCACGAAATCAACGGTTCACAGATTTGGATTGTGATTCCCGGTCTGGGCATGAGCTTCCAGCCGGCAGAGCTAACCAAGGTGCTGCTGTCGATTTTCTTCGCCTCCTACCTGGTGGCTAACCGCGACAACCTGGCGCTGTCTGGCCGGCGCATCCTGGGTGTGCACTTCCCACGTTGGCGTCACCTGATGCCAATGATGGTGGTGTGGGCAGCCAGCATTGGGGTGCTGGTGATGCAGAAGGACCTGGGCACATCAGTAATGATCTTCGGGATGTTCGTGGTGGTGCTGTATGTGGCCACCAACCGTCCTTCCTGGCTGATTATTGGCGCCACCCTAGCCATTGTGGGTTTGGCGCTACTGTGGCTGTTGTTTGAGCCCGTTTTGTCCTCGCACCTGACTCACGTAACCGGCCGCGTTACTGCCTGGCGCTACGCCATGGACGACAAGGTCTACAGCTCCATTGGTGGCTCCTGGCAGCTGGTTATGGGCCTGTTTGGGATGGCTTCTGGCGGCCTGTTTGGTACCGGCTGGGGTAAGGGCTACCCCAACCTGGTTACTTTCGCTAACTCTGACTTCATCACCTCCTCTTTCGGTGAGGAGCTGGGGCTGACTGGTCTAACCGCAATTTTGCTGATGTACCTGGTTTTCATTGAGCGCGGCCTGCGTACTGCGGTGGCGCTACGTGATGGCTTCGGCAAGCTGCTGGCTACAGCCCTGTCTTTCACCATGGCCCTACAGGTGTTTGTGGTGGTTGGTGGCGTCACCCGCCTGATTCCGCTAACCGGTTTGACTATGCCGTTCTTGGCTTATGGTGGCTCGTCTTTGGTGGCTAACTGGGTGATTTTGGCTTTGCTGCTGCGTCTTTCCGACGCCGCCCGTCGCCCCACTGTGCGCGCCCCGCAGATCATTGATACTACTGAGCTGCCTGAGTCGCTGCGGCGCCAGATTGCGCAGGAAAACGCGGAGGCTGATAAGGCTGCCGCTGCTAGCGCGGGCACTCCCGACGCCGCCGCTGCTGGCTACGGCCCCGCCGGCCCCCAGGGTGGTAGCGTCCCGCAAGGCGGCCCCCAAGGCCCGGTGCCTTATGGCCCTGGCCCGCAGGGCGGCCCTGGCCCGTACGGCCCGCAAGGGCCGACTGGTGGCCCACAGGGGACCGCTCCTCAGGGAATACCGATGGGTGGCCCCCAAGGCGCCCCAGCTGCTCAGCCAGCCCCAGCAGTCACCCCTAACCGCGCTCACGGCCGCCGCGCCGCCCAGCCGGTGCAGCAGGTACAACCAGTGCAGCCCGTACAGCCAGGCAGGCCCAAGCCGCCGTCGGCCCAAGACCACCAGAACACGGAAGTAATCAGAGGAGCTTTTGAATGAACCCTCAGATTCGCCACGTTTCTTTACTTGTCACGGGCATGTTTTTGGCCCTGCTCATCTCCCTGACTTCACTGCAGGGATTTGCGCGTCCCGCCCTGTGGGAATCTAGCTCGCAGTATGGCTCGCTAACTGAGGACTCGCGCAACGCACGCACTATCTACCAGGAGTACGGTAAGGCGCGCGGAGCCATTATGGTTAACGGCACGGCTGTGGCCGCCTCAGTTAAATCCTCCGACTCCCTGGGCTACCAGCGCGTTTACTCTAACGGTCCGCTATATGCGCCAGTGACCGGCTACTACTCCACTATTTTCTCCAACATGACCGGCATTGAGAATGCCGAGAACACGGTGCTAAATGGCTCTTCGCCGTCGCTGTGGCGCAGCCGCATCCAGAACCTGTTCACCGGAGACCAGCCCCAGGGTGGCTCAGTTGAGCTAACCATCAACCCCACTTTGCAAAAGGTCGCCTACCAAGCCCTGGGCAACAAGCGGGGGGCTGTGGTGGCCCTCAACCCTAAGACCGGCGCCATTTTGGCAATGGTCTCCACCCCCTCTTTTGACCCCAACCTGCTAGCCAGCCATGACGGCACTACTGCCGACACCGCCTGGAAACAGCTCAACTCTGACAGCGCCACCCCGCTGATCAACCGCGCCATTGGCGGTGACCTGTACCCACCCGGTTCTACCTTCAAGGTAATTACCGCCTCAGCCGCACTGCGCCTGGGTAAGGTCACCCCTGATTCCCAAGTTGACGCCCCTGACACCGTCACCCTTCCGGGCACCACCCACCAGTTGCAAAACTATGCGGGTGAGTCCTGCGGTAACGGTAAAGTCACCCTGACTTACGCCTTCGCCGAGTCCTGCAACACCACCTTCGCTCAGCTAGCTATGAACGTAGGCGAGCAGGAACTCACCCGCGAGGCTGAAGCCTGGGGCTTCAACACGTCGTCGTCGATCCCTTTGACGGTTACCCCCTCCAGCTTCCCGCCAGTCAAGTCACAAGCTGAATTGGCAATGGCGGGTATCGGGCAGCAGTCCGTACGTGTAACTCCTCTGCAAATGGCCCAAGTTGCTGCCACGGTGGCAAACGACGGTAACCAGATGCAGCCCTACCTGGTTAAGCGTACTTTGGACGACAAGCTTTCGGTCATTTCCACCACCAGCCCAAAGGTGGCACGCTCCCCCATTTCTTCGACGGTTGCGGGACAGCTTAAAACCATGATGATCCAGGTGGTTGCTTCGGGAACCGGCACCTCGGCTCAGGTTGATGGCATGGATGTAGCGGGTAAGACTGGTACGGCTGAAACCGGTAGCGACGGCGGCCCCGTCACCTGGTTTATTGGCTACGCTGGTCCTTCCGGACAGGCTCCGACCATTGCCATTGCTGTCGTACTCGATGGCGGCGATCAGACCGCTGACACGGGTACTGGCGGTAGTGAAGCTGCCCCTATCGCAGCCACTGTCTTTAAGGCAACGCAGCAATGATTAAACCAGAAGCTGGACTAGTACTTCAGGACCGCTACCGCCTGATCGAACGCATCGCCATGGGCGGCATGGGTGAAGTTTGGCGTGCTCAAGATCTACGATCTGGACGTGTTGTAGCCGCCAAAGTAATGCGCCCCGAATTAGCCGGTGACGAGCTGTTTTTGCAGCGTCTACGCACCGAAGCCAAAAATGCTCGCGGCCTGCGCCACCCCAACCTAGCCATGGTGCTTGACTATGGTGAGGCTGACGGCTCTGGCTGGATCATTATGGAGCTAGTGCAGGGTAAGCCCCTGTCAGAGCTAATCGCTGAGAAGGGCACCCTACCCCCCAGCGTGATTTTGCCGTTGCTAGCCCAAACCGCCCGCGCCCTTCAGGTAGTGCATGAGGCTGGCGTGGTACACCGCGACGTTAAGCCCTCCAACATCCTGGTTAACCAGGAGGGACTGGCTAAGCTACTGGATTTTGGTATTTCTTCTGGAGCCAACCAGCTGCCCATGACCGCCACCGGCATGGTTATGGGTACCGCCCAGTATCTTGCCCCTGAGCAGGCTACCGGCGCTGCTGCCACAGCCGCTGGAGACCTGTACTCACTGGGTGTTATCGCTTATGAGGCACTAGCTGGGACGCGTCCTTTCACCGGCGCCACCGCAGTGGATATTGCTTACGCGCACGTTAACGACCCGGTTCCTGCACTACCTGAGCAGGTGCCGGCAAATGTGCGTGAATTGATTTACGCACTGCTATCTAAGAAGCCCTCTGACCGGCCCACTACCGCCCAGGATTTGGCCCGCCGTCTAGACCGCATCATTATTGCTCTACCTAGCGACGACGCCGTCACCTGGAACGCTAACCCGCCGCAGAATTGGGCTCCGGTTCAGCATGAGCCTAAGACGGCCGCTAAGGGCACTCCGATTAGTAACAAGCCTCATTCGCGAATGCCTAAATCTAACCCGGGTGCCAATTCCTTGTGGGATCTGCTGCAAAGCTCTAATCCCACGAATTTGTCCACGGGTACCTATGCCATTGTTCTCGTGGCAGTATTGTTCTTGGTGTTACTTCTAATTGGACTGGCTGCAAGCGCTTTTGCGGTTCCGGTACGCGCGTTAGACGGTGGTGACATGCCGCCTGCTAGTGCGCACAGTGTTTCGAATATTGCAGAGTTTGCCTCTCGCGAGGCTGGCGCCCCCTCCATATCTATTGCCCAGGAGGCATTGTGACAGCACGTATCTCTAAAGTCTTGGCAGGACGCTATGAGGTGCTTGAACTGATCGGCCGTGGCGGCATGGCCGAGGTGTACCTCGGCCGCGATAAGCGTCTATCTCGCACTGTGGCAATCAAGCTACTACGTAGCGATATTGCTGAAGACCCTACTTTCCAGGCGCGTTTCCGTCGTGAAGCGCAAAGTGCTGCTGCCCTAAACCACCCTGCAATTGTGGGTGTGTATGACTTTGGTGAAGAGGTAGTTACTCGCGCTGATGGTTCCACCCAGACTGTGCCCTACCTTGTTATGGAGTATGTGCAGGGCCACACGGTACGTGAGCTACTAAGCGAGGGTGAAGCGGTACCCATTGATGAGGCTGGCGAGATTGTTTCTGGCGTGCTGCAGGCGCTGGGCTACTCGCACCGTAACGGCATTGTGCACCGTGACATTAAGCCTGGAAACATCATGTTGACCAACACCGGCGAGGTGAAGGTCATGGACTTCGGTATTGCGCGTGCTATTGAAGATAGTGCGGTTACGGTAACCCAGACCCATGCGGTGGTGGGTACCGCCCAGTACCTGTCTCCTGAGCAGGCGCGCGGCGAGGTGGTTGATGCCCGCTCGGATATTTATTCCTGCGGTTGCCTGCTGTATGAGCTGCTAACTGGCCGCCCGCCCTTTAAGGGTGACTCGGCGGTGGCTATTGCCTACCAACATGTGCGTGAGTTGCCAGTGCCGCCGTCGCAAATTGCCCCGGACGTGCCCGAATCCATGGACCGCGTGGTGATGAAGGCGCTGGCTAAGCACCGTGAGGATCGCTACCAGAACGCTGACCAGATGCGTGCAGATTTGCAGGCAGCTATCCGTGGTTTGCAGGTTAACGCCCCGGCTACTGAGACTTGGCAGCAGCAGGCGACGACGATTATCGCCCCCACTCCGGGGGTTCCCTCCGCCCCTGCGGCAACTAACACCGGCTCTATCCCTAAGGTTAAGGATGAGCAAGCCGCCCGTCAGGCTGAGGAAGAGGCTGCTAAACGTAAGAAGAAGCAGCTGCTGATTATTGGCCTAATTACCCTGGTGGCGCTATTGGCGCTGGTGGGGGCGTTGGCTGCGGCCGGCGTGTTTGGGGGAACCCCAAGCAAGCACACCACCGCCTCCCCCACCCAGTCTGCAGTGTCTGTGCCTGACCTTACCGGTAAGGATGAGGCTGGGGCTCGTAGCACCCTTGAGGGTGTGGGCTTAGCCTTCCAGCGTGGCGCTGACGTTTCTTCTGACACAGTCCCTGAGGGCCAGGTAGTTTCCTATGACCCTGGTGCGGGCACGATGGCTGCCCCGGGCACCAAGGTTGAGGTGCACTTCTCTTCCGGTTCTGCCACTGTGACGGTACCTAACGTGTCTGGCCAAACTCAGGGTGATGCCCGCAATGCTCTGGAAAAGGCTGGTTTAACGCTTGGTGACGTTACTACTGTCGACGCCGGCGGGGTTAAGGCCGGTAACGTGGTTTCTACTGACCCAGCAGCAGGCACCAAGGCTAAGCGCGGCTCTACTGTGAACTTGCAGGTTGCCTCGGGCCGCCTGGTAGTGCCGCAGAACCTGGTGGGTATGAGCACTGATGACGCTAAGAAGGCGCTAACTAGCGCTGGCTTTACGGTAATCACCATTAACCAGCAGACCACTACTCAGCAAGATCAGAACGGCAAGGTACTTAGCGTGAACCCTGCTGCTGGCACTACTGTCGATAGCGGCGCTGAGATTACTTTGACGGTGGGCCAGTACTCGGCTCCGCCCACACAGTCGCCTACCGCCTCGCCTAGCCCCACCACCGGTAATGGCAACGGCAATGGGAACAATAACGGTAACGGCAATGAAACGCTAATTCCTTACCCTGGCAATCCGGGTAACAACAACAACCACTAAGTTGCTATCCCCCAGCATTGGCGCACTTTAGCTACTACACAGCGCGATTTAGAACAGTCCAAGGCACTCTGTCCCACACACATCGCGGTTTAGCTAGCGCGATGCTTAGGCTAGGTAGTCATATAGCCCCCAGCAATGACGCGATTTAGAGCTGTTGGCTTTACTAATAGCAGCAGGCGCCTACCGGCGTCCACAAGGCGGTTTCAAACAATTTAGGCGCCAGGCCTGGCTTTTAGCCGTTAGAAACCTCTGCAGTGTTACCCACAATGTAGGTATTTACCAGCGGGAACACCCATTCAAACAACACAAACACTACGGCCAAAATAGTAAGACAGCTGTGCGTGCACAATCCAGCGCTGATCGTTGCCCCACTCCCCTAGTGTGGCCGAGTGGCAGGTAGTCATAGTCAGTAAACGCTGGGTGGGCTGTGCATTGGGGTTGTTGGGCACGGGCGCAATCACATCCACCTGTGAGGGGTCCACAATTTCGTGCCCAGTAACTTTATAGACATACCAGGCGGTAGCGGTTTCAACGATTACTTCGTCGCCAGCTTTAAGTAAATCAATGCGCCTAAAGGAGTTACCGTTAGTGCGCCGGTGACCGGCCACCGAGAAGTTACCAATAGCGCCCGGGTAGGCGGTGTTTTGGTAGTGACCAGCTGCCGCCTGATCCAGCAGTTCCTGGCCGGTGCCCTGATAGATAGGCATGTTGTTATTGGTGATGCCATACCACTTGGGGACAATCAACACCCCCATAGGCTGGCCGTAGGCCACTGTGGGCTCTACCGGCGGGGCCTCAGTGTGCTTATTACCTGCCTTTTTAGGCGAGGTGGGCAGGGTGTTGTGAATCTGGGTCATGGTCTGTTCAGCTTTGGCGTTAGCGTCAATCGACGTCCACCACAGCTGCCACACCAGGAACAAACCAATTAGTAAACCAGCGGTTAACAGCAGCTCACCAATAATGGTCAGGAATACATCCAGTACCTTGCGGGACCGAGCTTGAGTTGTAACGTGCGCGGTCATGTATGCACTCCATTGGGTTGTTGAGCTGGTCTTGCTCACCTAGATTAAGCGGTAAGCTAGCACTAAAGTACTCTACTTCCACTAAATGAGAAACGAACCGGAGAATCCTGTGTCGAAAAATGGCTCCAAAGATCTAGCCCGCAAGGACGAGGATAAGGACGAGTCCGCCACTAACAGTGCCGCTAAGGACTCCGCTAAGAAGACAGCCAAGAGCGCCGAAAAAGACTCAGATAAGGGCTCTGACAAGAAGCGCTCCGCTAAGAAGTCCTCCAAGAAGTCCAAGGAATCTACTAAGGACTCTGCTAAGGGTTCTGACGACTCCAAGAAGTCTGCGGGCAAGAAGAAGTCAGCTAAGGACGCTGAGCGCGAACAGGCCCTAACTAAGCGGGCCCGCAAGGCTGATCGTAAGACCCTACAGCTGGACTCTAAGTCTTCTGACTCGCTCAAAGCCAAGGTTGCCAAGAAGGAACTAGAGCGCCGTAAGGCTTCACGTACCCCGCACAAGGTTAAGAACATCTCCAGCCCCGCCTGGTATGCCCCCACCATGTGCACCATCATGTGCCTGGGCCTAGCCTGGGTGGTGGTTTCCTACATGACCGGTGGCGAATACCCGGTGCCGTGGTTCATTAAGGCCCACCGGGCTGACTGGCTAGCCAACGGCAACGTATACGTTGGTTTCGTACTCATGCTGGCCGGGTTCATCGGAATCTTGCGCTGGAAGTAAAGCCACTGGGTCAGAAACCTGAAACTGTTTTCTGGCCCATACCTAGCAGCCTTAGCGCCTTAGCCCAACTGTTGGGCTAAGGCGCTTTTCATGTCAGTAGCGCCGCTAGCAGCGCATAGGAGGCAGTACCAACTATCAAAGATAGGGCCACATTGCCCCGCCACAGGTGCAAGCCAGCAGTTATAGCCACTGCCCCTACCAAGGCTGCGCTACGGCCTAAATCTGCGCTTAAATCGCCTAGCGTGTAAGCCACCAGCACCACCATTACCCCCAGGGGCATGGTGCGCGACAAAAACTGCATCAGTGGCCGATGAGATACCTGGTCGGCACCCTTAACCCCGGTGTAGCGCAGTGCGAAGGTGACGGCCGCAGCTACCGCCACTACCGCTAAAACATGCCAGTTACTTACCGCTTGTCTAACCACAGCTTCACTCATCACTACCCCGCTGTTCATGGTTTAACTTCCCCGATTTAGCCTCAGCCTGGTTTAAATCAGCCCCGCCACCACCAGCCGCAGTGACGCTAAGCGAGCGCCGTCGTCGTAAATACAGGGCACTTAAACACAGGCTTAAAGTAAGCAGCCCACAAAACATGGCCAGGCGCCCACCCACGGCCACCGTCACCACGGCAGAGATCGACGCCGCCACTAACGCACCCGAGTCGGGGTTGGCTTTATAGGCCTCAATTGCCAGCACCGTGAACAAGGCGGTGAGCACAAAGTCGGCCACATCCGTATGCTGCGAAATAAAGCCCCCAAAGCTACTGCCAGTGAGCGCCCCCAAGCAGGACCCCAGCACCCAAGACAGGTGCGAGCACAGCTGCACCGTTAGCAGATAGCGCCAAGTCATGCGCGAATGGTCTTTAGCGGCAGTAACCGCATACACCTCGTCGGTAAGCGAGTAGATGGAGTAAGCGCGCGCAAACCTCCCCGGCGGCACATTGCGCGGAAAACTCAAGCCGTAAAACAGGTGGCGGCCATTAACAAACAGGGCACTAAGCGCCACCGTAACTAGCCCCACCCCGCCGGTTATTAGCGAAACCAACAAAAATTCCATAGAACCGGCATAAACCACCGTGGCAAAAATAGGTGCCCACCAACCGGGGATACCGGCAGTTACCAATACGATCCCAAAGGCGATACCTAGCGGGATATAGCCCAAAAAAATTGGGGTACTGTCACGCAAACCATCTCTAACACTACTCAATGATTGAGCCATGGCCTTGAGCATAGACGCCGCTTTTACAGTGCTCTAACCCTGTACGGATAGTGAAATGGCAACAAAAAACGGCGCCGCTTTAAGCGACACCGTTGTTTGTGTAGTGAAAACTCACTCAGCAGCCGGGGCTTCCTCGTCCTCGTCTTCAGCCTCAACCTCAGACCAGTACTCCTCCGCCCAGGGGTCCTCAACCGGCTGGCTGCGCTTGTACAGCACAAAAGCAGCGCCGGCGGCGGCAGCCACTAGCGAGGCCACACCTAGGCCCTTGAAGAAGCTGCAGCTCTTGATCGATTCGTGTTTGTGGCAAGACATGATGACTCCCTCAAAGAAGTAAGTAACGTTACATCCAATGATGTCACTGTTTTGGCTCTCATTCCATTCGAACCGGCCTGAAAAGCTGCGCCACAAGAAAAATTAGGTCACAGCGTAACTATCTCAACAACTTTCATGGGCTTTTCCATGGGGTAGGCCACGCCGCCAACTAAGCAAATTGTGGGAGTATGAGGTTATGGAAGCAATTATGCACACTAACCTTGGCGATATTCGCCTGGAGCTGTTCGAGGACAAGGCCCCGATTACTGTCACCAACTTCGTAGAGCTGGCTACCGGTAAGCGCGCCTGGATCGACCCGGCCACCGGTGAAGAGACCCAGCGTCCTCTTTACGACGGCGTTACCTTCCACCGCGTAATTAAAGATTTCATGATTCAAGGTGGTGACCCGCTAGGTAACGGTACCGGCGGCCCCGGCTACACCTTCGACGACGAGATCGACAACTCCCTGACCTTCGCCGACACCTACCTGCTGGCTATGGCCAATGCCGGTACCCGCATGGGCCACGGCACCAACGGTTCGCAGTTTTTCATCACCACTGTGGCAACCCCTTGGCTGCAGGGCAAGCACACCATTTTCGGCAAGGTAGTGGATGAGGATTCACGCAAGGTTGTGGACGCTATTGAGGCTGCTCCCACCGATGGCCGTGACCGTCCCCTACAGGACGTGGTTATCAACTCCATCGACATTGTCGAGTAATAACCGAAGTTAATTCCTTCGTGGGGGGGTTGGGCGTTTTAAGCGCCTAACCCCCCATTTTTTATTTAGACCAGGCTGCGCCGGCGCTGGACGACGCCGCACCCACCGCAATCCACAGTTATCCACAGGCTGTGTATAAATAATGTGGATAACCCCACTAAAAAGGTGGAAACATGTGGGTAGCGAGCTAATAACACCTGTGTATTTACTCCACAGTTGTGGATAAGTCTGTGGACTTACATGCTTGTGAGTTATCCACATAGATATCCCCAGGTGGGGAAAACTCCTGGCAGAACGCAGTTTTCAGGTTATCCACTAGATCCACAGCCCTCTTTACACAAAACCCACCAGCTGTGGATAACGCTTCCCCAGCTGTGATTAACGCATCTGCCTGGCAATTGTGGATAACCACGCTATGGATGGATCTGGGATTTACAGCTGGGCTACTGCAGCAAAAATTTGGGTTATAGGACAAAACGTGTTGGTTGAGGGGTTAGTCCCAGGTGTTGTGGTAGGGGGTGGTGTGGTGGAGTTCGTTCCAGCATATTGCGTCGCCCC
>QWCL01000364.1_pt1 | contig 27034 bp, 22 predicted proteins | sample 1972551 | NCBI WGS metagenome assembly QWCL01 (sample SAMN09866709, study PRJNA288562) | Human oral metagenome isolate term2_saliva, whole genome shotgun sequencing... | isolation source: mouth | host: Homo sapiens | place: USA: California
TGATCCAGTAGTACATTATGGAAGAAATATAGAACGATGGAGACATCAACTTACATACGCAGGAAATAATCAAAAAAATCTAGACTGGAAAGTTGATTTATCTATTTATAATCAGAAAGAATTTGATAAAACGATTTCATCCACCGCTATCTTTTCTCCCTATGAAGGCAAAAATACGTTGCATTATATTGATGATGTGAAGCACCGTGAATGGAAATTAAATGCTACTTTAAATCAACAAGCAGGTAACCATCATTTTTTATCCTACCGAGTGGGCTATAGTGAAGAGAACGGATCAGGTAGTCGGTTGAAAAGTGCGAAATCTATATATACAAGATATATAAATCCATGGGACTTTGATAAAAATCTTCATAGTGATAAAGGTGTTGGTGAGCCTAGTTCCAAAGTCTATGATTATGCATTGTATCGTGATGAAGCAGATATACCACAATATGATCAGGCTTATGAATTATATGGGTATAAAAATCATCAAGGGAAGGCGGTCATTCCTAGCTATACCTATCAGGATTATACCAATGATGTAGAAGATGAAGATAGAATCCATACATTTGCAGAAGAATTGCGTGCTGAAAATGAAAGTCTACGAACACCTAATGAGGATGGTGATTTGCCAGATGATGATATTATTATGCGTCGATACTATGATGCAAAAACGTTAAAATGGCATGGGAAAACATTTACAGAAGAGGGAACAAGTCGTAGAAATCGTCAGACTATTGGTACTTCAAATATTAGAAAAATGAACATTGCCATTTCAGATTTTTGGCAGTTAAATAAGAATACCTTCTTCACACCTATCCTTCGATGGGACAATAGTAATTTATTCGGTAATACAGTGACATTTAATTTAGGGCTAACTCATTATGTACATGGAAATAGAAACTATCGAATCAAAACCAATGTGGGAACTGCTTATACAGAACCAGGTATGGGGGAATTATACTATAACTGGGAAATGTATGCAGGGATGCCATATGATTTTGGTGTTGGTAAGTTAGGTTATTATTGGATTGGCAATCCTAATTTAAAACCAGAAAAATCTATCAATGTAGACCTTGGTTTTGAATATGATACGAAACGATTACACAGTCGTATGATGGTGTTCCATAATGATATAAAAAATTATATGACAACCTATTTTACCGGGAAGTTGATGAATTTTAATCCAGATGCAGGTAAGAATACGTGGATGATGCCTCCAGATATGATTTATAGCTTTAAAAATATAGGGAAAGCTGAAATTACAGGCGTAGAAGGAGAAATAAAATATGCCCTCAACACTAACCTTTCTACACGACTTGGCTATACCTATTTACATGCTCGTAATATCAGTGACCCAACGATGCCGGCACAGTTATTAAATAAACCTGTACATAAAATCGATATAGGATTGCAGTATGAAAATAAAAAATCTGGTTGGCAAGCATCTCTTTGGGGAGATTACTATATTCATATGTTAGATAGTAATACTATTGCTAATAATGGTAACTATGTACATAATGATTTGGGCAATGGCGATTCACAATACGCTTTTGCAGAAAAAGGGAAACAAACCTACGAAAGTAAAAGTTTTGCTATTTGGAATGCTATGATCCAAAAGAAAATAGCAAAAGATTCCCTTGCCTACATAGGTGTTGATAATATCTTTAATCATCGTGATGATGCCCAAGCTTATCAAGAGCGAATGTATAAAGTAGGTTTACACATGAAATTTGGGGCGGATAGTAGTGAACGTAGCTACCAAGGAATTACAAGGTTATCACAGAAAGCTTCTAATACGCCGTTGAATTGGTTCATCCGTCAAGAATCTATCCAAGAACCTCTTACATTTTACGGGTCCTATCATGGTGCGTGGAGTAATTTTACAGGTAAAGAAAAACCTACAGAGGCTAGAGTGACAGCAACAAGTACCATTGGAGATGCATATAAAAATTATTTAGAAAAGGCTAATCATGGTTATAGTTCCTCAGTACAGGTAGGAGTGAAAGGAACTGTGACTAAAGATACCTCGATAGATGTTGCGGTAGAGACTAAATCATATAAGGGAAAAGAACAGTCAATTGATGCTGGAACGCATGCAGGCATACAATCAGTAACGGTAAAACGATTAGAAGTCAATCATCATAAGAATGACTGGAAATGGTCGGTTGGTCGTTTATATGAAGCCCTTGGCATGACTGGATACTGGTTTAATGATTCCTATGATGGTGTGAGAGCCATATGGTCAAGCCCGATGACAGAAGTACGAATGGGATATGGAGATTTCCGTCGTAGTACGGGTATTACCGATTCTGCTTATACACATGCTGTTAAAACATCATTTAGTAGACCACCAACAAAAGATGAATGGTTAGGACAAGGTTCATTTGATAAGGCGGGCTTAACAGGAGAGTATGCAGATGGTAGTGTGCATGTAAATAATTTTAAAACGCTACGGGATAAACTAGAAGCAGCTCAATCTCCAGAAGAGGAAAAAGCAGTTATAGATACATATATGAAGGTCATTGAAAAAGATGACCCTAAATTGTATGAAAAATTACATGATCGAAGTGGTCAATACTATATGAATAGTTTCATATGGAGGAAAGTGACTGTTACTAATACGGCTGGTCAAGTTGTAGGTGAATATATGACTACGGACTTGCCACAAGTATATACTAAGAGCGCTTCTAATGATACAGCATTGTTAGAAAAAGATGCTACAAAAGCTTGGGATGTAACAATGCAAGTAGGAGAAAATAAAGAGGATTGGTCCAGGTATGTATCTAATTCTGGTTTGTTAAAGGATGGTTCCTATAAATTACATTCAGATTTTTATGGATATGGAACCTATTTAGGAAATGATGTGCTAGAGGATTTGGGAACGACGAATCGTGGTAGACGGTACGGTGGAATCATTTCATCTAAGTTTGATGCTTTCAAGTTTGTTCGTATGACACAAGAGGAAGCGAAAGCAAAAGCAATTACATCGCTTTGGAATAAAGATACAGCATGGATGACATTGACTAAGAAACTACCTAATGGGTCTAGAGCGACTGGATTCGTGAAAAGTAATATTTCCCCATTAGCTAAACGGGTCTTATTGTTGTTAGCGAGTGAGCTTTGGAAACCAGAGAATAATAGTTCACTTCCTTTACACTTATTGGAACAAGAAGGGTACCGTGTTCCTATTGTTGGTAATGTACTTGTTCAAGATACGATTCCATCTGTTAATAAAGCGTTCTTTACACAACTCAAACATCAAATAAATAATCACTGGGGTGTACAAGCTTGGTATATGCGATCAATACAGGATTCGATTCATACATTGCAGTATGCGAATACTTCTGGAAATGATGTATATCAATATAATCAGATAGCTAATGTGATCGGAGTAGGACTAGTATGGAAGCCATCTGATACGTTAACTGTGTCAGGAGATATAGGGCAAAATAGAACATCTTTTGGTAAATATTTAAATGGTGAAAATCAATACACCTATGATAATAGTGTTATTACTTCTAAAGGTAGACGCATTGGTTCATATCCTAAATTCTGGACGATTCGGTTAGATGTGGGGCATCCAGAACAGAAACATGTTGGTTCCTGGAATGCATATGCAGACTATAAATACTTTGAGCATGGATCATTTATCGGTGGTAATGGAACTAATTCATTGCCAGATCGTTATTTAGATGGTGTACAAAGCTTTACTGTAGGAGGTAGATATACACCAGTGCAGAATGTTAATGTATATGCATCTTATACATTTAATGCAAAAGGTATTCATAGTAGAGATACTTTATACGGAGGAGAAAAATTTGACTTAGGTGATTATACTAAGATAGCTGTCGAATATAAATTCTAGTGGATATATTAAAAAGCCATACCTCATCTGAATTATCAGATTGAGTATGGCTTTTGTTTGTAAAATGAATTAATAGTACCATAAATTATCTCGAATAGTATATGTCCAACCTATTCTATGCATCATGTATTCAAATATTTTATGGCGTGGGAGTACAAGAGTTTATACAATGTATAGTTTTTAATAAAAATTGTTAGGGCCGTATTCAATTGACCACCTATAAATAGGTACGGTATAATAAAGATAATATATCATTTGTATTTCATAAGGGGGAAGTGCGATGCTAAAAAAATGTTTAGTCGGTTGCCTAGCGGTAAGTTCCTTGCTGTTCACGGGGGTACATGCATACGATTACAGCGAGTATGAGCAAAATTTAGTGAACAGAATGTCTGGAGAATGGAAGACTCTAGATGGTCAAGTTGTTTTCAACATCCAAAATGGATACATTAATGGGGCCCAAGTATTAGATGTTACGAAATTAGCAGGTTATAGCAAGTTTGGTAGTGGGGAGTTAATTATACATGAAGCGGCAGGAAATCGTGCATTACCTGTGGGATTTACTATTTTAGGGAATAGTATGGATCGAATTGTGTATAATGGTCAGGCTCTGTTTAAACAAATACCAGGACCATACTCTGAAAGTGTTAAAGGAATACATATCGGCTCTACAAAGGATGAAGTATTACAAACATTTGGTAATCCAACAAAAATGAGTACCTATGAAACCCATTATAATGATATTTGGCAATACTCGAATTATAAAATGTGGATTAGACTTGGTGGAGGTACTGTTACATCTGTGACTATGTTTAAGGGGAGTCCGCTCCAATTTGATACATCTGGATTGAGTTATGATGACGGTAAAGCTGAATTTATGAGAGTGTATAATATTCCGAATCGTGGAGAGGTGGCTAAGAAGGTACTACCAACTGGTGAATATATTGCATATAATATTCAAGCAGGTCTTGTGGAAATTACCTTAGATCCTATGCCTTGATAGGGTCAAAGAATAAAATTGGAAGTTAAAACAAGCTTGACATATTGTTCTATTATATGTGCATAGGATAAAATGAATATATATTTACTAGGCATTATAGGGTTAGCGCAATTATCCTAGGTGTAGAAAAGAGAAGGTATTTTATGAAATCGTTATGTAAACTATTACTTTTCACCATGGTGGTATGGTTAGGTGCACTATCACTAACTCCAGTAGAAGCTAGTGTGGCTTATGACCCTGAGTATGTACGCATTTATCGTCAAGGAACATCGGTTTTCTACTTGAATAAACGATCCATAGCTATTGAAAACTATAACCCACCATACTATCGTTTATCTGTTACAACTCGTACTGAATATGATCCTAGCTTGAGACTACCAGAGAGCACACAAGATGGTTCTCGATTAGTGTTTGACTATGATTATGATAATAAAACGATTAGCTTAGTAGGGGGTAGAAGAGGAAATCGGACTATAGATGTATCAAATGATGAAGATTGGCAGTACCCAGCAGAAGCGAAACCCGTAGCTCTTGCAGCATTCTGTGTAGTTTATGGTATTCCATTTTATAAATACAAGTCATATAACTTATTGTATGTATAGATAATAAGCTACAAAAAACTAAAATATGACAATATTTAATAAAATAGAGGAATGTTGATCAACATGTGTCAACATTCCTCTGTTTTTATACTTGTAATAAAGAAAATAAGTCTTCTTTTTGCAATACTTAAAATGTGTAGAATTAATAGATGTAGTATTAATAGATGTAGTATCCATCAATATAATATGGCCAACCAATGTTGTTGATTGTGTATAGGAAAATTTTGTTACCAGGGCTTACTACGGAACTATTTCCTCTCATTGTATTAGTGTAATAGCGCCACATATCTGTTTTAAACTTGACAAAGTTCCAGGTTAATACTTCTTTTACTCGTCCATTTTGTACTCGTTTTACAGATACAGACATCCAAGGACCAGTTTTAGATTTACCATACGAAATGGTATCATCCATAATATAGGTATCCATGTTTTCGTACCGGTCGTAGCTTACCCAAACATCAGTTGCATTTACTGGTGTTTGAATACAGAAAAATAAAAATAGAGCAAAGCTGGAAGAGAGTAAGGCCTTAGTCATTCGTTTCATAAAGTACTCCTTTTGAGTTAGTATAGGCAAGATTTATAAGATTATATATATTATTTATTTTAACATAAATAGTAATAAACACGAATAGACTATAATAAAAACCACGTACATCAGTGATACTACTGATATGCGTGGTTTTCTTATAGCTAAAGATATGTGTTTACTATTAGTTAGGGAAAATATATCCATCGATAGCATCGGCTTGTGTAATTTTGCTGTTTACGATGTAAGGCTGTTCTACACCGTGGAAGTTACGAGTGCCGATTATACCAAGTATGCTCTAATAATGGCGTAGTAGAGGAGTACTCAGTAGGTAATCCGAATGGTGACATATCTGCTACACAACAAATCATTAGATCACGAGCTAATACAAAATCGTTACCTTGTAATGCTTTGTCATGATAAGAAATATAGCCTGTAGCAGATACGGTATATCCTTTATACTTTTCAATGTGATTAGATACTTTTAAAATAGTATCGTAATAATTTCTAGATGTTAATGTAATGTGTCGATGCGTATCATCGATACCATCACCAATATTTTTATAATCGTTCGTTGGAACTGGTTCTTTGGTAATGGAAATAACTTGATCTACCGGTTCTTCTGCTGGTAATGCAAAGGCTTGGGCATGGAAGATGGATGGACTTAATAGTAAAGTACATAATCCGTATAGGATAGCATTTCGATAAGAAGAGCCATAGGATTTACGGAATATGTTTTTGCTCGCTTTAATCGTGCTCCATAATAGTAATAATGTCAAGGCCCATAGTAAAGCGATGATATAGGAATTAGGGGCAATTAAGCGATAGATGGAGCCTGTTGTTAATAAATATAACAAGGACAGGCTGCAGCTAGCAGAGGCTACGACTTCTACCGCTGCGTGGATGTTAATTGTAGGAATGTATTTCATAGTGCATAACCTCCTATGATCGAAAATAGTATACATATAATCGTTGTTCCCAGAATAATGGAAATACTATATACTTTCACAAAGGAATTAGGGAACAGATTTCGTAATAAGACGTAGTTTTTAATGTCTAATAAAGGTCCAAACAGTAAGAATGCCAAGATTCCTGGTAAAGGAATGACGTTCATAAAAGACCGGGCGATAATGGCATCTGCAGTAGAGCAGATGGATACGCAAAAGGCGAGTGCCATCATGCCGAAGATGACTAAAATGGAGCCAGATAAGGATATATCTTGCAACCATTGTTTAGGTAAAAATAATTGTAACCCACTACTTAGTATAGACCCAATTATGATAAAGGGCAATAGGCGTAAGGTTTCTTCTTGTAATCTTCCGAAAAATCCTATGTCTTTTGACAGTGATTTTACTAGAGTTAATTGTTTCCATGGAGGGAATGCATCAGTACGACCGTAGATACGAGAGCCACAATATTGGCTTACAATAAAAGCTAGCAAAATTCCTAGTACAGGTCGTCCCCAGAGTATCGTAGGTTCTTTTGGGAACGCATAATACGTGGAGAGTAGTACAATGGGATTTAGCAAAGGACTAATCATCGTAAAGAATAGGCTAACTTTCGGTTCCATACCTTGCCGTGTTAGGCTGCGTAAGATAGGGATTACCGCGCAATCACAGAGTGGCATAGTACAAGCCATGATAATAGCTAGTATATAGGCAAATATAGGAGACCGATGTAAATATTTTTCAATGCGATAGGGAGAGGCATATTGTTCTACGATGACGGAAATACCAGTCCCTAAGAGCAAGAATGGTATCATCTGTAATAAGATGGCCGTGGTCATAGCTACCCAATTAGGCTGTTCATAAAACATATATCCCAAGGCTAACAGGATAGGAATGATTGTATATTGTTTCCATCCAGGTTTAGACATTTGTATGGGTTTAGTGATAGGCCATTGCTTAACATCTTGGCAGGCAATCCAAGTACTATTAGGAGCTAATTCAGTATACTCTTTAGCCTTTTCTTGCGTAGTGTTGCCCAGTATGACTGTATCGCTATAGCGAATTTGTGAAAGGGGAATTTCCCCTAAATACGGTAATTGTGACTCCACCCATTCAGGATGGGTTACATAATAGACATGTTTAATAGTTAGCATATCTCCTAAGGGAGAGCGGAGAAAAAGTGTTTCAAAATGTTCTAGGGATCCCATTCCATTCCATTCGATCCAAAGTTCACGATACTGATGGTCTTGTAATATTTGTTGACAAGTGGAGATAGTGTTCTTGGGATCATCGTCGATGGAGAAAGTATGCACTCTTTCGTTGGAAAGAGCAGGACTTTGTAAGCCCTGCTCAAATTGAAAGAGAAGAACATTTGAAATTTTATGACTTTCGATACCAGCTGTGATGGCACTTGTCTTTCCTGAACCGAGAAAGCCCATCACTACATAGGTGGGAATAGTTTGCATAAGTTCTATATTGTTCCGTTAATAAAAGACTGTAACGCATCATTGTTCAAAGATGGACCAATGATGGTTAAATATGAATCATGTAACGTGGTAGGAGTAATCTCTAAACCAGTTCCATTGTATTGTACCAAAGCTTGTCCACCTGTAGAAAGAGGGATGCAACCTTTTAAGCGTAATATATGGCCGGTTGTATTCGTTTCAATGAGAGCTTTCAAATGATGTTGCCACTCATCGATGGTGCGGGGTAAGGTACACTCCACGGTACATGTCAAGAAAGCATCTTTGGCTTGTGCATGATGAGCGATGTGATCATGATGGGGAATCTCAGGATGATTCCGGGCTGTATGATGACCTTTATGGTTTTCAATGTTCTTGTTAGGAGATAAGGCCGACACGGCTTGTTCTCGTGGATACATTGAAATATATTTTGAAAGGGTAATCTCATTCCAAGGCAATATATATATAGGAGCTGCTGGGTTTAAGAGACGAATAATTTCTAAGGTGTTTTGTAGCAAATCTTCATCTTCTTGGTGGCTAATAAATACTTGGCTAGAGTAAGCAATTTGATCTTTAAAGAAGACACCAAAGTTTTTATAATACATAGGCGCCCGCATAGCATCCACAATGGACACACAACCGGTGAGCTCAATGCGTTTTGCAATAGATGAATCTTTGCAAATAGCTAGAATATCTGATAGTTGACTGACTCCTGATGGTTCAATAATAATATAATCCACATCTTGGGTGTCTAAAATATCTACTAAAGCTCTACGAAAATCGCCGGCTAAGCTACAACAAATGCATCCAGATGTGAGCTCGCGAACAGTATAGCCTTTTTCCCGGAGGATAGCTCCATCTAAATTGACTTGACCAAAATCGTTTTCTAAGATTAAAACTCTTGTTGGATCTGGTAATTCTTGTATGAGTTGCTGAATAAAGGTTGTTTTCCCAGCACCTAAAAAACCAGAGACGATATAGACTTTTACTTTATGAGAGCTTAAGTTTTGTTTAGCTCTAGTAAAAGCACGACTGATTAGCTTAATCATACATTTCACCTCCAATGTGTATAATGCTATATATAATAAAATGAAAGTTCTTGCATGAATAGTATACTCTCTTTTAGTCAGCTATGCATGAATGATTGAGCATTTCAGTCTGTGTAACTTACAGCTATTATCAAAATACATGATAAATGATAAAAAATCGAAAAAAATAGAAAAAGGATATTGATTTATTTCGATTTATCTGTTATAATGAAAACACGATGTGGGAACACATCAGTGTATTGTCAATTTATAAATAGTATATGAGGTATAAAAATATGAATCAAAAAGTAGCACAAGCTCTTAACGAACAAGTAATTTTCGAATTTAATGCAGCATCCACATACTTAGCTCTTTCCTTAGCTATGGCTGATGCTAACTTCAAAGGTTTCTCCGCATGGTTACGTGCACAATACCAAGAAGAAGTAACTCACGCTTTCAAATTCATTGATTACTTACAAAGCAACAACGAAAAAGTAACACTAGGTGATGTAAAAAACACAGCATCTACATTGACTAATCCTTTAGAAGTAGCAAAAGCTGTATTAGCTCATGAACAAATGATTACTGGCAAAATCCACAACTTGTATGCATTAGCATTAGAAGAAAAAGATTATGCTACAGTATCTTTCTTGAACTGGTTCGTAGAAGAACAAGTAGAAGAAGAAGCGAATGCAACTGACCTAGTAGATCAATTCACATTTGCACAAGATAGCCGTTCTGCACAATTATTCTTGGACTCCAAATTAGGCAGCCGTCAATAATTGCTACACTCGCTCTTACAGTGAAGTGAGAACTTCATATCAAACCTATTACACATAAAAAAACACACACAAACATAACAAACACACATAATACAAAACCTAACACACAACACATATAACACATATAACTAAACAAAATAATGATATTTGTAAGAGTGATGTTGTTTGCTAGAATATACAATAGGTAGCCTTTCTAATAGAGGGGCTACTTATTTTTATTGTGCCATCGATGTGGGGCGTTACTCGTATACGAATAGGAGCCTACAATTTTTTTTAAATAAAAAAGTCAAAAAGTCAAAAAAGTATTTGACAAAGGTCAAAAAGTCAGATATACTTTAACCATAGAAAAGAACAAAAAGTCAAAAAGTGGTTGTCTCATTCATCATAAGAAGGAACTTAATTCTTTTAAAAAGTCTAGTTGTGATGATGGTACATCATGAATTAAAGAAATGAGGATATACTATGAGTATTTTAGCAGATAAAATTGAACAATTTATATTGACGAAATTGTTAGAGGAGCAGGAAGGTATTACGCTTAGGAGAAATGAACTAGCGGAGGCTTTGGATTGTGCACCATCACAAATTAGTTATGTGTTGAGTACACGTTTTTCTAATGATCGAGGGTTCCTTGTTCAGTCTAGACGTGGACTAGGTGGATTTATCACAATTACTAGAGTTATGGAACCAGTGAGAAAACAAGTCTTGATTCCTTTAGAACAATCTCCACAACGTAATGAAGATGAACCTGCCATTACAATTGGTCACATTGATCAAGTATTATTTCAACATATGAAAGAAGCGCGTATTACAAAACGTGAAGCAGCGATGTTGCATGAAGCATTTGTTAGAATTTTACAAGATGTACCAGTGGAACGTAGAAAAGAAGCAGCGGAGCGTTTTTATCAAGCCATTATGAACATCATAAATGAGGAGGTGTAGACTATGAAATGTGATTCTTGTGGTAAAGAAAATGCAAACATTCATATGACATCTATTGTGAATGGAGCAAAAGAGGAGCATCATTATTGCCAACAATGTGCGAATCAAAAAGAGCAGGGAGGTGGAACCATGTTTTCCTCTATGTTTGATGATAGCTTTTTTAATAATCAATTTTTTGCCAATGTTATGTATCCTCAAAGTGCATTGGGGAATAGCAAACAGATTACTTGCCCACAATGTGGCATGACTATATCGGCGTTTAATCATCAAGGTCGATTAGGTTGTGATAGATGCTACGAAGCGTTTCGAGCGCACTTAGTTCCCTTAATTAAGCGTATTCAAGGATCTATTTCTTATGAAGGTCGCATTCCTCAACGAGGAGCGGCAGATTTGAAAGTAGAGCAAACTATTAAGCAATTACGAAATGAGCTAATTCAGGCGGTAAAGGAAGAGCAATTTGAAAGAGCTGCACAAATTCGTGATGAAATTAAGTCGTTAGAACAGTCTAAAGAATCAAATTAAGGAGGGTCTATGTTACACACTATTTTAGATGAGGCGTTGTCGCCTTGGATGAAAGAAACCGGCTTAGATCATCGCATTGTTTTATCTAGTCGCATTCGACTAGCAAGAAACTTTAAAGGAGTATCCTTTACAAATCGGGGAGATCTCAATGATTTAACTAAGGTTGATGGGTATATGCGGTCTATGGTTGCCCCTTTACAAACATCCTATGGTAAAAGCTTTTCAAAAATTAACTTGGCATCATTAAGCCCTATGGAACGAGATGTGCTAGTAGAAAAACACTTAATTTCTCCTAATTTGGCGACCCAGAGTCAAGAACGAAGTGTCATCATTTCTGAAGATTCTCGTATTGCCATTATGGTGAATGAAGAAGATCATTTGCGGATTCAGTCCATGGAATTAGGATTACAATTAGAAAAAGCCTATGAACGAGCGGTAGCTATTGATGATGTGATAGAAAGTAAATACGATTATGCGTTTTCAAAAGACTTTGGATACTTAACTGCCTGTCCTACCAATGTAGGAACGGGGATGAGAGCATCTGTGATGGTTCATGTTCCAGCGTTATCAATGACGGGCAAATTACAGCGTATTATTCGTAGTATTATCCGCATGGGCTATTCTGTACGAGGTCTCTATGGTGAAGGATCTGAGGGATTAGGCCATGTATATCAAATCTCTAATCAGCAAACGATGGGAATCAGTGAACAGGCAACGATTGACCAACTTTCACAGATTGTACAAGGTGTTGTAAAAGAGGAAGAAAAAGCACGGTCTGAATTATGGACTACAGATAAAGAAGGCATAGAAGATAAGGTGTGGAGGTCCTATGGAATTTTGACCCATGCACGCCGTATTTCAGGAGAAGAAGCCTTGGCCTTATTGAGTGATGTGCAGTTAGGCATAGATATGAAATTAATAGATGTGACCATGAACTTTCACGAAATGCTAGTCATTACAAGACCAAATTTTCTGGCCAAATTAGTGGGGAAAGAGTCGATGGGCTCGCAAGAACGTGATAGTCAAAGGGCACAAGTAATACAAGATACCTTGTTACGAGGTTCAAAAGGAGGAAGAAAATGATAGAAAGATATACAGAAGGGGCAAAACGTGCGTTAGCAATTGCCCAAGAAAAAGCAGTTGAATATAAACATAATTATGTAGGAACAGAGCATTTGTTGCTAGGCCTTGTGGAAGAAGAAAAATCAGTGTCTGCACGTGCGTTGCTAGCCTTAGGAATAGAAGGTAAGGCATTGGAACAAGAAGTGATTCGTGCAGTTGGTAAAGGTACGCATAGTGGAGGTCAATTACAAATGACACCGCGTACGAAACATGTATTGGATTTAGCGCAACAAGCCGCTAATGGTCGTGGACATAACTACATCGGTACAGAGCATATTTTATTAGGCCTATTGTACGATGGTGGTGGGGTAGCCATGCAATTATTGGCAGCAAAAGGAATTCGTCCAGAAGATGTGGTAGAAAAAGTAAATGCTATTGTAGGTGGAGAAGAACCAAGTTCTAATCCAACACAAGGTACAGCTAGTGATTTAGGCGAAATTTCTGACTATGCTATAGATCTTAATGAAAGTGCAAAACAAGGCAAAATTGATCCTGTCATTGGTCGTGATACAGAAATTCAACGGGTGATTCAGATTTTAAGCCGCCGCACGAAAAATAATCCAGTTCTTATCGGAGAACCTGGGGTAGGTAAAACAGCCATTGCAGAGGGATTAGCACAACGCATTGTCAGTGGTGATGTGCCGGATGTATTACGAGATAAGCGTATTATTTCTGTAAGCTTGAGTTCCATGTTAGCAGGAGCTAAATATCGCGGAGAATTTGAAGAACGCTTGAAAAAAGTGATGGATGAAGTGCAAGCTCATGATGACATGATTGTATTTATTGATGAAATTCACACTTTGATTGGAGCAGGTGCTACAGAAGGAGCTATGGATGCAGCGAATATCTTGAAGCCAGCCTTAGCACGTGGCAATTTCCAAGTGATTGGAGCTACTACATTAGATGAATATAAAAAGCATATTGAAAAAGATGCTGCTTTAGAACGCCGTTTCCAACCGGTACAAGTGGGAGAGCCGAGCGAAGAAGATGCTTTATCTATTTTGAAGGGCTTACGTGATCGCTACGAAGCATTTCATAAGGTACAAATTACAGATGAAGCCTTGGCAGCAGCTGTACATTTATCAAGTCGTTATATTGCAGATCGATTCTTGCCAGATAAAGCAATCGATGTCATGGATGAAGCAGCATCGAAAGTGCGTATGGCTGTGTTTACGGCAACTCCAGATGTGAAAGCCTTAGAAGATGAGTTAGTGCAAGTACAAAAAGAAAAAGAAGCAGCTGTGACAGCCCAAGATTTTGAACGAGCAGCTACACTTCGTGATAAAGAAAAAGAATTAGAATCTGACATTGCATCAAAACAAGAAGATAGCAAAAAAGACAGCGAATCCAAGCTAGTAGTGACAGAGTCTGAAATAGCCGCTGTTGTTTCTGAATGGAGTGGTATCCCTGTATCACGAGTGGCAGAAGAAGAATCGGAACGCTTATTGCGCTTGGAAGAAGAATTGCATCAACGTGTCATCGGTCAAGACGAAGCTGTCGTAGCTGTATCGAAAGCGGTACGCCGTGCAAGAGCTGGATTAAAAGATCCAAAACGTCCAATTGGTTCTTTCCTATTCTTAGGCCCTACTGGGGTTGGTAAAACAGAATTAGCTAGATCCTTAGCATCCAATTTATTTGGCGATGAAAATGCTATGATTCGTATCGACATGTCGGAATATATGGAAAAACATGCGGTGAGCCGTTTAGTGGGAGCGCCTCCAGGCTATGTAGGATATGATGAAGGAGGTCAATTAACTGAGGCTGTTCGTCGTCGCCCATATAGTGTGGTTCTCTTTGATGAAGTGGAAAAAGCGCATCCAGACTTCTTTAATATCTTATTACAAGTCTTGGATGATGGACGTTTGACAGATAATCAAGGTCGTACAGTCGATTTCAGAAATACAGTGATTATTATGACAAGTAACTTAGGAGCGAAGTATCTTAAAGAAGATACGGCAGCTATGGGATTCTTAGCAGCTAAGGGAGAAGAAGAAAGTGGAAAAGATAAAGCGTCCATGAAAAAAGATGTGCTCCAAGCTGTGAAATCTCATTTCCGTCCAGAGTTTTTAAATCGTATTGATGAAATGATTGTCTTCCATGCTCTAGAAACAGAACAATTGCAAAGTATTGTACGTATTTTATTGCAATCTGTGACAACACGATTACATGAACAAGGTATGGAACTAGAAGTATCTGATGAAGCTATGAATAAAATCGTAGCAGAAGGAACTGACTTTGCTATGGGGGCAAGACCTTTGAAACGAGCTATCCAACGGTTAGTAGAAGATCCAATTTCTGATGCTATCTTAGAAGGTAAAGCAGGAGAAGGTAAAACAATTCATGTAGTAGTAGAAAATGATGATATTGCGATTACTGTAAAGTAAAATAAGAAACGAGCTATACTTAGTTGTTATGAAGGCAACTGGGTATAGCTCTTTTATAATGACTTATATTTATTTTACAGAACTCTGTTTTTCTTATACACTATAGGATAGGTATGTTCTTAATTTAAGTATGAGGTATAGATATGAAAGAGATTATATTAGTTACATCTTTTGGCTCTACTGTAGACAGCGCAAGAGAAAATCAAATTTTCCCAGTCGTAGATGCCATTCGTAAAGCAAATCCGAGTCATGAAGTACGGTTAGCCTTTACATCACGTATTGTTATTAAGCGTTTGAAAGATAGAAATATTATATTCCAAAATGAAATTGAGGCTATGGAAGCGATTGTAGAAGAAGGCTATGAGCGCATTATTGTGCAGCCTACACATTTAGTAGGTGGTGCAGAGTTCGATAAGCTTCGTAAAAATATTATGGCTTTCAAAGGACAAGGCTCTGTACAAGAAATCGTATTTGGCAGACCTCTTTTGTATTTCATGGGACAAGAGGAGGAAGTACCAGACGATTACCAAATCTTGATTGATCGCTTTATTAAGGCCTTACAGGTTCCTGTAACAGAAGATTTACTCTTAGTAGGTCATGGTGGATTTAATGTAGGGAATGCATCATACGCAGCGCTACAATTGAAATTACAATATGAAGGTTTACGTAATACATCCATTGCTACATTGGAAAATTTCCCAACACCTGAAGATATTTTAGAACGATGGGAACGTGAAGGTCACGAACCCAAGAAAGTACATTTACATCCCTTATTATTAGTCTGTGGTGACCATGCATTGAATGATTTATTCGGAGAGGAAGAAGATAGTTTACTTTCTGAATTAACAAAAGCAGGCTATGAAGTGGTACAATACGAAAAAGGTCTTGGTGAATATGCCGAAATTCAAGACATCTATGTAGAACACTTAGCAGATGCTATGCGAGGTTTATACCAAAGACGATTATAAAATTATAAATCATGCATGTCGGTGGTTGTGCGACTTAATAAGAGAAATACTTGGTGGTGTCGTGTACATTCATAGCAAGTCATGATATACTAATTAATTATAGTAGTTTGGAGTTAGTGATTCTTACTAGTTCAATGTTGATATATAAAAGAGGTGTCCTGATGAAAGGTAAATTATATGGTATTGGTGTAGGTCCTGGGGACTCTGAGTTGATGACTGTAAAAGCTGCTCGCATTGTTGGAGAAGCAGATGTCATTATTACACCGAAAACAGAAAAAAAAGATGGCTCTGTAGCCTTACATATTGCAGAACCATATATTCAAGAACATACAGAAATCGTACCTGTTGTATTCCCAATGGTATTGGATGATAATGAACAATCTAAAGGTTGGGAAGAAGCACGTAGAATCATTACTGGATTACTAGAAGAAGGTAAAAAAGTTGTATTCTTAACATTGGGAGATCCAATGTTCTACAGTACATATATGTATGTATATCGTTTAGTAGAATCTGCTGGTTTTGATATTGAAACTATTCCAGGTGTTACTGCATTTTGTGCAATCGGATCCCACTTGGGGTACCCAATTGTAGAAAAAGAAGAAGTATTAGCGATTATTCCAGCTACAGCACCAAAAGAAAAAATTGATGCTGTACTTGCCGTAGCTGATGATGCAGTCATTATGAAAGTGTATCGAAATTTCTCTGAAGTGCAAGAAACACTTCGCAAACATGATATGGCAGAAGAGGCTGTGATGATTTCTCGCGTGGGACTACCAGAGGAAGAAGTGTATCGTAATGTAGATGCTTTGCCATCTGATACAAAATTAAACTATTTATCTACAATTTTGGCGAAACGTAAAGATCGCTAAGAGGTATTTTATGAACACTGTACAACGACCAAGAATTGTTATAGCAGGCACCAACTCTGGTGTTGGAAAAACAACCATTGTAGCAGGGCTATTGGCGGCTTTGACAGAACAGGGCAAAGCGGTACAGGCATTTAAAGTAGGCCCAGATTATATTGATCCGGGTTTTCATAAAATTGCTAGTCAACGAGAATGCTATAATTTAGATACCTGGCTTGTGCCACCACATAAGTTGATTCCCTTTTTTGTGGGGCAAGCGGAGACTGCTGATATTTCTATTATAGAAGGTGTAATGGGTCTTTATGATGGGGGACGTGAAGGCGTTAGTTCCACTGCGCAAGTTGCCAAGGATTTAAAAGCTCCGGTGGTGTTAGTTATCGATTGTAAGGCTATGGGAGAAAGTGCGGCAGCCATTGCTAAAGGCTTTCGTGATTATGACCCAGAGGTACAATTTGGTGGGGTTATCTTAAACCGATTAGGATCGGATAATCATGAACATATGATACGGACGGCGATGAAGAAATTAGGGGTTCCTGTACTAGGTGCCATTCGTCGTGATGAGCGCATGCAATCACCAGAACGTCATTTAGGATTGACACCAGTGACAGAAGTTGATCCCACAGAGGCTATTGCTACTATTCGTGAAGCTGTGAAAGTCATGGTGAATTTAGATGCCTTAGTAGAGTTAGCTCAAAGTGCGGCGGACTTGTCTGTGGAAACTGAGGAGGTAGTAGAGGCTATAGAAAAACGCGCGCGCATTGGCATCGCCTTGGATGAAGCATTCTCCTTCTACTATCCAGCTAGCCTAGCAGCGTTAGAAGCAGAAGGGGCGGAGTTGCATTATTTTAGTCCTTTACAAGATGAATCCTTGCCAGATGTAGATGGGATCTTTTTTGGTGGTGGTTTTCCAGAGATGTTTTTATCTCAATTAGGGAATAATGAATCTATGAAAGATAGTATACGTAAGGCCAGTGAAAAAGGTATGCCAATCTATGCGGAATGCGGCGGTCTCATGTATATGACAGAAGCAGTGACTGATTTCGAAGGAAATACGTATCCTATGGTGGGGATTGTACCAGCTACCTGTGAAATGCAGCAAAGCTTACAACGTGTAGGTTATGTAAGTGCTACTATGTTGGAGCCAAGTATTTTAGGGTCTGTGAAAGATACTTTACAGGGACATGAGTTTCATTTTTCTACTATGACACCTACACAAAGTCCATTTCCTTGGGCCTTTGAGTTAGTAGGAGGGCGTAAGCCTAAGGCCTATCAAGGGGGATACTCCTATAAAAATATTTTAGCCTCTTATTTGCATATAAATTTTTCAGGTAGTGAGGCAGCGGCTAGAGCTTTTGTAGATTCTTGTGAGACTTATGGACAAGGTAAATCTTGAGGGATACTATAAGAAATATAAATGCAAGAATAATTTGCGTTTTAAGTATAATAGAGGGGTAGAAAAAGATTGACAATTTTTCTGCTCCTGTGTATACTAATATCATTGACGAGCCGGAGTGGCGGAATGGCAGACGCACTTGACTCAAAATCAAGCGGGTAACACCGTGTGGGTTCAAGTCCCACCTCCGGCACCAAGGATTAGCAGATACTGTGTAAACAGTATCTGCTTTTTTATTTTTGATATATATTACTAGAAAGTTGGAGATATTTCTAGCTGTATATTGGACAGTAGTTTTTAATGTAAATATATAGCGTCAGTACATAATGTTACTATATATGATTAAAAGTGCTGATATATAAAGCATTATGAGTATTTTATATGACTTTTATAGTGGGAAATAATTGACGAATAGTGAAAAAATATATATTATAAATACAAATCAGGATGATAATCAATAGCAAAATATCAACTTTTGTTATACTTTGTAAAGAACGCCCATATTTTTGCGAAATGAAATAGTAAGAGAAAGGAGGAGCCCTAGGCCGGGCGAATATGAAAGATGGTCTATAAGAACGTATAGAATTAATAGAAACACCAGTAAGGGGGATACCTATGAATGAATACGATTATACATTAGACAAAACAGGTTTTTATAAGATCCTTTTTAGTACGTCGTTGACAGTAGCCAAAGAACAACTGCAAACGGCTTTAACACCGAAAAAGTTAGCAGGTGCGGTGGAGTATATGTGCATGCTTTGTACCTGTATGAATATGGCCATCAATCAAAATCAATTGGAGAGTGCTAAGTTTAATGATGGAATTGTAGAAGAGTATGTCAGTTTGGTGGATGTAATTATTCGCAATGAAGGAAGTATTAATTATGTGCAGGCTGTAAAGATCGATGAGTTATATATGAAGTCTGCTGATTTAGTTCGTTCTTTATTAGAAGGAGTAGCCTTGACAGAACAACTACGGGAGCTACAACGATCCTATCGGTATTGGAATATGAAACAAAGGATACAAAGTACGTATAAAACTTTGCTGCATTAGTCATAATAAGTATAGAATGCTAGGAAGTCTTCGTTGCGGGAGACTTCCTAGTATTTGTTTTGTGAGTATTCCATGAAGATGTTTTAAAAAGCGCAGTTCTTTTTGACTATTAAGTGCTAGTAGGCTATAATAATCTAGATACATAGTATTTAATTGAAATACTTTCCATATTTAAGGAGTTGAGATATTTGTTAGGTTTTATACAAAAGCTATTGGGCAATAAAAATGCAAAAGAAATTAAACGGATTCGGTCCATTGTTGAAGAAATTAATGGACTGGAACCGTCTTTGTTATCCTTAAGCGATACTTCTTTGCGAGCTAAAACAGAAGAATTCAAAGAAAGGTTGGCTAAAGGTGAAACATTAGATGATATTTTGCCAGAAGCATTTGCTGTAGTTCGTGAAGCATCTAAACGTGTATTGGGCATGCGTCATTTCGATGTGCAAATGATTGGTGGTATTGTATTACATCGTGGTAATATTGCAGAAATGCGTACAGGTGAAGGTAAAACTTTGGTAGCTACCTTACCAGTATATTTAAACGCTCTATCTGGTAAAGGTGTTCACGTAGTAACCGTTAATGATTATTTGGCTAAGCGTGACAGTGAGTGGATGGGACGTTTATATAATTTCCTAGGTTTATCTACTGGCTTAATCGTAGCTGGTTTAGATTACGATCAACGGAAACAATCCTATGGAGCAGATATCACGTATGGTACAAACAATGAGTTTGGTTTTGACTATTTACGTGACAACATGGTTATCCATGCAGATCAAATGGTACAACGCCCATTGAACTATGCTATTGTCGATGAAGTGGACTCTATCTTAATTGATGAAGCTCGTACGCCACTCATTATTTCTGGTCCAGGGGAACGCTCTACAGAACGCTATTATGAATTAGCGAAAATAGTGCCACACTTGGTGAAAGATGAAGATTACACTATTGATGAAAAACAAAAAACGATTGCCCCTACAGATGAAGGGATTGCAAAAGTTGAAAAAATGTTACACATCGAAAACTTATATGATTCCTCTAACTTAGAATTGAATCATTTGTTAAGTGCTTCTCTTCGTGCCTATGCTATGATGGAGCGAGATAAAGATTATGTCGTGAAAGATGGCGAGGTTGTTATTGTTGATGAATTTACTGGTCGTTTGATGTTCGGTCGTCGCTATTCCGATGGCTTACACCAAGCCATTGAGGCAAAAGAAGGCTTACGTGTAGAACGTGAAAGTCAAACATTAGCCTCTATTACTTTCCAGAACTATTTCCGTATGTATGAAAAATTGTCTGGTATGACTGGTACAGCGAAAACAGAAGAACAAGAATTTAATAACATTTACGGTTTGGAAGTTTACGAAATTCCGCCGAATAAAGTGTTGGCGCGTATTGATATGCCTGATTTAATCTTTAAAACAAAAGAGGCTAAATATCGTGCTGTAGTTCGTGATGTAGTGGAACGTCATAAAACAGGTCAACCAATCTTGGTGGGTACTACTTCCATTACGCAATCTGAAATGCTTAGTGATATGTTGACGAAAGCTGGCGTACCACATAATGTATTGAATGCGAAACATCATGAAAAAGAAGCGGAAATTGTTGCTAATGCAGGGCAGTATGGTATGGTAACAATTGCTACCAATATGGCGGGTCGTGGTACAGATATTTCCTTAGGAGAAGGAGTAGCTGAACTAGGTGGCTTACATATTTTGGGCACTGAGCGACATGAAAGTCGTCGTATCGACAATCAGTTGCGCGGTCGTTCTGGCCGTCAAGGGGACAATGGTTCCTCTCAATTCTTCTTATCTTTGGAAGATGATTTAATGCGTATTTTTGGCGCAGATAATATTGCTGGTATGATGGATAAATTAGGTATGGAAGAAGATGAGCCAATTGAGCATTCTTTGATTACTAAATCCATCGAACGAGCACAGAAAAAAGTAGAAAATCATAACTTTAATATTCGTAAGTATATCTTGGAATATGATGATGTTATGAATCAACAACGGGAAGTATTATACGGACAACGTCGTTTGATCTTAAATAACCAATCCTTGCGTGAAACGATTTTACATATGGTAGATAACTTAATTATTAACTCTATGAATCAATATGCAGATGAAAAATTATATCCAGAAGAATGGAACTATGAAGGTTTATTAAAGCATTTAGAGATCTATTTCTTGGAACCAGGTATGTTGACAGTGGAACAAATGGAAGAGTATGGTCGTGCAGAATTACAGGACCACTTAATTGACATTGCCCACAAAGAATATGAAAAACGTGAATCCTTATTTGGAGAAGCAAATATGCGTGAGCTTGAGAAAGCAATCATGCTAAAAGTTGTGGATAGCAAATGGATGGAACATTTGGATGCTATGGATATGTTAAAAGAAGGGATTGGCCTACGCGCTTATGGACAAAAAAATCCGTTAGTAGAATATAAATTTGAGGCCTATGACATGTTCGAAAATATGAAAGAAGCTATTACGGATGAAACAATTATGTATTTATACCGTATCCAAATTAATGTGGACACAATAGCAGAAGAAGAACCGGTTGATCATCTAGCTGATGCTAAGACCCACCATGAAGACGTGTTGGAACCACAAAACGTAGACTAGACTTTCATGGCCACGCAGCGAGGTGACACATCTCCTGTGCGGCCATTTGTTTTATAGAATGAAAGAAAGAGGTGAATAAATTGTTAGAAGACTTAAAAGGTCCTATTGACAATTTAGAGGAGCGTATTTTTGGAATGAGGGATTCACTTTAACATCGCTCAAAAAGAAGAACGCATATTAACATTAGATATAAAAATGAGCGATCCTGATTTTTGGAATGATCCAGATTCGGCTCGTGATATTTCCCAAGAAGCTACGCAATTAAAAGATGCCGTAGAAGGATATAAAAAACTTGTTACAGACATTGAAGAAGCAAAGCTCATGTTAGAAATGGCCATCGATGAGGAAGATGTATCTATGGAAGGTGAGCTGACTACTATGGTAGAACAGTTGACCCATGAAGTAGAACATCGCGAAGTATTGCTTTTATTAAGTGGTGAATACGATAAGAACAATGCCATCCTTACATTCCATGCTGGTGCCGGTGGTACGGAGGCACAAGATTGGTGTTCCATGCTGATTCGTATGTACTTGCGTTGGGCAGAAAAACAAGGGTATAGCATTTCTCTTATGGATGAACAAGTAGGAGATGAAGCGGGCATTAAAAGTGCCACATTCCTCATCAAAGGGGAAAACGCTTTTGGGTATATGAAATCTGAAAAAGGGGTCCATCGTTTAGTTCGTATTTCTCCTTTTGATTCTGCCGCGCGTCGTCACACATCATTCTGTGCTGTCGATGTGATGCCTGAAATTGATGAGACTGTAGAAATAAATTTGGATATGAAAGATGTACAGGTAGATACATACCGTGCTAGCGGTGCAGGTGGACAGCACATTAACAAAACAGACTCTGCAGTACGTATGACACATACTCCGACAGGGATTGTCGTACAGTGTCAAAGTGAACGCTCACAAATTCAAAATAGAGAGCAATGTTTAAAATTATTGCGAGCTAAATTATTTGAATTAGAGTTAGAAAAACAAGCTGAATTAAAAGAACAATTAGGCGGCACGTATCAAGCTATTGAATGGGGAAGTCAAATTCGTTCGTATGTGTTCCATCCTTATAATATGGTAAAAGATCATCGTACCAATGTGGAAACTGGTAATGTACAGGCGGTTATGGATGGTAACCTAGATCAATTTATGGAAGGTTTCTTGAAGAAAGAAGCGAATTTATCAATATAATGGAGTGACCGTGAGAAATTTCTTTTTAAAAACAATAGTGTTTATCTTAGTAGTAGTCGGTATTATCCTAGGGCTTTCTTCCTTAGTATTACCATCTCTCGTAAGTAGTCAGGTGGAATCTAGACTGCAAGGGGCTTTACATCCAGAAGCGCAATCTATGCGCATTGAATCATCGCCAGGAATTAAGTTAACCTTAGGAGACATTGATTCATTTCGCGGCTATTTGGATGGTGTTATGCTAGGTAAATTGAAAGTCCAACGACTAGCTTTTGATTTACGACAAATTAAAGTGGAGCCAGTAGAGCTGTTTTTAGAGGAACGATTGCACTTCACTAGTTTTGGGCAAGGTCATATTGAGGGAATCATACATCAAGATGATTTGAAACAATATATTGAACAGCAGTTATCTGAAAAAGGTACAAAAGGTTTGACGATTGAAACAGTCGATATATCTGATCGAGGTGTTGTTATGAGTGGTCAGATTGATGTAGGTGGCTTTTTATCAGGTAAGGTAACTATACAAGGTCATTTGGAGATTGAAGGTAATACACTACAATTTTCTACTGAAAAGTTATCCATTGGTGGTGCTAGTTTGAATCGCTTGTCTAGCGGAGCTGTGAAAGCGATACCTCTTTATAATTTTGAAAACTTCCCAATTCCTGTTCATTTGGATCGTGTAGAAACGGGGCGTGAAGAGATTCACGTATTTGTTCATCCAGTAACACAGTAGGAGGAACTATGAAGTTAAAAAACATATCTTTCTATACATGGATTTTATTAGCTTTTCTTGTTGCTGGTATTGTAAGTGGATTACTATTAGTAAAAGAGCGTCATTACATTGAGGCTCAGCAAGAACAAATTGAAAATATTATAGATTATGATGGTTTACTTCGTGCTAATGCCTATGAAAAAAGATTCGCATGTATACTTCCAATGATTTAGAACGATTGCAAATCAAAGGAGTGCAACCAGGTAATACCTATATCGGAATGATTCCAGGTAAAGAAGCTTACTTTCAAGAAGTACAGGATGATTTATTGCGCCGTTTAGGTCAAAATAAAGTACATATATTGCAAACAGATCTAGGCCCTATGTTAGGATTAGCATTGCCAAGTGATTCTTTGAAAGATATGAATTTAGGTATTTCTAGATTACAAGCTGAAGAAGTAGCTAAACTTGGCTTTCATGTGATTGTTCGGCCAACAAATTATAAAGGTGCCACAGTAGAAGACGTAGATCATGTATTCCAACGTATTGATGGTATATCTGGTGTAACAGGCATGATTTTTGTTGGAAAAGAAGCGTTAGGATATCCATTACATGTGGATCGCACACTGGAGCAATTAGAGAAACGCCAAATTCCGCTAGTAGGAATTGAAGCGGTGAATCAATTGCAATATTTTCCACAAGCAGGGTTCTTGGAGATGGCCAATGCCAATCATTATAAAGTGGGAAGATTGTACACAGTATCTAAGGAAGAAGTGCGTAAGTTAACACCAGCTGAGTTAATTCAATGGTTCTATATTAGCGATATTGAACGAAATATCCGTTACAACTTGTTCCCATTATATGAACAAGGTGTAGATAATAAAACTGCTTTAGAAACTACATTGTTTGTAGCGAAACAAGTGACCGATAAATTACAAGCTCGTGGCTTTACCACAGGGCAAGCCTCAGTCTATCCGGTGTATACGCCGAACACTTTGTTACGAGTGTTAACGATGACAGGGGTCATAAGCTTGGCTACACTTACATTAGGTCAGTTCGTACATATACGTAAATCATATTTACTAGTTCTATTCGCACTGGGCAGTATCGTTTCTATTGGCATTTATATATTGACCACAGGGACAAAAATTATGTCGGCTTGGGCATTAGTAGCCGCTATTTCTGCTCCAGTATTGGCAATGACGATGATCTTTGATTGTTGGTCAAAACGGAACCACACGGGTATATCCCCTTGGAGAAGTACCTTAGAATCTGTGGTATATCTAGTTGTGGCAGCCTTAATTGCAGCTATTGGGGGAATTAGCATTGCAGCCATGTTAGGTAGTACGCAGTTCTTCATGGAATTTGCATTATTCCGAGGCGTAAAATTAACCTTTGTGGCACCAGTACTATTGACAGCCATAGCATATTTGCAACGCTTTCCTATTTGGAAAGGACGAACTATATCTTCTGTAAGTGATGTGAAATCTTTTATTACAGAATTTGTTCAAATTGATATTAAAGTCTATAGTTTATTAATAGCTGGGGCTTTAGCGTTAGTGGCCTATGTTTTTGTAGGGCGTAGTGGTCATACAGCTGGCGTACCAGTACCGTCTTGGGAACTAGCTTTACGTAGATTTTTAGAAAACACGATGTATGCTCGCCCTCGTGAAAAAGAGTTTTTAATCGGTCATCCAGCGTTTATGCTGGCAGCCTATGCTGTGGGACGCCGTATTCCAATGGTCATGCATTTTGCTTTATCCATAGCGGCAGTCATAGGTATTGCTTCTATGGTGGAAACATTCTGTCATTTACGTACACCAGTGTACATGTCCATTGCTCGTGGTTATGATGGATTATTATTAGGTATCGTCATAGGTTTAGTAGCGATTATAGCGGTACGTTTCATCGGCTATGGCATTCGTTGGTTCCAAGGACGAGGTGAAAGTCATGTGTAAGATACTCATTTCCGGTTATTATGGATTTGGTAATGCCGGAGATGAAGCGCTATTGAGTTCTATTTTGCAAGCATTGCTGGAATTAGAACCGAAGGCCGAGATTACGGTGATTTCTGGAAATCCCAGTGAAACTATGAGCACTCATAAGGTGAAAGCCATTGGTCGTTTTGATATGTGGAAGATATACCAAGCTGTATATTCTTGTGATATGCTCATCAGTGGCGGTGGTAGTTTGTTGCAAGATGTAACAAGTGCTCGCAGTTTGTATTATTACTTAAGCATTATTGCGTTAGCGAATACATTGGGAAAACGAGTGATGATTTATGCACAAGGTATTGGACCTTTGCGTAAATCCTTAGCCCGTAGTACGGTGGGGCGTGTCTTGAATCAAGTGTCTATGATTACTGTACGAGATCATGCTTCAAAAGAAGAGCTGCTTTCACTAGGTATACATCATGTACCAATTACAGTAACTGCTGATGCTGTGTTAGGGATGCACCCAGTGGAGGCCACAGCAGGTCGTGATATATTGGCATCGTATGGGGTTTCCCTAGATCGACCAATTGTGGGCGTTTCCGTACGTGCTTGGAAAGATTGTACAGAGTATCAAACTACATTAGCAGAGGCTCTAGATCAGATTCATCGAGAAACAGAGGCTCATATCGTGTTTATTCCTATGCAACATAGGGAAGATACGATGGAGGCAGAGGCCATTGCCAAACGGATGACAGTTAGATCGACGGTTTTGGCTGATACCTATAGCACAACAGAGCTACTGTCATTGAGTAGTTGTGTGGATGTCATGATAGGTGTACGGCTCCATGCATTAGTATTTAGTGCGTTAATGGAAACACCTTGCTTAGGGATCTCTTATGACCCTAAAATTTTAAACTTTCTTCATATGATTGGGGAAGTGCCAGTAGGTGATTTACATACATTAACAGTAGAACCTATTGTGTCACGTACAGTAGAAGTGTTGGAACGAAAGACTTTCACCAAAACTGTGTTAGAAAACATCCATGAACTACGAAGAAATGCCTTAGAGAATGCTCGCATTGCCATTGGCATGCTGCATGATAAATAATTTACCTTA